>Ga0123335_1000675_pt1 | contig 58298 bp, 52 predicted proteins | sample BiotimSIPDNA_2_FD_89707 | JGI IMG/M metagenome (GOLD analysis project Ga0123335, IMG submission 89707) | Anaerobic biogas reactor microbial communites from Washington, USA - Biogas_R2 time_0 SIP DNA | ecosystem: Engineered > Bioreactor > Anaerobic > Unclassified | place: Washington, USA... | reverse complement strand
ATGGCCACGTACCGCGTGGCCTATGACGGCATAGCCGGGATCGAGAACGTGGGCAGCTACGACAACACCGAGGCCATAAGGGGCACCGGCGCGAACCTGATCATCACCTCCGAGAGGGACGTGAGCGTGGTGAACAGCATACAGACCGCGACCAGGATCGCCACCATCGCCATAAACGTGGATCTGGAGATGGATGACATCGAGGCTATGAACGCCCAGTTCGAAATGCTGGGGAAGGTTTTCTGCGATTCCGGGCGCGCGGACGAGCTCAAGAACGGTATATCTGACCTCCTGGAAGAACTGGCGGAATACAGGAATCGGATACCGGAGGAGGACAGGAGGACCGCCTACGTCGGAGGCATGTTCTATTACATGCAGGGAGGACTCTACAAGACGACCGGTAACTATCTGGCCTTCGACCTGGCCGGCGTTGAGAACGTCATGCCCCCCAACCCCAGCGGCAACAAGCAGCCCTACGACACCGATGTGGAGGACGTCATGGCCGCCGATCCGGATTACATGTTCGTGGACTGCATGACCTATTCCGCCAGCAAAGCGGCTTACGAAAAGGACAAGCGGTCCCTCGGTAACATCACGGCGATAGAGGACGAGGATGTGTACACCACACTCGTGTACAAGTACTACGGCACCAACTGGGAGACGCAGCTGATGAACGTCTTCTATGTTGGGTCCGTCGTGTATCCGGAGGTTTTCGGCTACGAAATTTCAGAGAAGGCGGACGGCATACTCCGGCTGTTCTTCGAGGACAGCGACGTGACCTGCGAAGAGGTGGCGGAGGCGCAGACGCCAGGATACGGCCGGGCGGACTGGTTCTGAACAGCCCCGCAAACCCTTTTCATCCACATCCACATGGGGGTCCGATGGAGAAGGAGGAGCGCAGGGGGTCCGTCGCCGAAAGGTACTCGGAGCACACCAGAAGGAACACCTTGCTGATACTGGCCGCCTTCACGGTACTGGCCGCCGCGGTCCTGTCTGCGGTCTCCCTCGGAGGCACGGACATCCCGTTCTGGGATGTCATGAGATGCCTGTTCACTTTCGACACCGCGTCCGACGAGGGGTGGACTGTCTGGGGCATCAGAATGCCCAGGATAACCGCCGCGGTCCTGGCCGGGGCCGGGCTGTCCGTGGCGGGTGTGGTCATGCAGTGCATCCTCCGCAACCCCCTGGCCTCGCCTTACACGCTGGGGCTCTCGAACGCCGCCGCCTTCGGAGCCGCTTTCGCTATAATATTCCTGCAGGGCGGCTCCGTGAGCTCCTTCGGAATCGATCTGGACAACCCGTACGCCGTGGCTTCATGCGCCTTCCTGTTCAGCATGATGGCCACCGGCGCGGTCATGCTTCTGAGCAGGTACGCCGGAGTATCCGCCGAGACTGTGGTTCTGGCAGGGGTGGCGATCAGCGCGATGTTCACGGCGGGGATGACCCTGATGCAGTACATGGCCGACAGCACGCAGCTGGGAGCCATCGTCTCCTGGACCTTCGGGAATCTGGGCAAAGCCGACTGGGGATGGGATGCCGCCATTTTCTTCGTTGGGGTGCCGATCGTCATATACTTCATGCTGAACAGGTGGAGCCTCAACGCCATGAACGCCGGCGACGAGGTGGCGGAGGGGGTGGGCGTGGGCACGGCCAGGTTCAGGATGATTGGCCTGGTGCTGTCGGCCCTGCTCTCCTCGATACTGGTGGCCGGATTCGGGGTGATAGCTTTCGTCGGACTTCTGGGCCCCCACATATCCAGGATGATCGTGGGAAGCGACCACCGGTCCCTGATCCCCATGTCCCTGGTCCTCGGTGCGGCCATAATGCTGATCGCGGACACGGTCGCCAGGACCGCGATGTCCCCTATGGTTCTGCCCGTGGGCATACTGACGTCCCTCCTGGGTGGCCCCCTTTTCATATATCTGCTGCTTTCCAGGAGCAGACGCAGGACCTATGTGTGAGACCTGGTAACACGAAGAATTCATGGTCGTATTACTTATACCAGAATCCTCTTACGACCATAGTGTTACTTTGAATTGTAATAATATTACCGGAAACGGGCCGATCAGAAGGGTAGCCCTCTACGGCAAGGGAGGCATAGGGAAATCCACCGTGGCCTCCAACGTGTCCGCCGCCCTGGCGGAGAAGGGTCACAGGGTGATGCAGATAGGCTGCGACCCGAAGGCGGATTCGACAAGACTGCTGCGCGGGGGCTCGAAGGGGCCCAGCGTGCTGGATTCCGTCAGGGAGGGCAGAACAGGACTGGACGGAATCGTCAGCGAGGGGTATGCGGGCGTACTGTGCGTCGAGTGCGGGGGACCCCGGCCGGGAACCGGATGCGCCGGCAGGGGGATAATCGTCGCCTTCGAGACCCTGGAGAGGAGATGTGCCGTCGAGACGTTCCGGCCGGACGTCATCATATACGACGTCCTCGGAGACGTTGTATGCGGAGGCTTCGCCATGCCGATAAGGGACGGGTACGCGAGGGACGTCTTCATCGTCACCTCCGGGGAGACCATGTCCCTCTACGCAGCGGCCAACATATCGGAGGCCGTGCACTGCCTGAGGGAGGACGGCTGCGATGCCAGGCTGAGCGGGCTGATCCAGAACTCGCGGGATGTCCAGGGGGAGGACGAACTGGTCTCACGGGCCGCCGGGAGCATGGGCACGGAGATCGTGTCTCGCATACCGCGCAGCCGCACCGTCCAGGAATGCGAGGCTGCGGGAAAGACGGTCATCGAGGGAGCGCCGGATTCTCCCCAGGCTGTAGCATACAGGGCACTGGCCGCGAAGATTCTGGCCGCGACCGAGGCCTCGGAAGGGGGCCTCAGACAGAATTACACTCAAGAGGATTATTCATGAGAAAGACAGGCACCATGATAATAGGGCACGGATCCAGGTTCGCCTATAACAGCGCGGTACTTGAGATGCAGGCGGAGCTGCTCCGCGGCAAAGGCATAGAAAACGTGTACGTGGGATACAACGAGACCTCGCTGCCGAGGGTCGACGACACCCTCGGATTCATGGCCGAGGACGGAGTGGACGAGGTCGTGGCCATCCCGTTCTTCATCGCATCGGGCCTCCATATAACCCGCGATATACCCGCCAAGCTGGGCGTGCCCCCGGGATCCCGGGGGGGCAAGGTCACGGTGGGAGGCAGAGAGATGACGGTGCATTACGAGACCCCTCTGGGGAAGGACCCGCTTCTGACCGACATACTCGACGAGAAGATACGGGAACTCGGGCGCGGGGGCCGCATAGGGATAATCGTCATAGGGCACGGATCCAAGCTCCCTCACAACACCGACACCGTATCCTTCCATGCGGAAGGCCTCCGGGCCCGCGGCCACAGGGATGTCCGCGTAGGGTATAACGAGATGGATTCCCCCTCGGTGGAGGAGACCGTCCGCGGGATGCTGGAGGACGGAGTGGAGGGCATAATAGCGTTGCCCCTTTTCATATCATCGGGGGCCCATCTGGTCAACGACGTACCGCCCAAGCTGGGGCTCGCCGCCCACGCCAGGACCGGGGAGATCGAGTTCGAGGGAAGGACCGTGACGGTGGATTACGCAGGGCCCGTGGGGAACGATCCGCGGCTGGCCGACCTGATGGCCGCCAAAGCGGCCCCTTACTACGGGTGACACCATGCGCGCTCTGGTCCTGGACCTTGTGCACGGAGGGGACATCATCGCCGAGGAGCTGATCCGCGACGGATATCGGACCGTATGCGCCGATGTCTACCATACCGCCGACGCCGGTGTCGTGGGGAACGCCGAGAGGGCGGGGGCGGAGGTGTGTACCGATGTGCCCCCGGGGCACTACGACCTGGTGGCCATGCCGTCCCATTGCCCCGACTCCTTCCTGGAGGGAGCGACCTGGGACGAGCGCATCACGTTCCACCAGGCCGCCGGCAGGTACATGCGGAAGAAGGGCAGGCTGGTGGAGATAACCGGCGTCAAGGGGAAGACCAGCTGCGCGTACATGCTGGCCCACATACTGTCCCTGGACGGGTCCCGGGTGTTCCTCCACACCTCCCGCGGGCAGGGACCCTGGGAGGGCGGGAGGCACATTATCGAGAGGACGATGAGCATAGCGCCCTCCTCTCTGCTGAGGCTGCCGGACGGTTACGACATAACCGTGGCGGAGGTCTCCCTGGGAGGGAGCGGACGGGCGGATGCCGCCGCCATAACCAACCTGGCCGGGGACTACCCCATAGCGGCAGGGACCAGGAGGGCCTCGGACTCCAAGGCGTCGGTGCTCTGCGAAAGCGTGAACGTGGTCCCCGCGGATGAGATTGAGTTCTGGAGCGGATACGGGAACCACCGTCTGACGGGTTACGGCGGGAGGGTCTCGGTCTCCGGCATGCCCCGTATCGGGGAGCCCCTTCCGCTGACCCTCGAATACGACGGCACCCATAGGATATCCATGGACGGCCCGTTCCTGGCGCTCCAGTACGTTGGCGCAGCTGACCTGGCCGCCGAGATCTGCCACTGCCTGGACGTACCGGCCGAACAGGTCGCATCCGGCCTGGGGAGCTTCCGCGGGGTCCCCGGCAGAGGGGAGCTCGCCCGGGAGGACGGGGTGTGGAGGGTGACCGAGCGCAACCCCGGCATATCCTCAGTTTCTGTAAGGTACACCCTGGACATCCTGGAGCGCATGGGGGCGCTGGGCAATGCGGCGGCGACGGTGGATCCCGTGAGCAGGAAGGTCTGCGACAAGATGGACGCGGAGAGCATCGGATCGATCTTACGGGAGTACGGGGTCCGGGCGGTGTTCTCCGACGGGCGGGGCGGGACACCGGACATTCCCGGAGACAGCGACCTTGTGATCCGTTTCGTCAAGGAGGCTTTCCGTTGAGCATGCACCCTCGCCCGAACCCCATCGTGGCCGCCCTGTACACCCTCAGGGACCTGGACGTGGACGTGGTCGTCATCCACGGGCCCGCAGGATGCGGGTTCATGGCTTCCAGGATGATAGAGGAGGCGGGGGTCAGGGTGGTGACCACATCCATGGGGGAGAACGAGCTGATATTCGGAGCCTCCGACCGTCTGGTCAGCACCCTGAGGGATGCCGAATTCCGCTTCCGCCCCGATACCATGGCTGTGATCGGGACCTGCGCCAGCATGATAATCGGGGAGGACATGGGGTCCGCCGTGAGGAGAGCCGGCCTGAGTTGCAAGGCGTTCCCGGTCGACTGCCACGGATGCATGGGGAACAACACCGAGGGTGCGGTCCGCGCCATAAACTCAGCCGAGGCGGCAGGACTGCTGGACCCCGCCGAGGCGAACCGTCAGAGGATCGTCCTGCGTGCGGCTACGGATATGGAGCACAGGTGCGGTATGGCGGGGAAGGACTATCTGTCCCCCGTCAGCGGGCCCACCAAGCTGAAGGTCGCCCGGAGGATAGCCGACACCCTCTCCGAAGGCGGCAGAGTGGCGGCCGTGATGCTGGCCAAGAAGGAGCTGGCGTACAGGTTCGCGGATGTTCTTGCGGCCGTGGACGAGGCGAGGGACTCCCTTGGAGGGAGCACCTTTCTGGCGGCCAATCTCGACGAGACGGTTGGCCTCCCCCGCATCAGGGGATACGCCCGGGATATAAACAGGGAGCTGTCCTCGAGAGGCGTGATCCTGGATGCCACGGTCGGAGGCTTGGACGAGTACGCGGTCGTGGGCGACAGGATGACGAGGGCTGTCGAAGGCTCCGGAGCCGACCTCCTGGTTCTGGCGGGCATACCTCACGCGTACCCCGGCATGGGACCGGAGGACATCCTCGTAACGGATCAGCCCAGACAGCTGGCGAACTACCTGTCCATGGGGTGCGGCTACGCCGTGGGGGAGATATCCTCCCACTCCCTTGTCATGAACACGCGCAGGATCGTCCCGACCGAGACCGGAGACACTCTGCGCGACCTGCTGAGGGACGGGTTTTGAAGGGGATCGTTATATCCGGGACCGGATCGGGCGTGGGAAAGACGTCCGTGACCACAGGCCTCATGCGCGCGCTCTCCGAGAGCATGAAGGTCCAGGGCTACAAGGTCGGTCCCGATTTCATCGATCCGATGTACCACACCCTAGCCACCGGAAGGCCCTCCAGGAATCTGGACACTTTCATGATGTCCAAGGGTACCGTGGAGCGCCTGGTGGGGCACACCGCCCGGGACGCGGACATCTGCATAGTCGAGGGGGTCAGGGGGCTGTACGAGGGCCTCACCGGCACGGGGGAGGAGGGTTCCACGGCGGAGATGGCGAAACTGCTGGGATTCCCCGTGGTCCTGGTGGTGAACGCCCGCTCCCTGACGCGCAGCGCGGCGGCCATGGTCAACGGCTTCCGCGCCTTCGACCCGGAAGTCAACGTGGCCGGAGTCATATTGAACAACGTCACCGGCCCCCAGCACCGGAGGAAGCTGCGCGAGGCCTTCGCCGGAAGCTCGGACGTGCCCGTGCTGGGGATGATAGAGCGGGACGCCTGCGGCGGGCTGAAGGAGAGGCGTCTGGGGCTCTGCGCTGTGGGTTCCGAGGACTGGGATGTCGTCGACGGATTGGGCGGCCTCGCCTCGCAGATGGATATCGACTCCGTGCTCGATGTGTGCGAGAGGTTCGAGAGGGAGGATCCGGAACCTGAGTTCCCCTATGCCCGGAGGCGCTCCGGCCTGAGGGCCGCTGTGCCCTTGGACGACGCCTACTGCTTCTACTACCATGACAACCTCGAAGCCATGAGGGCGTCGGGAATGGACGTCAGGACCTTCAGCCCTCTGGCGGGGGACATGCTGCCAGACGCCGACTTCTATTACCTGGGCGGCGGGTATCCGGAGCTCCACATGGACGCGATCTCGGAGAACCGGGATTTCCTCGAAGGCCTCCGGAACGCCTCCGCGGAGGGCAGGGCGGTGATGGGGGAATGCGGCGGGCTGATGACGATGTGCTCCTCGGTATCGGATGCCGCAGGGAGGGTGTTCCGGGGCGCAGGGGTCTTCGACGCGGAGTGCATGATGACCGACGTCCGCCACGGCCCGTCCTATGTGCTCGCCAGAGGCACCGAGGCGAACCCGCTATTCCGGGGCATGGCGGTCAGGGCCCACGAGTTCCATTACTCGGACGTGCGCCCCCGCGGCACCCCCGTCTTCGGGTTCGATGTCCTCAGGGGGCAGGGGATAGACGGCCGCAGGGACGGATTGGTCTTGAAGAACTCCGTCGGATCCTACATGCATCAGCACGCGCTCTCCTCGGAGGATTGGCTTGCAGGCGTCGTAGGGGCGGTCCCGTGACTTCGTCATATGACGGATATCGATTTGCGATAAGACCGAAAACCTCTTTTACAGTGTAATGATAGACTGCGTACATGCGTTGGATGCTCCGCGGAAAAATCCACCGGGCCACCGTCACTCAGACGCGTCTCGATTACGAGGGAAGCATTACGGTAGATGCCGACCTCTTGGATAAGGCGGGGATATGGGTGGGCGAGAGGGTCCATATAGCCAACGTCAACAACGGGACCCGTTTCGAAACCTACACTTTTGAGGGCGAGAGGGGTTCGGGCATAGTCGCCCTGAACGGCGCCGCCGCCCGCCTGTGCGAAGTGGGCGACAAGATCATAATCATGGGCTACGAGCTGACCGACGAACCCATCCGCGCCAAGGTAGTCCTGGTGGACGGGGAGAACCGGGCCATCAGGGAATTCACATACTGAGGCGGGCATGTACAGGATATACTCCGACGGAGGGGCCAGGGGGAATCCGGGTCCGGCCGCGTGCGCCGTGGTGGTCACCGAGAACGGCAGGATCGTCTGGGAGGGTTCGGAGTTCCTCGGCGAGCAGACCAACAACCGTGCCGAATACCGCGGCCTTATCGCGGCCGTCAACAAGGCCCTGGAGCTGAAGGCCGGGGAGGTGGAGTTCGTGATGGATTCCGAACTCGTTGTGAAGCAGATGCGCGGGGAGTACAGAGTCAGGTCGCCGGCCATAAAGGACCTTCACGAGGACGCCGTCGCGCTTTCCTCCCTGATACCCTCGGTCGGTTTCAGGCACGTACGCCGCGAGGATCCCTTCATAACCCGGGCCGACGCCCTTCTGAACATAGAGCTGGACTCTCAGAGATGATCCTTCATGCGGGAGACCAGGTCGGGTATGCCGACCAGCTCCTGCTCGCCGGTCGAAAGGTCCCTGACGGTCACCGAATCCGTCTCGAGCTCCCTTGTGCCCAGTATGACGGCGTATCTGGCACCCGAGGATGCCGCGTGCTTCATGGCCTTCGACATCTTGCGCCCCATGAGGTCTATGTCCGCCCGTATGCCGTTCCCGCGCAGCTCGGACACTATCGACGAAGCCTTCAGCCGGAGGTCCTCCGAGGCCGTGACGACGTAGGCGTCCAGGCCCCTCGGGGAGTGGGTCCTCCCCTCGTTCTCCAGGGCCAGGAGTATCCTGTCGAAACCGATCGCGAAGCCCGTGGAGAAGACCTTCTCGCCTCCGAACAGCTCGGACAGAGTGTAGGAACCTCCGCCGCATATCTGCTTCTCGGCTCCCAGCGACGGTGCCTCGGCCTCGAACACCATCCCGGTGTAGTAATCCAGACCGCGGACGACACCGAGGTCCACCTCGATGTCGGCCACCCCCATGGCCTCCAGGATGTCGACCACCCGGGACAGGTACTCCCCGGCCTCGCCGGGAACCTCGGAGAGCACCTCCTTCCCGCCCACGGTCTCTGTCAGACGGAACACCTCGGCAATCTGCTCGTCGGAAACCCCGCAGCCCCTCATCATGGACTCCGCCTCGTCGTACATCTTCTTGTCCAGCCTCTGAAGTACCTCCGCCGTCCTCTCAGAGGGCACTCCGGCCTGCGAGAGCTTCTGCCTGAGGACCCCTATGTGGCCTATGCGTATCCTGTAGCCTTCGAGACCCAGGGAAGCGATGAGCGCGGCGGCCATGGCTATGACCTCCGCATCCGTCTCGGGGTTCGCATTGCCTATGAGCTCGGCACCGAACTGGAAGAACTCCCTGTACCTGCCGCTCTGGGGCCTCTCGTATCTGAAGCACTGCCCGAAATAGAACATCTTGATGGGGCGGGGCTCGTTGCTCATGCCGTTGACGAACATGCGCATCGCCGAGGCTGTCATCTCCGGGCGGAGGGCCAGGTCGCGGTCCCCCTTGTCCTTGAAAGCGTAAAGCTCGTTGAGGATGTTCGGCCCGGACCTCAGGATGAAAAGCTCCGCCTCCTCGAATATAGGAGTCTGGACCTCCCGGAAACCGAAGGTCTCCGCGGTATCCCTGAGGACGGACTCGTAGTGCCTGCGCCTCTCCATCTCGTCGGGGAGGAAATCCCGGGTGCCTCTCGGACGCTGAATCATCGTTCCGTGATTAAGGAAAGGATATAAAAGATATCGTCGGACCGCGGACGGTTCATCTCCTGACTATTATGGTGACCACATCCTCGTCCTCGAGCACGTGGTCTATGCCCACCGTCTGCCCGGGGAACTTGGCGCTCCTGCCCCATACCATGGCGTACCTGAAGTTGTTGCGGAAGTCCCTGTGGATCTGCTCGCAGACCGCCCCTATGTCGTTCCCGCGCTTGACGATCAGCGGAACCTCCATGTCGGCCTCCTGGCCCTGGGGCTTCAGGTACACGCGTATCATGTCTATGGTATCGTAGAGGGTCTCCTTCAGATCCTCTATGCCGTAGCCGGTGGCGGCGGAAACGGGGACCTTCCTGAACTGGGGGTACATCGACATAGCCCTCTCCAGCTGCCCGGGCTGGGCTATGTCCACCTTGTTGATGGCCATGACGGCCTTTATGTACACGCGGTTCCCGGCCAGAACGTCCAGCATCTGCTCCACGTCTATGTCCTCGCGTATGACCACGGTGGCGTTGACGTGACCGTAGGCCGCCACCATGTCCTTGGCGGTCTCCTCGGTTATCTTGGTCAGCCTGACCGTGGGTTTGATGACTATGCCGCCGTGGTCGGAGTGCGTGATGACCACGTCCGGCTTCTTCTGGTTCAGGCGTATCGCGGCGTTCCAGAGCTCCTTGAGCAGAACCGAGACGTCGGGGTTGAAGACGTCGCAGACAAGCAGGATGACGTCGGAGGAGCGGGCGGCGGCTATGACCTCCCTCCCCCTGCCCTTCCCGCGGGATGCATCCTTTATGAGCCCGGGCATATCCAGGATCTGGATCTTGGCATGCTTGTACTCCAGGACCCCGGGGACCACATCCAGGGTCGTGAAGTGGTAGGCTCCGATCTCCGATTTGGCGCCGGTCAGCTGGTTCAGAATGGTGGACTTACCGACGCTGGGGAAACCCACCAGAGCCACGGTGGAGTCACCGGCCTTCTTGACGTAGAAGCCTTTGGTGGGGCCTTTGCTGGAGCGTCTCTTCTCCTCGTCGGCGGAAAGACGGGCTATCTTGGCCTTTATCTTGCCTATGTGCCCTTCGGTGGCCTTGTTGTACTTGGTGTTGGAGAGCTGCTCCTCCAACTCCTTTATCTGTTCCTCGATCGTAGCCGTGGGCGCACCTCCTCCCGACGCCTATGTTCAAGGTGTATATTATCCTTTATAGCCGACCGCGGCGCACGCGACCTAGACGGGCCGTCCGGAGACGCGTGCATTCAATATGTTTAATAACGGCGAGCACGTGCGCATCCCGATGGACGGAACATCGAGTGCGAGGACGTCACCGCTGCAGGCTTTCATGAATATCGATCCGAAGAAGAGGGGTGCGGCGGGCATGGCCCTGGCCTTCATACTGGGATTGACATTCCTGATACTGGGTGCGGCGGGCGTATGCTGCGGATTCATGCTGGTGGGGCTTATACTGTACATGATACCCAACTTCATGGGCATGAAGGACGTGCGCGTGATGTCCGTCTTCGGCGTCGTGTTCATGCTCATGGCGCTTGCGTTGGGAACCTTCGCGTTCTCGGTGCCGATGATACATGATAACTCCACGCCTTCCGTCGGAGGGAGCGAGTACATAACCGGCCTGGAGGCCGTCTACGACGGGACGGGTAACAGCATAGAGTTCACGGTCACCACCTCCGACCTGTCGGAAACCCAGGAGGCGACCGTCATGTACAACAGGGTAGTCGGGGCCAGCTACAGCCTCATAACGGTTCAGGACAGGGAATACAGCACCCTGACGCTCACCAAGGTCTCGGAAGGGGCTTCGGGCGAGACCTGGAAGGGGAGCATAACGGATGTGGCCTACGGCACCCTGTACATATACCTGGCCAACGTCGTGGAACCCGCGCCGGCCGAAGCCAGCGGAACGGTGGTCGTGGAGAGCTCCTCCACTCCGAAGATCTACTTCACCGGAGCCATAAGCGATTCCGGGATACAGGGCCTCTGCCTCTCCGGCAACGCATACATGATCGCCATGATCATGGTGGTGTTCTACGTGGTGCTGTTCGGATCCTTCGTGATGAGGAGGAGCTTCGAGAACACCAGGGTGAAGATGGAGGCCGAAGGCCGCCTCTACCCGAAAGGGTACGGGCGCTGCAAGGAATGCGGCACGGTCGTGCTTCCGGGAGAGGTGTGCTGCAGGAAGTGCGGGGCGTACGTGGAGGTGCCCGAGGAGATGAGGCCCAAGAAGGCGGAGTTCTTCGAGTGCTCCGAATGCGGGGCTGAGGTCCCGGCCGATGCGAAGGTCTGCCCCCGGTGCGGGTCGGAGTTCGAGGATGACGCGGAGGGTGAAGAGGACCAAGAGGGTCCCGTAGAATGTCCCAGATGCGAAGACGGAGATGAAGGCAAGAAGGACTGAAGCACCGCCCGGCCGCGACTCCGAAAACCTTTACCCGTCTTTCCACCAAACTTAATAACGGATATCGGCCTATACCCGCCAGGATGCACTCGGGAGAAAGAAAGGTCGGGAACGGGAGCTCTGGCGCCATCGCGCACAGGCTCGCCGCTAAGCAGCAGGAGATATCCGTAACGGAGTTCTTCGAGAAGAACAAGCACATTCTGGGCTTCGATTCGCGCTCCAAGTCCCTGATAATGGGCATAAAGGAGGCCACCGACAACGCTCTGGACGCCTGCGAGGAGGCCGACATTCCCCCGGAGATAACCGTCACCCTCGAGAGGATGGAGGACGAGGTCTTCTGCATATGCGTCGAGGACAACGGGCCGGGCATCGTCCACAAGATGATGCCCAATGTATTCGGCAGGCTCCTCTACGGATCGAGGTTCCACGCTCTGAGGCAGTCTCGCGGGCAGCAGGGGATAGGGATCTCGGCCACCGTCATGTACGGTAACATAACGACCGGGAGACCGGCGCGCATAATGTCCAAGATCGAGGGCGACGACGCCGTGTCCTGGCGGATGGACATATTCATCGACACCAAGACCAACCGGCCCATCGTCACCAACGACGAGGCCTTCGTCTGGGAAGGGAAGGACCACGGCACCAGCATCCGCTACTACATCAAGGGACGCTACATCACCGGTAAGCAGTCGGTGTTCGAGTACCTGAAGAACACCGCCATCGTGAACCCGCACGCGATGATAACCTACCGGGACCCGGATGGGAAGACCTTCGTGTTCGAAAGGGCCACGGAGACCATGCCCCCGAAGTCCAAGGAGATCAAACCCCACCCTGAGGGGATGGAGATCGGGGACCTCCAGAAATACGCCTCGGCCACCCAGCAGAAGACCGTCAGGGCGTTCCTGAAGAACGACTTCTCCAGGATAACCGACCGCATAGCCGACGAGATACTCTCCCGGGCGGGGGTCTCGGGAGAAGGGAAGCCCCCCAAGCTGACCAGGGAGGACTGCAAGGGCATCATAGACGCCATAGCCGCGGTCAAAATCATGGCTCCGCCCACAGACTGCCTCTCCCCCATAGGCGAGACCCTCATCAAGAAAGGACTGATGCATGTGCTGGAGGGGCTCCGTCCCGACTACTATGCCACCCCCGTCACCCGTGCGCCCAAGGCGGCCAACGGGAACCCGTTCGTGGTGGAGGCAGGCATAGTGTACGGAGGGGACATACCCTCCGACGGACCCGTCGCGATACTGAGATTCGCCAACCGCGTCCCCCTTCTGTACCAGCAGGGCGCCTGCGCGATAACCAAAGCCGTGGAGAGCGTGGACTGGAGGAGATACGGTCTGGAGCAGAGGGGCGGCAGGGGGATACCCTACGGGCCCGCCATCATACTGGTGCATATAGCCTCCACCAAGGTGCCCTTCACATCCGAGGGCAAGGAGGCCGTGGCCAACCTGCCGGAGATACAGAACGAGATATGCCTGGCCCTCAGGCTCTGCGCCAGGAACCTCAAGGGACATCTCAACAAGATGGAGAGGAAGAGCAAGACCGAGGCCAAGTTCCGGATCGTCCGGGAGCTTCTTCCCGACATGGCCGGGAAGGTGTCCGAGATGCTGGACCGGCCGCGGCCCGACCTTACGGGGACCATAAGCAAGATAATGAACGTCGTCTGGATCGACTCCCGTGTGAAGAAGGAGGGCAAGAAGAAGGTCTCCGTCCTATACACGGTTTACAACTACACGACGCAGGAACGCACCCTGAGGCTGCACGCGAAACTGCCCAAGGAATGCGTCAACCTGTCGCTTTTCACCGATGACCGCTTCCTCGACATGAACGACGAGGGGAAGGTCTCGTGGGAGATATCCTCGCTGCCCCCCTCCCGCACGGCCGAGATATCGTTCGAGCTGTCCGGGGAGCTCGCGGACACATTCAGCCCCGAGGACGTGTACGTGTCCGGCATCAATCCCATCATCGTGATGGGGGCGGAGGGCCTGCCCGGGGACTGGGGCATAAAGGGCCTGGAGATCCTGGAGACCGACACGGATATCGAAGAGGAAGAGCAGACGGAAGACACCGAGGAGGCGGAGGATCTTGGAGATGAATGACAGACACAGGGCCGCCGTGAACAGCCTCACCTCCATCGTGGAAGGGCTGTACGACCAGATCGACGGAGGGGAGATACCCCGGATGGAGCTTCCACTGAGATCGAAGAAGAACATAGAGTTCGACCCCGGGACGGGTGTCTGGAGGTACGGGGACCTGCGCACCACCAGGACCGCCAAGACCGTCCAGGGGGCCCAGATGATGCTCCGCACGGCATACACCGCGGACTTCATCAACGATATGATCCGGAGCGGTAAATCATCCACGCTGAGGGAGATGTACTACATATCGGAGGGATGGAACAATGCCAAGTTCCACACCCAGGATGAGAGCAACCTGCTCGCCGAGGACCTGGAGACCGTGTCCGGCTGCATGAGGGAGGATTTCAGGCTCCGCCCCGAGGAGAGCGGCGCCCACGTCTACGGCGACGTGACCTTCAGGACCCTGACCAAGAAGGGCATGAGGTCCTTCAACTGCGTGGACGACGTGGCCGAGACCGGTTTCGCCATACCTTACAACGTGGAGAAGGACAACTTCGAGATCGAGAGCACGGACGCGAGGTTCGTCATGGCGATAGAGACCGGCGGTATGTACGCCAGGCTGATAGAGAACGGATTCCCCGAGAGGTACGGCTGCATACTGGTTCATCTGAGCGGACAGCCCGCCAGGAGCACCAGGCGTCTGATAAAGAGACTCAACGACGAGGCCGGCCTGCCCGTGACGGTCTTCACCGACGGAGACCCCTGGTCCTTCAGGATATTCGCCTCGGTGGCGTACGGGGCCATAAAGACCGCCCACATATCCGACTACCTGGCGACGCCCGCGGCCCAGTTCATAGGGATAACCGCGTCGGACATACTCAACTACGACCTGCCCACCGACAGGCTGTCGGACAAGGATCTGGGAGCCCTTAACGCGGAGCTTTCGGATCCCAGGTTCAGAGACGAGTTCTGGGTATCGGAGATACAAGCCATGATCGAGATGAAGAAGAAGTCGGAGCAGCAGGCCCTGGCCAAGTACGGCCTGGACTACGTCACGGACCGCTACCTGCCGGAGAAGCTGACCGACATGGGCGTGCTCTGAGGAACGGTCACTGGGACGCCTGGATGAGCCTGTTCATGACGAAGTTGCGGTCCATGCTCGCTATGAAGCTCCCCAGCCTGGGTCCGGATGTCTTGCCTATCAGTATCTTGTATAGGGCCTGATATCCCTTCTTGGATCCGATGGGGGACTCCTTCGCCGTGTCGGCGACGATGCCGCCGATGGTGTCCGCGTCCCAATTGCAGTCCATAACCTTGGGTATCAGAGCCTGGAAGTACACCTTCTCGACCATCGAGAGCTCCACACAGGGGACGGTGTCGGCTATGTAGAACTTGACCGAATCGGGAGCGAACCCGTTGAGCCAGTATCTCACGCACTCGGATCTGCGCCTAAGACGCCCGATGTCCTCTTCGTTGGCCTTGGACATCTCCTCCGTGCGGGAGAGGATCTCAATAACACCTTCGAAATCATCCGCCATCTGCACCACGTTGACCAGGTGCCTGTAGGGCACCTGGAGGGGCATCCCGCCCGGAACGTGGTTGTGCTGCGCTAGCTCGTATGCGCGGACGGAGTTCTCGTCGGTGCCGTTGCCGCCCCCCTCGAAGTATATGCGTTCCATGCGGTCGTACTCGTCGGCCATGTCCAGCATGCCGAGGCCGGAATCGTAATCTATGTGCCTTTCTGGGTTGACCCTTAGGAACAGGTAGTTGAGGATCTCGGGAGGGGTCATGTTTATGGCATCCAGCCCCGTGACCGGGGATCCGAGTGACTTGTGCATCTGCCCGACCCCTTTCAGCTGCACGAACTCGTACGGTATTGGATAGGGCTCCACCCCATCGTAGATCTCCCTGACGATGCGCTTCCCAGAATCGTATGACCCGCCCGCCGCCGCGTGATCCTTGCCGAAGGGCTCTGCACCCGTCCCGAAGATCTTCCATTTCGCGGGCCATTCCAGCCTCCATGTGAGCTTGCCGTCCCCCTTGGTGACGTCCGCATGGCCGCAGTGCCCGCAGTTGCAGCGGTACTCCATGATGGGATACTCGTAGGTGTCGAACACAGGAGATGTGAAGCGCCCGCACTTCTCGCAGACCGGGTTGTACGGAGCGTAGTTAGGATCCCCCGCCTTGCCGGTGACCTCATGGAGGATGCGTATGACTTCCTTCCTCTTCCTCATGGCCATATCGATGCATTCGGCGAACCTCCCCTGGTCATAGAGTTCGTGGGTCCAGATTATATCGCACTTGACGCCCAGGGACTCCAAGGCATCCAGGAAAGGCTGCACGAAGTGGTGGGCGTAGTTCATGTGCTTGCCGCAGGGACACGGTATCCTGGAGATGGGCATCCCCACGTACTGCTCGAAAGACTCAGGCAGGAAGTCGTATCTTTTCCTCAGGGGGTCGAAGGAATCTATCAGATATATCAGTCTCACATCCTTGCCCAGCCCCTCGACGGCGCTGCGGACGGACTCTCCGGTTATGGCCTCCCTGAGGCTGCCTACATGGATTATCCCAGTGGGACTTATGCCGGTGGCGATCAGCGGCTGATCGTACTTATCGGCAAGTTCCTTTGCGACTACATCTGCCCAGTGCATTATATCGGTTCGTCCGTATAGCGCATTTATAAAAGATGTTTTCGGTCTCGCGAACGCGGCGGCGGATAACCTATTTATACGGCTGCATGGTTCACTTTCCGATGGCAAAGAAGAACGACGGGGGATTCCAATCCGCCGCGGGACTGGTCAGGTACTTCGACACCGAGAGCGACAAAGGCATTAAGATAAGCCCCAAGTTCGTGATAGGCCTGGCCCTGGCCACGATAGTGATCGTGATAATGGCCAACATCTTCTGGCCCGCGAACGTCTGATCGGCGTTCCGATTCCTTTTCCCTACAGAGTAAGTGTTTTGCCTTTTCCGGGCCTGACCTGCACTGTAATAGAGAGCAGTAGCTGGAGAGGGCCTTGTCCAGGATTCGCAGCATGATGTTTTGATGTATGGTCCGGCCCGTTGGTTCTCGGGCCGGACCTGGTTCACATCTCCGTCGTGGCCCACTTGTCCGTAGGATACTTCTTGCGGAAGAGCTTCGAGAGCAGGGGGGGCGCGATTATCGTGGTCACCACAGACATCAGGACCACCACGGCGTAGAGCTCCGAGCTCATCGCCCCGGAGGCGAGACCGATGGAGGCCACTATTATGCCCACCTCTCCTCTGGGAACCATCCCCATTCCGATGATCTTTACCCCGTCCCTGTCAAGAGTCTTGTCTCCGAGCCTGGCACCCAGACCGCAACCTATGTACTTGGAGGCGATTGCGAGCACAAGGACCACCGCCGATATGAGCAGCACTTCGACGCTCGTGAACAGCCCCACATTGACCTGAAGGCCCACGTTTATGAAGAAGAGCGGCAACAGGAATACGGTTATGTCCTCTATCTTGGGTTCCAGCTTCCATTCGCGGGAGTGGTCCGCGAAGAGCATTCCTGCAAGGAACGCGCCGATTATGGCCGCCAGACCTATGAATTCCGAGAGGGCGGCCAGGGCGAAACAGACTATGATGGCCACCGCCAGCATGTTCACGGGCTTCACCGGACGGTCCGGGTTCGAAGCGAGCTTCGCCGCGCGGCGCTTGCCCATGTAATCGTATATCCTGGGCGTCAGCTTCATGCACGCCAGGAACACCAGGAACACGAAGAAGACCGCCACCAGCGCGGTTATCGCTATGCTGGTAATGTTCACGCCTCCGCCGGAAACGTCCATCCCTGCAACTATCGCGAGTACTAGCATGCCGAGTATGTCATCTATGACGGCGGCACCTATTATTATCCTGGACTCGCGTGTGTCTGTGAGCTTCATGTCCTTTATCACGCTGGCGGTTATACCGACGCTGGTGGCCACCATGGCGGCTCCCAGGAAAAGGGCGTGTATCATGTTGTGCTCGATCACCAAGATCACCGCTACACCCAGGATGAAGGGTATGACCACTCCCAGGACGGCCACCAGCATGGCGACCTTGCCCACAGAGAACAGGTCTTTGATGCGGGTCTCCAATCCAACCGAGAAGAGAAGGAATATGACGCCCAGTTCGGCGAGGGAGTAGAATATGTGATAGTTCTCGTTGCCCGAGAAACCGATGCTGTAGTCGGGCAGCTGTATGTTCAGCATGCCCAGGAGGGACCAGTCCCCGAGGGTGAGATTCGCTATGACAACACCGATCACGATCTCTCCGACGAGACCGGGTATGCCGAATTTAGCTATCACGACGGAACCCAGACGCGCAAGCAGAAGGAAAACTGCCAGGAATGCCAAGATTTCGAACAGGTCCATGGGGGGTAGAGACAAAACCCCTATTTAAAATGAGAGAAAGGTTAAAGAGTTGGGGGAACGGGCTCACGGTGTACCGATCGAGAAGCGTATGCCGGACCCCCCGGGAATCGCTGTCCTGCCGGCGAAAGCGAAGGCCACTGTGCTGCCCCTGGCAGCCTCCGGCTCGGGGCGTACGGGCTCCGGAGGAGCATCCAGGCCGTCATCGGGCAACGGCATCTCTTGGGGCTCAGGCAGAACGGACTCGGACTCGGCGACGTCTCCTTCTAGCCCAGGCACCGCGAGCATCATCACTCCGGAGACCTCGTCATCCATGCATATGACGGCTCCTTCCGGGAGCACCGTCTCGCCACTATAGACGTCATCGAAGTCGAAGACCGACGAGACCGTCCTGTCTACCAACACGCCCGAAACGGAAGCTGTCGTCAGCTCGCTTCGAAAGTTGCCCCTGGGCTCCCGTCTGACGGGGGTGCGGGCCGGCGGAAGGAAATCATACATCTCGTCATAGGGGTCCTCGGAACATACCGCCCCGCGATCGGACATCGTCTCCGCAGCCGCCGCCGAGGATGTGAGCGCGGCCTCTGGCTGAGCATAAGAAGGATCCTCCAGGACGAAATCCGATCCCGAAACGGCCATTGCTTCCGTTGCCGGCTCGTATCCTGTCGCTTCCATGGGCACCAGCAATGCGCTTATGTCGATGAAACGAGGAGCTGCCGGAATCTCGGCATCGTCGGGCCCTCCCTGATCCGACGAGGCCTCGACGGCCCCCTCGGCGGGATCCCCTGCAGCCTCCAGCACAGGTTCCAGCAATGCGCTTATGTCGATGAAACGAGGAGCTGCCGGAATATCGGCATCGTCGGGCCCTCCCTGATCCGACGAGGCCTCGACGGCCCCCTCGGCAGGGTCCCCTGCAGCCTCCAGCACAGGTTCCAGCAATGCGCTTATGTCGATGAACATCGGGGGCTCCGGGTAGGGAGACGCCTCGGCAGGCTCTTCCCCGGTATGCATGAGCCCCGATATATCTATGAAAGAAGGAGCTCCGGAGACAGCCGTCTCCTCTTCCTCCTCGGGCGACGGCAGGGCGATAGCACCTTCGGGTGCCGGGAGCTCGACGGCGAGGGGTTCCGAGGCCGCCTCTCCGAGGATGCTTTCGATTGTGGCCTCCTCCTCTGAGGATGATGCCGCAGACTGCTCCGACTGCGACGGTTGACACTCCTCGGATACGACTGGAACCTCGCAAGCGAATGCGGCGTCTGGAACATTCTCGGTTTCCAGCAATGCGCTTATGTCGATGAATGCGGGCGGCTCGGGAACCGATTCAGCGGCGAACTCCTCCGCGGAGGTCTCGCCGAACTCTACAGGTATGGGGATGAGGGCCTCCGTTTCGCAGGAAAGAGAGAGTGTTTGCTCCCTTTCATCGGAGGCGGGGTCGATGAGGTCTATCGGTATTATCAGCACTGATTCTCCGGATTCGGACCCGCACTCGGAAACATCCTCCTCCTGCTCTTCTGATTCCTCAGAGATCGAGACGGGTTCGGAGACACGTATAAGCAGGGCCTCCGCGACGCTCTCGGGATCCTCCTGGAGATATGCGCCCTCTGAGAACATGGGGATGTCGGACCTCTCGTAACCGAGCTCCGTCCGGGCATCCCTCTGAGAGGATGCCTCTGCATCTGCCTCCGCGTCACGGATTGTTCCTGCCTGTGCCTCCGTCCTAGGCAGCATCCCCCCGTCCTCTGCCGGGGGCTCTGGAATCCCCGCCTGGTATGCGACCGCGTGTGCCGGGAACCCTTCGGCCTCGGTGGAGGTCTTCGCGAAGTCGACCCCTCCGATTACGGAACCGGGGCCCTCCGGCGTCACGAACCCGTCGGATTCGAAACGGATCTCCTCATCGAACTCCTCGTCGGATTTGGCCGGCTTTATGAATATCCTGTTGAACTCGTCCTCGTCGACGGGTTCCACGTCCAACGCGTTCAGGAACATGTCGCAGGGCTTAATGGCGACGAACGCGCGGGCCTCCGAGGGACTGGCCAGCTTTATCTCTGGACCCTCTCTGACGGGAGGCTCCTCTGCGACGGCGAACCTGTTCGGCACAGCCTTCCTCAGCGCCGGCCCTTCCTCCTCCGGAACAGCCCTGTCGGACTCGGTCCTCAGGAACACGTCGTCCTCTTCGGCGACGTTGTACCTAACGAACCCGTTCCTGTCGAAACCTGCGACCGCCGCCGAAGAAGAAGCCCTCCATGAAGGGGCGACCATCCTGTCGGCCCCTGGAATGCCATCCTTGGCTACGGCGGATGCGCCCCTGCCTTCAGTCTCAGCGGCCCCGCGCCTTGACGGCGGCGAGGGCTGTTGCGGGCCCTTCTTCCCGAAAAGACGGAGCCCCTTCAAAATCCCCTTCTCATTGCTTGCGCTATCATCGCCCAGGTTCCCATAACCCATGCTATCCCATCCATTTCGAAGTATGCGGTATGGATAAATAAAGGTATCATTAAGCCGTGTTAATGCAGAACAGAGGCTTTCTCAGCCGTTACGAGAGGCATACGAGCCAAACGCCGAGGATGCATGGGGGGCCCGGAAGGATATGCGCCGGGCCACCCCGGTGGACCCAGGATCGTCAGGGGCTTTCCGCTGTCCCCTGTGCATGGTGTCTCCTTTAAATACGGCAACAGATATCCGCGACCGCATGATAGATACCACGGCCATGTGGACAGGATTCATTGTGCTTGTCGCAGTCCTGTTGGTATTGGATCTCGGTGTGTTCAACCGCGGCTCCAAGCACATCTCCGTGAGAAAAGCCGTGTACCTCACCTTGTTCTGGATCTCCCTGGCCGTCGCGTTCGGGGCGTTCGTTTACATCGAGATGGGTGCCGACAAGGCCGCCGAATACTTCGCGGGATATGTCGTCGAGAAGGCGATGAGCGTGGATAACCTCTTCGTCTTCATACTGATATTCGGATACTTCGCCATACCCGACGAATACCAGCACAAGGCGCTTTTCTACGGGATAGTCGGCGCCCTGCTCTTCCGTGCCGTGTTCGTCTTCGCGGGAGTGGAGCTCCTGGAGAGATTCCACTTCATCATGTACATATTCGGAGCTTTTCTGATATACGCGGCGATCAAGACGATGCTCAAGAAAGAGGAGGGGGGAGGCAACCGGATATCCAAGATCATGAGCAGATGGATCAAGACCTCTCCCGAGCTGGACGGGGACAGATTCTTCACCGTGAAGAATGGCGTCAGGATAGGCACACCGCTCCTCCTGTGCGTCATCGTCATCGAACTGACGGACATCGTGTTCGCGCTGGATTCGATACCAGCGATCCTGGCCATAACCACCGACAGCTTCATCGTCTACACTTCGAACATATTCGCGATACTCGGCCTCAGGTCCCTGTATTTCGCCATAAGGGGGTCCCTGAACTCCCTGGTCTACCTCAAATACGGCCTGGGGATTGTGCTCGCATTCGTGGGCATAAAGATGCTGGTCTCCGAGTTCGCGGAGATAAGCGTCGCGGCCTCGTTGGCGTTCATAGGCTCGGTCCTCCTGGTGACAATAGCCGCCTCCGTCATAGCGTCCAGGAGGAAGAGCCTGCCGGACGTCTGAACGGTGAGGCGGGGTCGTATACGATGGGGCTTCGAACCGAAACGGGATGTACTGCCGACAGTTTATATATTAGTTCGAAGAACACCGTCTGAAACGATTACGGCCGCCCCGTGGGGCGAATTATCTTTTCGCAGAGTGACAACATGACATTATTCTCAGACCTGGGAGTCCAGGAAAACATAGCAAAGGCGATGAAAGAAATGGGCTGGACCGAGCCCACCCCGGTGCAGGAGGCCACCATACCCGTGGGCCTTCTGGGGAAGGACCTGTTCGCCCAGGCGCAGACGGGTACCGGCAAGACCGGCACCTACGGATCCATCGTCCTGGGCAGGACCGCCCCGGGATCCAAGATCCCCTCGGCACTGGTTCTCGCTCCCACCAGGGAGCTGGCGCTCCAGGTCTCGGAGGAACTCGGCAAGCTCTCGAAATACACGGGGCATGTCTGCATCCCCATATACGGCGGAGTGAGCCTCAGCGTCCAGGCCGGGAAACTGGGCAGGGGGGCGGACACCGTGGTCGGGACCCCCGGAAGGATCAGGGACCTGATAGACAGGGGGGACCTGAACCTCTCCAAGGTGTCCATGGTCGTGCTCGACGAAGCGGACCGGATGCTGGACATGGGATTCGCCAGGGACCTCAACTACATCCTGTCCAAGGTGCCGCGGAAAAGGCAGACCATGCTCTTCTCGGCCACCATGTCCCCCGACATAAGAGAACTGGCCATGAAGCAGATGGTCAAGCCGGAGGAGCTTCTGGTCTCGAAGGACGAGATAGTCCTGGATCTGACCAGGCAGCACTACCTGATGGCGGACAAGGACAGCAAGCGCGATGCCCTCTGCACGCTACTGGACAGGGAGAGCCCCAAGACCATAGTTTTCTGCCACACCAAACGCAGGACCAATCAGCTCAGCAAGAAGATGGCGGCGGCAGGATACGTCTGCGGCGCCATACACGGCGACGTCGCCCAGAACAAGAGGGAGAAGGTCGTCAAGAGCTTCAGGGATGGGGATATCGACGTCCTCATAGCCACCGACGTGGCCGCCAGGGGCCTGGACATAGACGACGTCGACTGCGTGGTCAACTACGACATGCCCGACGGCCCCGACACCTACGTCCACCGCATAGGCAGGACCGGGCGGGCCGGCAAGGAGGGCATGGCCGTCACCTTCGTGACCGAGGAAGAGAAAGGGGAGCTGAAGAGCATAGAGCGGAAGACCGGGAAGTCCATAATCCCCCTTGAAATGGAGATTGTGCGCAGGCCGGAGCCCGAGGTCCCTAAGAAGGCCGCCCCTGCCGGGAAACCGGCCGCGGGTGCCAGGAAGAAGGAGGGCTCGGGGAAGGGCCGGAGCGCATCTTCCGCACCCTCGGGTTTCGCCAGGAGGCAGACGCCCGAGAGGAGGACCGCCATGATCGAGATATGCCTCGGAAGCTCGGACGGACTCAGCAGGTCGGACGTCCGCGACTACGTCCTGACGGGCGCAGATCTGTCCGACCGGGACATAGTCGACGTTACCCTGAACCCCCGCACCTCGATCGTGGAGGTGGACGGCAAGAAGGCGGATGAGGTCTGCAACGCCCTGAGCAAGTACGATTACTGCGACCGTGCTGTGAGGGCCCGGATAGTCTGACTTCCCGTGATTTAACATGGGTTTAACGACGTTATGGGTTTATATCCCATCGGATATAACGTTCCAGCGCCCAAGGAGGCGACAGCAGTGAAAATAGCGGTCACATACGAGAACGGAGAGGTGTTCCAACACTTCGGACACACCGAGAACTTCAAGATATACCATATCGAGGACGGCCGGGTAGTTTCCTCGGAGGTCGTGCCCACCAACGGGGTGGGGCACGGGTCTCTCGCGGGATTCCTGAAGGAGCGCGGGGTGTCCGCCCTAGTATGCGGAGGCATAGGGGGAGGCGCCAGGAAGATAATGAAGGACAGCGGCATCGAACTGTATCCCGGCGTCCATGGTGCGGCCGACGAGCTGGCCGCGGCCCTGGCCTCCGGAACCCTGTCCTACGATCCTGACGCCATGTGCGACCACCACGGCGAGGATCACGTCTGCAAGCACTGAAGCCTTCGGATGGGTCTTGATCCCGTTGCAGACGGGGCGGGCGGACCCCGGGGTTGCCCCCGGGTCCGTCCCGCATAGATTTAATAACCAATCATCGCGTTGGCTTTGGTTGCTTAATAAGGTGGTATCATGGGAGTCGTCAGCGTTTCTCTGAACGAAAAGAACCTCGAGGGCCTGGCCGAGATCTGCTCGGTATTCGGGCTGAACGGGAGGAGCGAGGCCATACGCACCTCGATCAACATGGCCCTGAACGAGATACAGAACCTCAGGGACATGGAGGGCCTGGTAGAGGGCGTGCTGATAATCGTCAGGAGGGACCATGCCGATCCCTGGATGAACCTCATCCAGGCCAAGTACGAATCTGGCATAAAGACGCAGCTCCACTCACATCTGAAGGACCACAAGTGCCTGGAGGTCATGGTTATAATGAGCGATGCGAGGGACCTGTCCGCCATGCTGAAGGAGATCCACGCCAGCAGCAAGGCCGACTATGTAAGGTTCGTGAGGAGCTGACTCCTGCCCTCCCGAAGTCGGGATAACTAGTTAACGGCCTTTAATTATCAAGATTACCATCTGATTTAACTTTATCTTATGAATATAACAGTAAGTTTTTAATAATCTACCATTAATGGCACGGACATGAAACCAACTGTTATAGTTGCCATCATGGCCGCGGCTGTACTGGTGGCCGCAGGCTGCATCGTCGTGATGACGAACAACGGGGACAGGAACGAATGCGACGTGGCCGTGACCATGGGGTGGGAGAAGGAGATGGTCGACACCATATCCGGAGGAGCGCTGAACACAGTGGCGCTGATGGACCCTAACACCAGCCCCCACGCCTCCTACTCGAGCACGGGGACTATCCAATACCTCTACAATGCCGACCTCTACATAATGATAGGAAGCGGCGTGGAATGGGAGGAGTCCATGGTGCTGAATCTCGGGAGCACCCTCACCACCGACACCATCAGCTGCATGGACATGCTGGAGGAGCACGAGACGCATGAACACGAGGCGGATGAAGAGGAGAGCGAGAACGACGGTCACAGCCACTCCAGCCACATATGGGTGAGCCCGGAGCACCTGGGGATGATAGCCGAAGGCATAACCGAAGCCCTCAAGGAGCGCTACCCCCAGATGTCCGCCGCCCTGGACTCGGGACTGGCGGATTACCTCTCCGAGCTCGGGACCCTGGAGGAGGCTGTGGAGGATATGATCCGGAACATCTCGGCTGGGCAGACCATATTCGTCTGGCACAACGCCTGGGAGCCGTTCATGGGCTACCTGAACGAGATCGCCAACGAGGTGTACGGAACCGATGCCTACGGTCACGAGAACCCGTTCCTCAACGTGGTCTCTGCCGAGGACGCCGGAGCCGGTGACAGCCCGACCGTCGGCACCATACAGTTCCTCTATGAGCACTCGGTCAACGACACTATATATGTGAGTCCGTTCGATGCGGGAAGCCAATACAAGACGTTCTTCGAGAGCAACGGTTACATCGTCAAGACCGTCAACGCTACGGCCGCCGCCTTCCTGGACGAGATGGGGGCATTCATAAGCTACCTCGATGATACGCTTGAAGAAGCTGAGTGAAAAAGATGAGCGACACATACCCCATTTCGGTGAGAGGACTGTCCTCCGGGTACAACGGGATACCGCTGTTCTCCGACCTGGACCTGGACCTGAACGAGGACGACTTCCTGGCGATAATCGGCCCCAACGGCGGCGGGAAGACGACCCTTTTCAAGACCATCCTCGGAATCGTACCCCCGATGGCGGGTTCGGTGAAGATATTCGGCGAACCCGCGCAGATCGGCATAAGGCATGTGGGGTATGTGCCGCAGAGCAGCGCCTTCGACTCCAAATACCCGATATCCGTGGAGGACGTCGTGCTCATGGGGCTCAGGCGCATGAAGGGCCTGAGGCCCTTCTACAGCAGGCAGGAGAGGGAGCTCTCCTGGGAGGCCATGGAGTACGTCGGGATCTGCGATCTGAAGGACAAGAGCATCTCGGAGCTCTCGGGAGGGCAACTACAACGGGTGATGATCGCCCGGGCGCTGTCCTCGAAACCCCGCATACTGATGCTGGACGAGCCCACCGCCAGCCTGGACCCCAACATGAAGGACTGCGCCTATGACATACTCAAGAAGGTCAACAGGGACGGCGTGGCCATAATGATGATAACGCATGACATGGCCAACATATCCGGCGGAGTCAAGAGGATAGCCGTGATGAACAGGAGACTGGTGTGCAACGATTCCCCGGAGATCACCGAGGAGATGGTGAAGATAGGCTTCCACTGCCCGCCGGAGTTCCTCAGGTACGGGCATGCCCCTCCCGGGGATTCGGAATGCGGCTGCGGCTGCGGAAGGAGGTCCGGGGAATGACGGACTGGATCTACATACTGTCGATACCGGCGGTGCAGAACATGTTCGTCGCCACGGTCATAGCCTGCGTGCTATGCAGCGTTGTCGGCGCGTTCGTGGTCGTCAACCGCATGGTCTCCGTGACGGGAGGGATAGCCCACAGCACCTTCGGTGGCGTCGGGTTCGCCTATTACATAAGCTCCGTCCTCCTGGTGAGCTGGCTCACGCCGATGCTCGGGGCCCTGGTGTTCGGCATAGCGGCGGCCCTGATAATGTCCGTGACGAACATAAAGAAGAGCCTCAGGCAGGATTCCGTCATAGGGGTCCTCTGGGCAGGGGGGATGGCGCTGGGCGTCATATTCATGTCAATGGTCGACAGGACCGTCGTCACCCCTCTGTCCTACGAGGCCATACTCTTCGGGGACGTGCTCTTCGTGGGGGCAGACACGCTACTGATCATGGCCGCCGTATCGGCGGTGGTGCTCGCCGTCGTGCTTCTGCTCTTCCGCGAGCTCCAGATACTGACGTTCGACGATGTCCACGCCCGCCTGTTCGGAGTTAACATCAAGGCCATGAACATAATACTCTACGTGATAATCTCCGTGACCTGCGTCATGGTCTCCAACGTCGTGGGCATAATAATGATCATCGCCCTTATGACCATACCTGCAGCCATGGCTAACCTGTTCACCTACAACCTGAAGGACATGATGATCTCCGCGGCGGTGATGTCCACCGTGCTGTCCGTACTGGGGCTCTTCGTCGCCATAGCGCTGGACTGCCCCCCCGGGGCCACGGTGGTCCTCATGCTGGGCGTGGCTTTCCTGTCCGTGCTGGGGGCCAGGTGGGCCGCCGCACGCCTAGGGAGGGGACGCCTCTCCGGGCAGGGGGAGTGACCTCTCCCACCGGCCCCACGATGCTCGCGAAGCCCGTGTGTTCCTGCGACCTTATTTAATACGACCATTTCCATGGAGTAACATGGATCCTCAGACGATCGCGATGATAGTCATCCTGGTGGGGGCGCTCTTCATAGTGTTCGAGGCCTTCAGCCCGGGAGCTTTCATGGTCATACCCGGGACGATACTGATAATCATCGGGATAATCGGATACATCTACCCCGACTTCCTGTTGAGCTGGCACGCACCCGTGACGTCGCTGGCTCTGGCAGTGCCGGCGACCCTGATAACAATAAAGGCCTACCAGCTGATAGCCAGACCTGCCCCTCCGACCACCACTGTGTCGGAGTCGCTGGTCGGGAGGGAGGGGAGGGTAACCGAACAGGTGGAGCCCGACACCCTCAAGGGCAAGGTAAGGATAGACTCGGAAATCTGGAGCGCCACCTCGGACGGGACGATCGAGAAGGGCGCCGCGGTCAGGGTGAAGTCCGCTCAGGGCATACACGTGGTGCTGGAGCGCATAGAGGACATTGAAGAGGAGAGATGAAAGATGGATCAGACAATTATACTGGCACTGGTGGCCGTGGCCGTCATAGGCACGATCATCGCGATAACCAGCGGAGTGAAGATCGTTCAGCCCTACCAGCAGGGCATATACATGAGGCTGGGAAAATACGTGAGGATACTGAACCAGGGTCTAAACTTCGTATTCCCGCTGATAAACCAGGTGGTAAAGATAGACCTCCGGACGGAGGTCCTCGACGTTCCCAGCCAGGAGGTCATAACTAAAGACAACTCCCCTGTCAACGTGGACGCCATAATCTACATCAAGGTCATCGACCCGAAGAGGGCGTTCTTCGAGGTCAACAACTACCATACGGCGACTATAGCGCTGGCCCAGACCACCCTCAGATCCACAATCGGGGAGATGGAGCTGGACGAGATCCTCTCCAGCAGAGAGAGGATCAACATACAGCTCAGGGACATCCTGGACGAGTCCACCGACAAGTGGGGCGTGAGGATCGAGGCGGTGGAGATCAGAGAGGTCGACCCCGCCAGGAAGGTCAAGGAGTCCATGGAGGAGCAGACCTCCGCGGAGAGAAGGAGACGTGCGGCCATCCTCCAGGCCGACGGGCTGAAGAGGGCCGCGATCCTGGAATCAGAGGGTAAGAAGAGGTCCATGATCCTCCAGGCGGAGGGGCAGAGGCAGTCCATGATACTGGAGGCCGAAGGCAAGAGGCTGGCCACCATACTTGAGAGCCAGGGTGAGGCGCAGAAGCTCCGCATACTCGCGGTGGGATCCGCCGCCCTGGACTCCAAGGCCATGTCCGTGCTTTCCATGGAGACCCTGAAATCCGTGGGAGAGGGCGAATCGTCCAAGTTCTTCTTCCCCATTGAGCTCACCAAGCTCGTCGACGGGATCTCCCAGTACATGGGAGCGGGCACGGGCATACCCGAGAGGGCGGTCAGCGACCGCCGGGACATTGAGGAGGCCGTCGGAACCGCCGACGAAATACTGGGGCCCATCCCCTCGGCTGCGGAGATCAAGAAGCAGATTGAGGACCTGGACGCCCTGATGGACGAGGAGAGGAAAGAATCCGAGAAGCTCGTGAGGTCCTCCAGCTCCTCGTCGTCCCCCTGATGTTCGACCGCGACATACGGGGGCCTTAGGCACCCCCGCAGAAACCCTTTTCCTGTTTTCCGTTCGCATCCTGTACGGAACCGTCCCGACAGGACCTCCGTGCAGGGGCCGGTTAGCACCCTGCTCCCTGATGACACGCACCGGGCGAGCGGAATGCTTTCCACACTGCATGCCGAGAATCGTAAGATTCGCGCAACAAGGCGTTTTTAATATCAAAATATCAATAGTATATTAATTAATTAATAAGAATATTTGTATAATATGATAATAATTATATATTGAATGATATCTAACTTATTAATGGGATACAATGATCTCAACCAAACAGACCATTCTCGCCGTGTGTGTCGTTGCCGTACTTGCGGTAGCGAGCATAGGCGCGGTGATGATGCATAACGATGACAAAGGCGACGACGGCAAGGTAGACGTGGTTGCCAGCTTCTACCCTCTGGGGTATATGGCCGAAATCATAGGGGGGGATCATGTCAACGTGTCGACCCTGATCCCTGAGAACACCGAGGTCCATTCATGGTCGCCCAGCGCATCCGATATATTAACGGCAGCAAAGGCCGACATCCTCCTCTACAACGGAGCGGGGCTCGACACATGGGTGGAAAGCAATCTCCTGCCCTCTATAGATACGGACAGGATGCTGGTCGTGAAAACGACCGACAGCCAGAACCTGAACTACGGCGATGCCGAATCATCCCGCATATTCGTTTTCGACAATGACGATAGCAGGATGTACGTTTACGATGTCACCGACGGCGAGATGGTCCTTTCAGGAACGTATGACATATCATTCAATTCCGTCCCGAGCTATTCTGGTTATTTCGATTCCGCGATCGAGGTCACCAACAACGAAGGGTACGTCCTCCTGTTCATCCCGGACACGGACGGCATCACCGTTCTCAACACCGGGATCCACGGTGACCACTTCCACGACCCCGAAATCGTCACGACCATCATCGCAGGGAAACCCGTCCACAGCTGCGTATCTCCTGACGGGCAATACGTATCGTTTGCTCTGGACTTGGACAAGGCGGCCATCGTCATAGACGTTAACGCACCTGCAAACTACGACATCTACACTTTCACCGGCGGAACCAGCGACAGTCATGCGACGGTCGTCATAGATGATGATGACATGCTCTATTTCGCCGACATGAGAGAGGCGCAGGGCTCCAACCTCTGGATAGTCGATATATCTGCCGGAGTGACCGTGCTTTCCCAGGGGGACGGCGGGAACAGCCCTCACGGAGGATTCTACTCACAGGTCACCGACATGGTGTATATGAACTGTGCCGATGGGATAGCCGTGATGGATTCCGACGGTCTCGACAGGACTATGTCCTACACCCATACCGACGGGGGCAGGCTTTCGAGATCCTGGCTGAGCGAGGACGGCACGAAGCTTATCTCGTACGTCGGAAGCACGGCCGACGGTCTTGCGTATTCGAGGATAGTCGCCTACGATCTCGCCACGGGGGACCTGACGGCGGAGATACCTGTTTCCGTGGCATCCAAGAACCAGGACGGCTGGCCCTCGTCAATACTTGTCGGGGGGGATGTGGTGGTGATATCCGATCCCGCAACGGGGACGATACTGCTGGTGGACACGGTCTCGGATTCGGTGACCACACTGGACCTGGACAAGGATGCGCCGCAGGCCATAAGGGTCGTGGAGGACCGGACCACGGGCATGGTCTGGGCTGTCTGCGAGGACGGCAGCGCGTTCTACCTGGATCCGGACGCCGGTTCGATCCTCCTCGAATGCAACGCCGAATCCGGTTTCGGCAACAACCTGGTGCTGTCGGCGGTATCCGTCTCCAGCAATGGAGGGGAGGGGGTGTCCGTGTACGACCCCCACACATGGATATCGCCGAAGATGGCGTCGGGACAGGGAGAGGCCATATACCTGGCCTTGGCGGCTGAGGACCCCGCACACGCAGACGACTACCTCGAGAGGTGGACGGATCTCAAAGGGATACTCGAGGACCTCGATGAAAGATACATGTCCGAACTTTCGGAGACAGGACATGATGTCATATTCGTCAACCACGAGGCATACGGTTACCTTGCCGAAAGATACGGGTTCGAGCAGGAGGGGATAATGGGCATTTCGGCAGATGAGCAGCCCAGTGCGTCCGCGATAGCCCGCATGGCCGGAGAGATGGAGGAGCACGGAGTGTACGTCATCTACCTGGACCCGGTCTATTCCGATGAATACGTGAACACCCTGAAGGAGACTGTGGAGGGGACCACGGGACACGAGGTGCAGATACTGAAACTCTACCTCATGACGGGCGAGATCGACGGTCTCGGCTATCTGGAGCAGATGGGGGCGAACCTGGAGGCCTTGAAGGTAGGCCTGGATGCCGAGTGAGTGGCCGAGATGACCTCCGCATACAGAACGGAAGGGGCCGAACCGATCTTGGAGATCCGCGATCTGAATGTCGTCCGCGGCAACGAGACGGTTATTCGGAACGGGAACCTGAGGGTGATCAGGGGGGATTATGTGGGGGTCGTAGGACCTAACGGAGGGGGTAAGACGACTCTCCTGCAAACCATTTTCAACTTCATCCCGAAAGAGAGCGGGGAGATACTTCTCTTCGGCAAACGCACGGAGCAGTTCAACGAATGGAGCAGGGTGGCGTACACCCCCCAGAACGCGATACACTTCGACGAGCAGTTCCCTTTGACGGTCAGAGAGCTGGTGTCCCTCGGCAGGGTGAGGAGGTCCAATATGCTGAGGCGTCTGAACAAAGAGGACTGGAACAAGGTCGACGACGCCATGGAGGCGATGAGCATCTCGCATCTTTCTGACAGGAGGATCGGACAGCTCTCCGGAGGACAGAAACAGAGGGCCTTCGTGGCCAAATCACTCTCGTTGGACCCAGATATGCTGGTGCTCGACGAACCCACCACGGGCCTTGACGCGGGCAGCCTCGAATCGTTCTACAAGACGCTCAGCAACGTGCAGAAGAGACGGAACACGACTATAGTGGTGGTCTCCCACGATCTTTCGGCGGTCTTCTGCAGGATGACTAAGATGGTGTGCGTGAATAGGCGCATATACGAAACAGATGACCTAAGGGACGCGGACGGACTCCTGCGTAAGGTGTACGGGGAGCATTTCGAATTCATGAAGCATGAGCACGAGTGTCAGGGTGTTTTCGATGATCCTTGAATCCGTGTTCGATGATGTGTTCCTGTTGCTGGGCATGTCCTTCTTCCAGCGCGCTCTGGTCGGCGGATGCGTCATCTCGATGATATGTGCGGTGATAGGGCTCTTCGTGGTGCTCCGCAAGGAGTCGATGATAGGGGATAGCGCGGCCCACATATCCTTCGGAGGAATAGCGGTCGGATTGCTGCTGGGCATCGAGCCCCTGCTTCTGGCCGTCGTGATGTCCGTGGCTGCGGTCTTCGGCATGGACTACATGAAGAAGAAGATCGCCCAGGCCGATTCTGCAATGGCAGTAATGCTGGCCTTGGGCTTCTCCATGGGACTCATAGCCATAGGGTTGTCCGACGGGTTCTCGATCGCGATAATGGATTATCTCTTCGGTTCCATACTGACCATATCCAATAGCGACCTGCTGCTAATCGCGGCCCTGGGGGCCTCGGTACTCTCAATCATCTTCATGCTGCTTAAAGAGTACATAGCGATGACGTTCGATGAGTCCTCCTCCAAACTGAACGGCATCCCCACGGGCATTTTGTCTGTGATATTCAATGTGATGCTGGCAGTGACCGTCGTGCTCTCCATAAAGGTCGTGGGCGTCATACTCGTGATGGCGCTCATGGTCATACCGTCTCTGGCGGCCCTGCAGCTCAGCCTGTCGTTCAAAAGAACGTTGGTAGCCGGGATATCCTTCGCTGTGGTCAGCACCTTTATCGGCATCATGCTCTCAGCGGTTGTGGACCTGCCCGCGGCTGGTGTGATAGTGTTCGCGGATTTCATCATGCTGATGCTTCTGGTAGCCTACAAGCGTCTGGGTCATTCGGAAGAGAACCGGAAACCCTCCAAGGAGAAGCAACCGATACCCTGAAGGATGGCATAGCGGATCCCATCTGGGACCATTCCCGCGGAGCTATGCTGACACAGAAACGACACGGCTTTAGTGGTCCTAAGATGGCTCTGCGCGAAAGAACATGCATCTCTGCATCTTGAAAGGAATGAGTGCTCCCGTCGGGATTTGAACCCGAGTCGAAGCCTCGAGAGGGCTTCATGATTGGCCGCTACACTACGGGAGCCTGCAAACCAAGGATAGAGAGGACATTAATAAAGATTTTCCCTGTTCAGTCCAGCAGGATGCCTGGACGCACCGGCGTAAGCCTCTTGTGCTCCATCTTGCGAACCAAATCGCGGATCTCGGCCACCTTCCCGACCGGGACCAGCGCGTGCCTGGCAATCTCCTGATCGGACATGTCCATCTCGAGGTCGTACAGTATGACATCCAGATCGTCGTAGGTTATGCCCATCTCCGTCTCGTCTGTCTGCCCCTCCCACAGGCCGGCCGTCGGAGGCTTCTCTATTATCTTCCCAGGTATGCCTATTATCCTGGCCAGCTGCCTCACGTGGGTCTTGTACATGTTGGCGAGGGGTGTCACGTCGCAGGCGCCGTCGCCGAACTTGGTGAAGTATCCGGTCATGAGCTCACTCTGGTTCGAAGTCCCCATCACTATGGAGTTCCTCTTCTTGGCGAAGTTGTAAAGCACGATCATCCTGCACCTGGCGGATATGTTCCCTCTTTCGAGAGGCGCCTCCACATCCGACAGAAGGGTTGCCGTCAGAGCGTCCACCGCGGGCTGCACGTCCACGATCCTGTACTCCGTGCCCCACATGCTGCAGAGCTCGGATGTCACCTTGTAGTCCTCCGCCGGGGTCACCCTGGAGGGCATGAACACGTTCAGCACCCTGTCGGCCCCGACGGAATCGACGCAGAGCTTGGTGGTGACCGCGGAGTCCAGCCCTCCGCTGAGTCCGATGACCACGCCATCGCATCCGATCCTCCCCACTGTTTCCCTTATGAATTCCTTGAGTTGCCTGGCATCGTCAGCGGTAACGGGGGGAAGTCGATCGTTAGACATCGCTGACGGCTAGAGACATCTGAATAGATAACATTGGCGATGCCCATGGTTAATAACGCACAGCGACATCCGGTGGCATGAACGTCAGGGTCGCCCTCTGCCAGGTCCCTTCCGCCCCGGGAAACGTGGAGGCCAATGTACGCTCCGTCGGGGATATCCTGGAATCGGAGGAGGCGGACATGTTTGTCTTCCCGGAGCTCTTCCTCACAGGATACATAGGAGAGGGCTGCAGGGACCTGTCCGCCGAGGCGGAGCGTGGAAGGGGGATGCTGCTGGACCTGACCCGCGGGAACGGCGTATGCGTGGTGGCAGGCTGCCCCGCTTACGAAGGCGGTAAGGTATATAACGCGGCCCTGGCCGTATCGGACTCGGTGACGGAGTACCGTAAGCTGAACCTGCCCTCGTTCGGGGTCTTCAGCGAGAAGGACACGTTCTCGCCGGGCTCCCGTCCGGAGTCCTTCGTTTTCAGAGGGATGAGGTTCGGCCTCACCGTCTGCTACGACCTGTTCTTCCCGGAGCTTTACAGGCACTACGCCAGGTCCGGAGCCGACGCCAGCATCTGCATCTCCGCGGCCCCGGAGTCCTCCCGGCCGTTCTTCGACAGGGTGCTCCCGGCCAGGTCGGTGGAGAACACTGCCTACACCATATTCGTGAACAACATCGGCACCGCCGCGGGCCTAAAGATGGCGGGGTGCAGCAGGTGCATCTCCCCCCGGGGGGAGGACATCGTGCGGGCAGGCGACGGCAGCTGCGTACTGACGGCCGGGATCGGAATGCGGGAGGCGGAGGCCGCCAGAACGGACCGTCCCACGGTTGCGGATGTCAGGAACGATATAGAATGGTCCTGAGGGGAGACAAAACCTTTTAATGCAATCATGGGTTAGCCGTCATTACGCCGAGATGGCCCAGCCCGGTAAGGCGCGAGCCTGGAAAGCTCGTGGGGACCTCCCCTCGGGAGTTCGAATCTCCCTCTCGGCGCCATTTTCCCACCAGATTCTCATCGAAGTACGCTTCGCGTCGGACTGTATTGCGGATTTTCATCCGTTGATGCCTTGGATGGAGACGATTCTGCACTCGTCCTCCCATCTCAGGAGATCACCCAACGTTATGTTGTCCACCACTGAGGATATCGCATCGCTCACCTGCGTCCAGAGCCTGACGGTGGTGCAGGTATCGAATCTGTCGCAGAAGCCTTCGCCGTCCCTGACGCATTGGACCACGGAGAGGTCGCCTTCCACGATCCTGAGTATCGAACCCACCGTGCATTCTTCAGGGGGCCTTGCGAGGGCATATCCTCCCTGGGGCCCCCTGGTGCTCCTGACGAGCCCCGCACGGTTGAGTTCGGAGATTATCTGCTCCAGGTACTTCGGGGAGATCTCCTGCCTGTCGGCTATGTCTTTGATCTTGACCGTCTCGCCCCTGCCGTACCGGGCTATGTCCAGCATCAGCCTCATGGCGTAACGCCCTTTCGTGGAGATCTGCATGCTCATGATATTTCAGGCATCCTTATTATTCCTATGGAAATCGTTTGAAAAGTTTAAAGAGGTTTCCCGGTGGAGACGCGCCAGGGCAGAGGATCATACGCGGTCCAGTGCCTGGGACAGGTCCGCGATGATGTCGTCTATGTGCTCCGTACCGATCGACAGACGGACCGTGTTGGGATGGATCCCCTGTTCTGCAAGCTCTTTTTCGCTGAGCTGCGAGTGCGTGGTGCTGGCAGGATGTATCACCAGCGACTTCACGTCGGCGACGTTGGCCAGCAGGGAGAACATGGAAAGACCGTCGACGAACTTCCTGGCCTCCTCCTTCCCTCCTTTGATGTCGAAGGTGAATATGGATGCGCCGCCTTCAGAAAAATATCTGTCGTAAAGCGCCCGGTCAGGGTGGTCCGCTAGAGAGGGATGGTTCACTTTCTCCACCTTGCTGTGGCCGTTGAGGAATTCCACGACCTTCTTCGTGTTCTCCACATGGCGCTGGACCCTCAGCGAGAGGGTCTCGAGGCCCTGAAGCAGAACGAATGCCGTGAACGGAGACAGCGTGGCACCCGTGTCACGCAGCAGGGTCGCTCTGATCTTCGTCACGAATGCCACGGGACCCAGCGCTTCGGAGAAGCTGATGCCGTGATAACTGGGGTCCGGCCCTGAGATGGAAGGGAATCTTCCGCTCTCCTTCCAGTCGAACCTTCCGGCCTCGATTATGATTCCGCCGAGGACCGTGCCGTGGCCGCCGATGAACTTGGTGGCGCTTTCGACGACGATGTCGGCCCCGTGCTCCAGGGGCCCGAAGAGATAGGGTGTTGCGAACGTATTGTCCACCACCAGCGGTATCCTGTGCCTGTGGGCGACTTCGGCGAGTTTCTCAATGTCCGGGATGGATGCGTTCGGATTACCTACGGTCTCCGTCAGGATCGCCTTGGTATTCCCGTCTATCGCCCGTTCGAAGCCCTCCACATCGTTGTAGTCGACGAACTTCGTGTCGATCCCGTATCTTCTGAGCGTGTGTTCCAGAAGGTTGTAGGTCCCTCCGTATATCTGCTTTGACGATACTATGTTGTCCCCGCTCCCGGCCAGAGCCTGGACCGTGTATGTTATGGCCGCCGCGCCCGAGGCCAGTGCCAATGCCGCAGACCCTCCCTCAAGGGCGGCGATCCTGCTCTCGAACACCGATTGTGTGGGGTTAGTGAGTCTGCCGTATATATTGCCCGGATCCGAAAGGTTGAATCTCGCCTCTGCGTGGGCCGTGTCCCTGAAGACATACGATGTTGTGAGATATATCGGAACTGCACGTGAATCCGTCGCCGGGTCCGGCTGTTCCTGGCCCACGTGGAGCTGCAGGGTTTCGAATCTGTATCCGCTTCTATTGCCGGGTCCTTCCGGAACATTGTTGTTTCTTATCATCTTCTCCCTCCTGTATTCATATTTTTCATTATCGGATCACGCTGATTGCCCGAACATCGGCGTCGACAGGTATCTGTCCCCGCTGTCTGCAGAGATAACCACAACATTCTTTCCCTCGTATCCGCTCCTGGAGGCCACCTTGATGGCCGCCCATACCGCCGCGCCGGTGGAGACCCCGACCAGGGCCCCTTCGGTCTTGGCGATCTCCCTTCCGGTCGCGAATGCGTCCTCATCGGTCACAGTGACTATCTCGTCGTAGATTCCGATGTTCAGCACATCCGGGACGAAACCTGCGCCTATGCCCTGTATCTTATGCGACCCTGCACGGCCCTCTGAAAGGACCGGGGAATCTGCCGGCTCGACCGCTACGATCCTCAGGTCCGGGTTCCTGGAGCGCAGGTATTCCCCGGCTCCCGTTATCGTGCCGCCGGTGCCTATCCCTGCCACCAGCACGTCGATGTTCCCGCCCGTGTCCTCCCATATCTCGGGACCAGTGGTCCTGCGGTGTATCTCCGGGTTAACGATATTGACGAACTGCCCGGGAATGACGCTTCCTTCTATCTCCCTGACAAGCTCGTCTGCCCTGGCTATCGCGCCTTTCATGCCTTTGTTGCCCTCCGTGAGCACGAGTTCGGCGCCGTAGGCCCGGAGGATGTTTCGTCTTTCGATGGACATCGTTTCGGGCATGGTCAGTATGACCCTGTATCCCTTGGCTGCCCCGACCATCGCAAGGCCTATTCCCGTGTTGCCGGAGGTCGGCTCGATGATGACGGACCCCTCCTTGAGAACACCTCTTCTCTCTGCCTCCTCGACCATGGCCAAGGAGATCCTGTCCTTCACGGAGCCGGACGGATTGAACATCTCCATCTTCACGATGAGCATGCCTTTGGTTCCGTGTAGTTTCTCAATCCTGCTGAATCTCACCAGCGGGGTCCTTCCCACCAGTTCACCCATGTTATTGTAGACTGTCTTCATTTTTCATCCTTCTTCGATCTGAAACAATCGATATCCTCAGTTGGCACCCTGGTGTCTGGACCTTATCAGTGGCCTTCGTGGTCGCCTATGTCCGACTTCGGCTTTTCGAGCCCGTCTATCGCGATGCCGTTCTTCTCCGCGTAATCCCAGAGGGCCGCGTGGATCGCTTGCTCGGCGAGCAGCGAACAGTGCAGTTTGACCTGCGGCAGCCCGCCCAGCGCCCTGGTCACGGCCTTGTTGGTGATCCGGAGCGCCTCGTCTATGGTCTTGCCCTTAACCATCTCTGTCGCCATGCTGCTGCTGGCGACCGCCGCCCCGCACCCGAAGGTCTTGAACTTCACGTCGCGGACGACACGATTCTCATCGATGTCGAGGAATATCCTCATTATGTCCCCGCACTTGGCGTTGCCCACGGTCCCCACTCCGCTGGCGTTCTCGATCTCGCCCACGTTCCTCGGGTTTGTGAAGTGATCCATCACCTCATCGCTGTACACTCCGTCGTACATCTCTTCATACCTCCTTCTTATTCATCCCGCTCTTCAGATGGTCTGCATACAGCGGAGACATCGCCCTGAGCCTCTCCACCGATTCCTTGACCGCTTCCACCGCCTCGTCGATCTCGCTCTCCGTCGTCTTGTACGAGAGGGTGAACCTTATCGAGCCGTGGGCCGCTTCGTGCTCCAGACCAATGGCCAGAAGAACATGCGAGGGATCCAAAGATCCGGATGCGCATGCGGAACCGGTGGACACGGATACGCCCTTGCGGTTCAGAAGCATCAGCGCACCCTCCCCCTCGATGAAGCTGAAAGCGATGTTCACGTTTCCGGAGAGCCTCCGGACCCTGTGTCCGTTCAGCTTTGCGAAGGGCACCTCTTCGAGGATGCGGTCTATCATACGGTCCCTTAGCTCGGTCTCCTTGGCTATCCGTTCGTCCATGTCCCTCTTGGCGATCTCGGCGGCCTTCCCCATGCCGACTATCCCCGGCACGTTCTCCGTACCTGCCCTGACGCCTCTTTCCTGGGCGCCTCCGTGTATCAGAGGCTCCAGCTTCACGCCCTCTCTGACGTATAGCAACCCCACCCCCTTCGGACCGTACAGCTTATGTGCGCTGGCGCTCAGCAGGTCTATGTTCTCCCTCTTCACATCTATGTGCACATGGCCGAAGGCCTGCACCGCATCCGTGTGGAACAGGATGCCGTGCTCCCTTGCTATCCCGCCTATCTCGGATATCGGTTCGATGGTCCCTATCTCATTGTTCGCGTACATCACCGACATCAGAATCGTCTCGGGCCTGATAGCCTTCCTGACGTCCTCCGGGTCCACCGTTCCGAACTCGTCGACATCGAGATATGTTACCTTGAAACCGTTCTTCTCAAGGAATTCGCAGGTGTTCATCACCGCATGATGCTCTATCTTCGATACTATGATGTGATTGCCTTTCGAACGGTTGCCGAACGCAACGGACTTCAGCGCCCAGTTGTCGGACTCCGTTCCTCCGGCCGTGAAATACATCTCCTTCGGCTCGGCGTTGATCAGTTCTGCCACCGACACTCTGGCATGCTCCCGCGCGTCCCTCGAATACTTTGCCTGCCCGTATATGCTCGATGGGTTCCCGTAGTATGCCTTCAGATAGGGGAGCATCGCATCCAGCACATCCGGGTGCATTTCCGTGGTCGCCGCATTGTCTAGATAGATCTTTCCATTCATCGGATCCTCTCCGTTTCTCATTATTCCTACTGATTAACTAGGAATACTCACGCAGTATATTATTCTATTGTTTGCATATCTAATTACTAGGAATTAAATCGCAAAACCATGTTCCCTGTTGAGCCTTCGACCCATCTCGCAATGGAAGACGTGTGCAGGATGGAGTTGCGAGGATATGGGTTTTCAAAAAAAACCGGAGATGTTTCGCTCTGTTTCATGACTGGCGACCCTCGGTCGCACTCCGGGTACGGCGCGCCATAATAATGCATGAAGATGAGAGGGGTGTCATCGTATCATCGCCCTCGCACATCTGCATTCGACCGTATGATTCCATAATGGCCGCGGAACCGCCATTCCAAAACGTTGCAGATGATATCCTGCCCTTCTCGCACGGGCTGCGACGATATGATTGTCAAAGAGCGGACATTCAGCCGAGTCGACAGATGGTGGACGTACAACCGTACGTTGAAGACCGCCTCCGTCAGCTCATGCATTCACTCTGACACATATCCACGGTCGACGAGGACATCCCTCTCGGCGCCATTCTTCTCCGATCCGTACACCTTCCATCCCGTCTCCGATCTGCGGTGGCATCAATCCCTGACGCCCGCCGAGGCCGACACCGACGACAGGAGGAGCATTATCAGTACCGGGCCGCCCACCAGCGCGGTCACCGCCCCCACAGGGAGCATCACGGGTGCGAATACCGTCTTGGCGACCATGTCGGCCACGGAGAGGAGGGCCGCACCGGTCAGTGCAGAGGCCGGCAGGAGGTACTGCATCTCTCCTCCCACGAATATGCGGGATATCTGCGGCGCCAGGAGGCATACGAACCCTATGCAGCCCGTGAAGCTGACGGTCACGGCCGTCAGCAGGCAGGCCATCACCAGCCCGGATGTGCGGACCAGATCTGTGTTTACGCCCAGCCCCCTGGCGGTGTCATCCCCCATCCTCATTATGTTCATGTCCTTGGCCAGCAACATCGCGACGATGAGGGCTGCTACGGCCACGACGGCCACATACGGCACGTTCCACAGCACGACCTCATTCAGATCCCCCACCATCCAGAAAACGACGGACTTCACGGCACTGGGCTCGCCGAAGAACTGGAATATGGTATTGCTGGCACTGAACACATATGACATGGCCACCCCGCAGAGTATGATCATGAGAGGAGTCATGTTCCTGAATCTGGAGGCCGCCACCACCACAGCCACAGGTATGAGGGAGAAAACGAAAGCGTTGGCTATAATGCCTTCGGTTCCGGCCCCGGCTATGCCTACCCCCAGGAGGATTACCAGGGCCGCACCGAATCCCGCACCCGAGGACACGCCCAGGGTGTACGGTGTGGCCAGAGGGTTCTTCAGTAGGGACTGGGTTATGCATCCCCCGATCGCCAGCGAGGCACCCGCGAAGACGGCCATTAGCACCCTGGGCGCGCGGAGGTTCATCACTATGCGCATCGTCTGATCGGAGACGTCCCCGAACGTACCGGGCAGCACCCAGTTGACTATGGCCTTGTATGCATCCTCCGCCGAGATGCCCGACGTGCCCACGGTTATGGATATCCCGACCAGGGCGCATACCGCGACCGCCGCCAAGGATATGAAGGCCAGCCTGCGGGCGAACATGCGGGCTATCCTGTACCTTTCGGTGGAGACAGAAGGGTCGCCGGGTATCATGGTGACTGCCTACCAATACAGAAATAGAAAGGGGAGGGAGCCCCTGTTTATGCCATGGCGGGGCTTATGAAGACCCCGTCAGACCTTATGTCGTAGTCCTCTATTCCCATCCAGTCGGATACATAGCTCTGGTGGTATTCCAGGGGATCCATGTCTGCGAACAGGTCGGGGTGCAGAATCTTGGCCATGTATGCCGCCAGCAGCATGCATCCCGAAGCCCCGTTCCTGAAGTCCCCGGCGATTATCACTATGTTGTCGATGTCCACAAGGTCCCTCCCCTGGGCGGTGGCCAGGGCCTCGTCCATCTGGGTCTGGTCCGACACGGCGTAGCCGTGATCTGGCCCGGCGACGACGGTCGCGGCGAAGGTGTACTTCACACAGTGGCAGAACGCGTAATCTATGTCCGCCGCCACTATAGCCTCGGGGGCCACCTTGACCGCGTAGAGCGTTCTGGATGACGTACCCGAGTACTGATCCTCCGTGAGAACATCCTTGGCGGCGGGATGTCCGCCAGCCAGGATGCAGGACTGCACCATGGGGTCAATGGATGTGTAGACGGACCATGTGGAGGTCTCCACCCCCGTCTGGAAGTAGGACGAGGAGTAGTTGGTCATCAGGACCGTGGGCTTGTCCTCCTCGGATATCCCTGAGGTCACGCTGTCTATGCGGTCCCTTATGTCCAGGAGCCACCCCATGTACTCCTCCGCACGCTCCACGCATCCGAATATGTATCCGGCCTTCAGTATTCCCTGGAAGTATTCCGATTTCGTGGGCTCCTCCACGTTCGGCCGGTACATCCCCAGATACACTACGTCCACATCGGTTAGCTTCTGCTGCTTCTCCTCCGCCCCGGCGTAGGTGAACGTGAGCAAGATGTCCAGATCCATGCTCTCCACGAGCTCGTAGTCGGGGGCGTTCATGTTGACCATGTTCATTACCGCGCTGCCCTCCCCGAAGTAGAAGTCCCTGGCCTGGTAAGGGGCGTTGTCCACCGCCGTCACCTTGTCCTTCTGGCCGAGTATCAGCATGAGCTCGGTGTTGCTGTAGTACTCGCACCCTATGCGGGAGATGTCCCTGCTGATCTCCTTGTCGTGCCCGTCGCCGTCCACCAGCCATATCCTCTGAGCACTTCCGTCTATGAGCGCCCGGACCTGGCTGATATCGTTCTCGTCTATCACCCCGTCGAGATTGGCATCGGAATACTCGCCTGCAGCGGCCTCGCCGGAGATTATGCTCTCCAGTGCTGTGATATCCCTCTCGTCTATCTTCCAGTCGCCGTTCGCATTTCCGTAGATCTGAAGCTCGCCGTCCACGAGCTCCCTGTCCGCGGCCCTGCCGTCGTTCAGAGCCAGAAATGTGCCCGCCCCTGCCGCCAGCAGTATGATTACCGCGACCAACGCTATGACCTTGCTGTTCATGCGGCCTTGTAAGCATCAGGTAGTTAATATCTTTTTTCCAAAAAGTAACACATAATGATACTAATTATAGATTTCGTCATAAAGATTTTGTACTCGCAAAGTATCATATCGATCATGGAGCTCAAAGTGGACGGTGTTTGTTTCTCGTACGGGAGCGACCCAATCCTGAAGGGGGTCGGGCTGGATCTCGGAAGGAGAGAGATAATGGGCATACTGGGCCCCAACGGCTCCGGGAAGACCACGATGCTGAAATGCATCAACCGCATACTCTCCCCCTCGCAGGGCAGGATGATGATTGATTCCGAGGACATACTCGGAATGAAGGCCAAGGATATCGCCAAGGTCATGGGTTACGTGCCCCAGAACTCCACAGGGGATTACACCGCGCCCACCGTGTACGAGGTGGTAATGATGGGGCGCCGTCCCCACTCCGTGGGGTGGCAGAGCAGCGTCAACGATGACAGGGTGGTCTGGGAATCACTCCGCGAGCTGGGCGTGGATGTGCTGGCCTCGCGCCCTTTCAACAGGCTCAGCAGCGGTCAGACTCAAAGGGTCCTGATGGCCCGCGCCCTGGCGCAGGAGGCGGGAATACTCCTCCTGGATGAACCCACCAGCAACCTGGACATAAGATACCAGATGGAGGTCATGGACACAGTCAGGGATCTGGCCAAGGTCAAGGGAGTGGGGGTCTGCGCCGTGATGCACGACATCGACATGGCACTCAGGTACTGCGACAAGGTCGTCATGCTGGATTCCGGTAGTATCACCGCCGCCGGGGAGGCATCCGAGGTCCTTACACCAGAGAACATAATGGAGACATACGGTGTCAGGGTAACCATAGACAGGAACTACGGCCGCCCGCATGTAATAATACTCTGAACGGAGGATGGGATGTACACGGCAGAGGAATGGGACAGGGAAAGGTCCAGGCACCCGATGCGCGTGCACGGGATGAGACCGGAGGACGAGACACTTATGTGGGAGAGCGTGTCCTCAGGATACTCTCCCGAGCGCTACGGCGGGATCGTGCGGGCATTCGCGGAGGACCTGTCGTCCGACGGGATTCTGGAGGGGTCGACGGACCTTCTCGACGTGGGCTGCGGGCCCGGCACCTGCATACTTCCCTTCCGCGGGCGCGTCGGAAGCATCACCTGCCTGGATCCGAGCCCGGGCATGCTATCCCGGGCGGCGGGCCTATGCGAGGAGAACGGCATACGCGACGTCAGTCTCATATGCTGCGACTGGGGGTCGTTTCCCGAGGATCGCGGATACGACGTCGTCTTCTCGTCTCTCTGTCCTGCGATGAACTCCCCGGATTCGCTGGAGAAGATGGAGAGATGCTCCCGGGGGTTCTGCGTGTACGTATCGTCCGCAGGGAGAGGGTGCAGCATGGAGTCGGAGATATGGAGGGAACTGGGTTACGACTGCTCCTACGAAGGATACAACCCGCGTTATCCGTACGGCTTCCTGCTTTCGAAGGGCAGGAGACCGAGGCTCAGGTTCTACAGGGAAACGAGGCTGGTCAGCGACCGTGTAGAGGACAGGATACAGAGGGAGACAGCGAACGTGGCAAGATACCTGAGCGTGGGGGAAAGGGAGCTGGACTCCATACGTTCGGTCGTCCGCTCCCACGCCTCCGACGGCGTCTTGGAGGAGCTTCAGGAGATCAGGATGGGTATGATCACTTGGGAATGCCCGGAAGATCTCTGAGCCTTAGAAATCCGTTCAACCCCTGATCGATATCGATGTCTTAACCGATCGGATATGTTTCAACAGATTGTGTAAGTAGGTTTACCTCTTGTTTGACACCACCCTCGAACCTGCCTCCGGCGTTGTCCGGTCTCCTCGCATCCGAGCACCGAAGGCTATCCGGTCCCGTGGCCGCGTGAACGGCCCTCACGCCCTGCGGGCGACCCTTCCGGACAGCCGTCTGGAGACCGTCTGGACCAGGAGGGCCGCCGCTATCGACAGCAGCATGGCTAGCACAACCTCGGCGTAGAAGAACCACGTCTCCGATGCCAGCGGTCCGAGGGCGGTGACGAGCAGGGATATCACCGCAGGATGCAGCACGTATATCCAGACCGCCAGATTGCGGCCTATGTACTCGAGCCAGCGGCATCTCAGACGGTCCTCCGGCACCCTGTACGAGAACACGAAGAGCGATACCGCGAGGATTATCGATCCGATGTAGAGGTTGGCACCGGGGAGCAACGTGGTCTCTACGGCCGACATGACCCCGCCCAGCAGTATGAGGGCGGCCGTGCACCGTATGCTCAGGATCCTCAGCCCCTCCAGCCTCCTCCTGTACCTGTGGAGGGCATTGCCGATCATGAAGAACGGTATCGCCGTGAAGGGGTACAGCATCTCCCCGATGGCCGTCGTGTCGATGCCGGCCAACGGCAGGGCCTCCGCGAACAGTATGTCCAGGAAGAGGACCAGAGGTATCAGGAAATACACCTTCTCGTAATCCACCCCGAGCCTGCCCAGCAGCCACCAGAAGACGTACATCAGGAAAAGGGAGTAGAGGAACCACAGGTGCATGTTGGTGGTGGACCACAGTAGTGTGACCCTGACGAACTCGTCCCATGACATGACCCCAGAGCAGAAGTACGCCAGATCCAACAAGGTGTAGAGAAGCTTCGCGAATATGACCAGCTTCAGTATGTGCATGGTCTTGCGGGTTATCCTGGCCTCCGCGTGGCCGTCGTCCGAGTAGCAGTAGTAGCCGGACAGCATCAGGAACACGGGGATCGCGAACCTGCCCACCCCGAGCACCAGGTCCCCGGCGTACCCGGGTATCCCGCAGTGGACGACCACCAGGGCCAATGCCGCGAACGCGCATATGGATCTCAGAACATGGTTCTCCCTCTTCCTGGTCCGTTCTGAGCGGTCCGGGGGTCCGAAGGGCGCGTTGTCCGTCGCGTCTTGGCATCGGCGGAGTTCCTCTACCATCATCGGGGCTAAGGCTGGTCACGATATAACGTTTATCCAAACCCCGTCGCGCCCATGGGTGCGGAGGGAGCGTACGTACCTCCTATAGCATAATAAACGGCCGCGACCATTCGGTAGTCCCAAGAGCGTGTCACGAACATGATGGTAAATGCCGAACTCTACGTCAAAGACCTGCCCGGACAGCTGGTAGGCTCACTCGAACCCATATCACTGGTCGACGGCAACATAGTGGGCGTCGTCCACGACCGCGAGACCATTGTGAGCAACAGGATCACCGTCAGCGTCACCTTCACCGTCGGGTCCGCCGAGGACCTGGAGAAGCTCAAGGCCATCTGGAAGAAGAGGGACGTGGTGATATCGAGGATGGGCTCTGTGAACGAGACCTTCGCCATGGAGTACATGCTCATAGGGGAGATAAGCGCGTCCTACATCGAGGAACTCATAGACGAGGCCTCGAAGATCGTGCAGTTCGATTCCATCGACGTTAGGTACTCCTCCAAGACCGCCTCCTCGAAACGCACGGCCATGATACTCGTGAAGGTGAGGAGCGAGGACGACGTCGACGAGCTCGACATGTTCCTGGCGGCCGCCTGCAGGAAGACTGGAACAGTATACGTCAGGGGGCTCTGAGATGAGGGTAGCGATAGCCGGATTCGGCACCGTCGGCCAGGGTACCGCCGAGGTCATAGCAATGAGGGGGGACATGTTCTCCAGGAACTACGGGGAGGATGTGCGCATAGTCCTCGCTATGGATTCCAGGTCGTATGCTGCGGACCCCGAGGGGCTGGACCCCCTGAAGCTCGTGGAGACGAAGAAGGTCACCGGCAGGGTGGGGGAGAGCACCTACGCCTCATCCCGGCGGCTCCTCTCGGAGACGGACTACGATGTGCTGATAGAGGTCAGCCCCACGGATATCGTGACCGGCGGGGTCGGGCTCGACAACATAATCTGCGCGCTGGAACGCGGCAAGGACGTCGTAACCGTCAACAAGGGCCCGCTGGCGCTGAGGTTCCACGAGCTCAGCGAGCTGGCGGAGGATAACGGATGCGTACTCCGTTTCGAGGGCTCCGTGGGCGGCGCGATGCCGATAATCAACCTGTGCACCGAGAATCTGGTGGGAGAGAGGATAAGGTCCATAAGAGGCATATTCAACGGCACCTGCAACTTCATACTGAGCAGGATGGACACGGGCCTGCCCTTCGAGCAGGCGCTCAAGGAGGCCCAGCAGCTCGGATACGCGGAGACCGACCCCCGCAACGACATCGAGGGCTTCGACACCGCCTGCAAGGTCGTGATACTGGCCAACTCGGTCTTCGGAAGGGACGTGAAGTTCTCCGACGTCTCCGTCACAGGGATAACATCCGTCACCGACGAGGCCATAGCCCTGGCCGCCGACCACAACATGGTGGTCCGGCTCATAGGGGAGGTCTCGGACACCAAGCTCGAGGTAGCCCCCAGACTGATACCCAGAGGCCATGCCCTCGCCATAAGCGGCACTCTGAACACAGCTCAGATACTCTCGGACCTGGCCGGGCCCATAACCGTGTCGGGGCGGGGGGCGGGACGCATAGAGACCGCCTCGGCCATACTCAGCGACCTCTTGGCCATAATGGACCGTAGGCGGGGCAAGTCTTTATAAGGGTCGGATTATAAGCAACCAGGAGGCCTGCCGTGCCCGTAAACATACAGATATACGACACCACCCTCAGAGACGGAGCTCAAGCCCAGGGGATATCGTTCTCCCCCGAGGACAAGAAGGACATCCTGATCAAGCTGGACGAGTTCGGAGCGGATTTCGTGGAGGGCGGATGGCCCGGCTCGAACCCCAAGGACGACGAGTTCTTCCAGAAAGCAGGGGAGCTGCGGCTCGAGAACGCCCGCCTCGTAGCCTTCGGCAGTACCCGGAAACACGGTTCCAAGGCTTCCGAGGACTCGAACCTCCTCGCGATATCCCGCTCGTCCGCAGGATGGGCGTGCATATTCGGGAAGAGCTGGGACTTCCACGTCACCGATGCGCTGAGGGTCCCTCTCGAGGACAATCTGGAGATGATACGCGACAGCGTCTCCTTCCTCAGGAGCACGGGCATGCATGTGATGTTCGACGCCGAGCACTTCTTCGACGGCTACCGCGCCAACAGGGAGTACGCCCTGTCGGCCCTCGCCGCGGCCGCCGGGGGCGGCGCGGAATGGCTCGTCCTCTGCGACACCAACGGGGGGAGCATGCCCGAGCAGGTCGCCGAGGCGGTCCGGGACGTCGTACCGCGCTTCGGCGTGCCCGTGGGGATACACTGCCACAACGATTCCGGTCTTGCGACCGCCTGCAGCCTGGCCGCCGTCGATGCCGGCGCCACCATGGTCCAGGGTACCGTCAACGGCATCGGCGAGAGGTGCGGCAACGCCGACCTCTGCTCGGTGATACCGAATCTGATGATCAAGAAGGGGCGCTCATGCCCCAAGATAGACCTGAAGGGCCTCACCCGGCTCAGCAGGTTCGTGGGCGAGACGGCCAACATAACAGACCTGGACAGCCTGCCCTATGTGGGCGACAAGGCCTTCGCCCACAAAGGCGGGGTGCATGTGTCAGCCATACAGAAGGACCCCCGCACCTACGAGCACATAACCCCGGAATCGGTCGGCAACCGGAGGCGCATACTCGTCTCCGACATGTCCGGACGCGCCAGCATAGTGGAGAAGCTCAAGGAGTTCGGCATGGCCGTCGAGAGCGAGGAGAGCAACCGCATATTGACCACGGTCAAGTACATGGAGTCCAAAGGGTATCAGTTCGAGGGCGCGGACGCCAGCTTCGAGCTCCTGGTCAAGAGGGCCAAGGGAGAGGTCGACACCCCCTTCGAGGTTGTTGGATTCAGGCTGTTCATGGACGAGGTGGGCCGGAAGGGGTTCACCTCAGAGGCCAGCGTCAAGGTCGTGGACCGTTACGGAAACGTGGAGCACACGGCATCGGACGGCAACGGACCCGTCAACGCCTTGGACAACGCCCTCAGGAAGGCCATAGGCCGTTTCTTCCCCGTGCTAAACGACATAAGGCTCACTGACTACAAGGTCCGCGTGCTGGACGAGAAGTCCGCCACCGCGTCCTCCGTCAGGGTCCTCATAAGGTCCACCGACGGCAAGCACAGCTGGACCACGGTGGGCGTCTCGGATAACGTAATAGAGGCCTCGATGACGGCTCTGGTGGATTCCATGGAGTACGCCATCCTCCGCAGCGAAGGCCGGTGCTGATGACAAAGAAGGCTGACAGATGAACAGAACCATAATAACGCTCGTGGGCAAGGATCACGTCGGCATAATAGCCGCCGTCTGCAACTACCTTGCGGAGAACAACATCAACATCCTGGACATAGCGCAGACCACCGTCCAGGAGTACATCAACATGATGATGATAGTGGACATCGAAGGATACGGGAAGAGCTTCGGAGACCTCTGTCACGGACTCGGGGAGGTCGGCGAGTCGGTAGGCTGCTCGATAAAGGCCCAGCACGAGGACATATTCGACAAGATGCACAGGATCTGAGGCGGGACCATGATCGGATTCAACGAGGTTCTGGAGACCAACGCGATGATCTCCCAGGAGAAACTGGATGTCAGGACCATAACCATGGGCATAAGCCTGCTGGACTGCTGCGACTCGGACCTCTCCAGGATGAACCGGAGGATCTACGAGAAGATAACACGGCTGGCGGGAGACATCGTCTCCGTGGGCGATGAGATCGGTCTGGAGTACGGGGTCCCCGTGGTCAACAAGAGGGTGTCGGTCACCCCTGTGGCCCTGATCGGAGGGAGCGCCTGCCGCACGGAGGAGGACTTCGTGGAGATCGCCCGGACCCTCGACAGCGCTGCCGAGGACATAGGCATCAACTTCATAGGAGGGTACTCCGCGCTGGTCCAGAAGCATATGACCCGCGCCGACCGGCTCCTGATGATGTCCGTACCGAAGGCCCTGTCCTGCACGGAGAGGGTCTGCAGCTCGGTCTGCGTAGGGTCCACCCGGGTGGGCATAAACATGGACGCTGTCAGGATGATGGGGGACATCATCAGGGAGACATCCGCCATGACCGCGGACAGGCAGTCCCTGGGATGCGCCAAACTGGTGGTCCTCTGCAACCCGCCGGACGACAACCCCTTCGTGGCCGGTGCCTTCCACGGCGTCACCGAGGGGGACGCGGTCATCAACGTGGGTGTCAGCGGGCCGGGCGTGGTCAAGACCGCCGTGTCCAAGGTCAGGGGGGAGAGCTTCGAGGTTCTCTGCGAGACCGTGAAGAAGACCGCTTTCAAGGTCACAAGGGTGGGGCAGCTTGTGGCGAAGGAGGCCTCCAGAAGGCTGAACGTCCCCTTCGGCATCGTCGATCTCTCCCTGGCGCCGACCCCTGCTGTGGGGGACAGCATAGCGGACATACTCCACGAGATGGGCCTGGAGAAGGCGGGCGCCCCGGGTACGACGGCTGCCCTGGCGATACTGAACGACCAGGTGAAGAAGGGCGGCGTCATGGCCTCGTCCTACGTGGGGGGCCTCAGCGGCGCGTTCATACCGGTCAGCGAGGACAGCTCCATGATAGACGCGGTCGTCTCCGGCGCGCTCACCTTGGAGAAGCTGGAGGCGATGACCTGCGTCTGCTCGGTGGGGCTCGACATGATAGCCGTGCCGGGCGACACCTGCGCGGAGACCCTCGCGGGCATAGTGGTCGACGAGATGGCCATCGGCATGGTGAACCAGAAGACCACGGCCGTGCGGATAATACCGGTAGCCGGCATGAAGGAGGGGGACACGGCCGAGTTTGGCGGGCTTCTGGGAAGCGCGCCGGTGATGAAGGTCAACGGCTTCGGTTGCGCGGACTTCGTGAACCGCGGCGGAAGGATCCCCGCACCGATACACAGCTTCAAGAACTGAGAACGCCGGCCGTGCCGGCATCCCTCCTTCATCCTTTCTAAGCAGCGTACGCGCCGAAGGGGCTCGGTTAGGATGCCATGAGTACGGTCCGCGGACGGGACAGGGTCCCCCGACGAAGAGAACACATAAAATGAGATGCGAAAGAGTAGTGCCCTTAAGGCACATTTGAGTCAGCATCGAAGATGCGCAAGATGGTGGGAGCGGAGGGATTTGAACCCCCGTCAGCGGGTTTCCACCACGGGGGGAGCTACCCCCCGCGAAATTATGAGTCATCGCTCCAGTTATTCATCACAACTGTCAGCAAACCCATTTCCAATCACGCTCTATAACTGGAGCCCGCCAGTCTGCCAGGTTAGCCTACACTCCCTTGGAATCCTGACTAGATCAGGGTCACTTCTTGCGCATCTTCTGTGCTCTCTTTCTTCTTCTCATTTTCTTCTTGCGCCATTTCCAACGCTGATTGCCGCGTTTCTTCCAGGCGCGTGAGCTTCTCTTCATGATTCTTCCTCTTCCTGAATGTTACCCGATGGGTGCATCCTCTGGCGGGCCCGTCGGGAATTTCGGTTCCTTCTTCGGCCGGAACTTTCGAACCCGAGGCGTCTGGCTTAGAAGGCCAGCGCTATATCCTGGCTAAGCCACGGGCCCACAGTCCCCCGATTGACTACTATCATTTAAAGCTTTACATAGTCAGGCCAGGGGAGGGGCCCCGGACATGTATCTCATTATCATGTCCGAGACCGACATCGAACCCGTGTAGATGGCGACGCCTTCCAGTATGCATACGGCCCCCAGAACGGCCAGCACCGGCCAGAGGTTCAGTATCTTGCCGAATATCTTCACGAGGTCCTCCGCGAACTTAGCTATGCCGTAAACCAGACCCGCCACCAGGAATGCTACTATGAACCTGGGCCACCCTTCGGAGAGCACTTCGAACGTGCCCCCCGCCAGGTTCGCCAGCAGTATGTACACTATGACCATCACGAAAAGGGCCAGCAGCACCGCGAAATGGACCTCGCGGAACGGCCTTATCATGAGCGCGAACCCTGCCACGGCGATTATCACCAGCGCTCCCGGCGACCAGTTGCTGTAGTTCAGCCAGCAGAGGGCCACCATTGCCACGCCCAGGAAGACACCTATGAACATCAGGATCCTGTACTTCCAGGATTCCGGGTCCCTGAGGTATGTGGCCACTATCAGAAGGGCGAAGAGCCCGGAGATCACCAAGAGGGCCTCGGGAAGGTGCGCTATGAATGCCTCCGCGGCCGACGTCCCATCCGCCAACGGCATCAACGAATCCATGACGGAAGCATGCGCTTGACAGTATTTAGAACCGGATGCAGCCCGGGGCAACGGGTTAAGAACCCGCACGGCGGTGCGTGTACGATAAAATGGGCGGACAGATCTTCAGGACGGACGGCGGGCTGGTCGGACGGTACGACAATAACAGGATCTTCAGGAGCGGGCACGCTTGCACCTGCATAGGCAGGTTCGAGAACGGAAGCGTCTTCGAGGGGAGCTACAGCGGATCGGAGGTCGCCCGCTACGACGGAGGCCGGGTGTACGGGCCCGGGAGCTCCGAACCCGTTCTGGAATGCCGCGAAGGCGTTGTGATCGCGGGAGGGAAGACACTGGGCTCCTACAAGGGGGAGCTCGAAGGCGCCGCGCCGGCGGCATACCTGCTCCTGGCCGCTCCCTCCGGGGAATGAACCGGGAATACGGACAACGCCTGGGCTGAGAAGGTTCTATATGCGGGGTCGGAGATTGTTACCCCATGGACATAATGGCTGTACTGACGCTCTCTGCGTCCCTGTTCTTCATACTGAACCCTTTCGCGAGCCTGCCGGTTTTCCTGTCCATAACGAAGGGGCTCGACGAGAAAGCTGTGAAGTCCTACGCCAACAAGGCCATCACGGTTGCGGCCATACTGCTGTTCGTATTCATGTTCATAGGCCCTAGCCTTATGAGCATATTCAACGTCACCATGGAGAGCTTCCGGGTGGCCGGAGGAGTCATGCTGATGCTGATGGCCGTGGAGATAGTCTTCGGCCTCAGACTGTCCAAGGTGAAAGACGAGAAGGGCGCGGCCTGGGTCATAATAGCCACCCCGATACTAACCGGGCCCGGCGTGATAACGGCGGCGATACTGTTCTCGAGCCAGTACGGGATACTCCCGGTCATGGCCGCGGGGATCATATCCCTGGCAGCGACCTGGGTCATACTGAGGTTCACGCCGCTGATAATGAGGTACGTGGGGGAGCAGGCCATCAGCATAGTTTCGAAGATAATAGGGCTTCTGATCGCCGCCATGGCAGTGGAGTACATGCTTCGTGGCATCGTGGAATGGATGCGCCTTTATGCAGCGGATGCGCTGTCCGCGGCCGCCGTGCTCCTCTGAAACGGTCTGGGATGCGCACCGAGGTGTCAACTATTAATACAGGATTGACATGTCAACCCTCCAATGGATGATTTCGAACGTTTCATCGTCTACCCCAGGTTGGTGAAGTCGTACATAGAGAGAAGGATGAACTCCGAGCTATCGCCCCTGGGGCTTACATCCTCATCGGGACCGTTCGTGCTGGCCATAAGAAGCAACGAGGGGGCCTCGCTGAAAGACATATCCGCAAGGATGCTGGTGGACAAATCCCTGAGCACCAGGATGGCCAGGGTTCTGATCGAGGGCGGGTTCGCCGAGAACGTCAGCCCGGATCCGCGCACGTACAGCCTCCGCCTGACGGAGAAGGGTGAGGCCGCGGCCGAAAGCATAACCGAGATCATGAGGAGCATACAGAGCGAGATCGCCGACGGCCTGGACGATCGGGAGAAGGAGTTCTTTAAACATGTGCTCGCCAGGATAATAGCCAACCTGAGGGAAAGGAACGGCGACGGAGGATCCCCTCCCGAAGGGGACGATGAAGAATGATACTCAGACACCTCAGACCGGCGGAATGGGGATTGGTGGCCGTTTCCGTGGCCCTGGTTTTCGCCCAGGTGTATCTGGATCTGAGCATACCGGACTACATGTCCGCCATCACGACGATCATAACCACCGGAGGCACGGTGGAGATGGTCCTGGAGGAGGGGCTGGGTATGCTCGCATGCGCCTTCGGGAGCCTTGCCGCATCCGTAGCCACCGGCCTGATGGCCGCACGGGTTGCCGCTTCGCTCTCCAGACGTCTCCGCGAGATGGAGTTCGAAAGGGTGCAGTCGTTCTCGCCCGATCAGATAGACGGATTCTCCACGGCGAGCCTGATAACACGCTCGACCAACGACATAACCCAGATACAGATGGCCGTGGCCATGGGGCTTCAGGTCATCGTGAAGGCGCCCATACTGGCCGTATGGGCCATACTCAAGATATCGGACAAGAGCTGGCAGTGGTCCGCTTCCACCGCCGTCGCCGTCCTGGCGCTGATGGTGGTGATCGGAGTGGTCATGTACTTCGTGGTCCCGCGCTTCAGGAGGATACAGTGGCTGACCGACAACGTCAACCGCGTGACCCGTGAGAACCTGACCGGAATAAGGGTCGTCCGCGCCTACAACGCGGAGGAGTACCAGGAGAGAAAGTTCGACGCGGCCAACAACGAGCTGACTGACAACAACCTGTCCGCCAACCGCGCAATGTCCGTGATGATGCCCGCGATGACCTCCGTGATGAGCCTGCTATCCCTTTCCGTGTACTGGATCGGAGCCTATCTCATATCTTCCGCCGGCGACCCCGCCTCCAGGATGGCCCTGTTCTCCGACATGGTCGTGTTCTCCGCGTACGCGATGCAGGTTGTGATGGCCTTCGTGATGCTGGTGGTGATATTCATGATACTGCCTCGCGCAGCCGTTGCGGCGAAGCGCGTGGAGGAGATAATAGACACCGAGCCGGCCATGAGGGACGGCCCCGTCACGGAAGCACCCGGGGATGCGCGGGGGGAGGTGGAGTTCAGGAACGTGTGCTTCAGGTACACGGAAGCCTCGGAATACGTGCTCAGGGACATCAGCTTCCGGGCCGGCAAGGGGGAGACCGTTGCATTCATAGGCTCCACCGGCAGCGGGAAGAGCACCCTGGTTAACCTGGTCCCGCGCTTCTACGATGTCACGGAGGGCCAGGTGCTGCTGGACGGCGTGGACGTCCGCGACTACACCCAGGAGGCCCTCCGCAGGAAGATAGGGTACGTGCCGCAGACCGCCTCGATCCTATCGGGCACGATCTCCTCCAACGTGAGGTACGGGGATTCGGCGGACGTCGGCGAGGAGGGCGTGAGGAATGCCCTGGCGATAGCCCAGGCCGACGGTTTCGTCGGAGAGATGGAGAGAGGGCTCGAAGCCCCGGTAGCCCAGGGCGGATCCAACCTCTCCGGTGGCCAGAAACAGCGCCTTTCGATAGCCAGGGCGGTCTTCAGAAGGCCCGAGGTCTACATATTCGACGACTCCTTCTCGGCCTTGGATTTCAGGACGGACCGTGCCCTGAGGCAGGCCCTCAGGAAAGAGACCGGCGGGACCACGAGCCTGATCGTGGCCCAGAGGATTGGGGCGGTCATGGACGCCGACAGGATAATCGTCCTCGACGATGGGCGCATGGTCGGTATGGGGAGACACGAGGAGCTCATGCGGGACTGCGAAGTGTACCGCGAGATCGCCTGCTCCCAGCTCTCCGGCGAGGAGCTGAGGGCATGAGTCCCCGGCATCCGGGCGGAGGAGGGTCCGGCGGACCGGGAGCCCCCCAGGAGAAAGCCGATGATTTCCGTAAAGCATGGAAGAGTATGTTCGCATACATGGGCGGGTTCCGGAGACAGCTGGTCGCCGCCCTGGCCCTGGCGGCCGTCGGGACGGCTCTGACCCTCGTCGGTCCGAACAAGCTCAGCGAGATGACCGACATCATAAAGGATTCGCTCATCACCGGGAATCCGGACCTGGCGGCCGTTGCCTCCATCGGGGTCTTCCTCATCGCGGTTTACCTGACCAGCGCTGCGCTCACCCTGATTCAGAACTACATAATGGCCACCGTATCCCAGAGGACCGCGGGCAGCCTCCGCACGGACATCTCCCGCAAGATAAACCGCCTGCATCTGGGATACTTCGACAGGTCCAGCACCGGGGACGTCCTAAGCAGGGTGACCAATGATGCCGATACCATCGGCCAGTCCATGAATCAGAGCATAAGCACCCTTGTCACGGCCGTCACGCTGCTGGTGGGATCCCTGGTCATGATGACGGTCACCAACGCCGTCATGATGACGGTCGCCGTGCTGTCGACGGTCTTCGGGTTCGGTCTGATGTCGGTCATCATGAAAAGGTCCCAGAAGTACTTCGCCATGCAGCAGGAGAACCTGGGGTCCATGAACGGGCACGTGGAGGAGATCTACTCGGCCCATATCACGGTCAAGGCCTACAACGGGGAGAAGAAGGCCAAGGAGGAGTTCGACCGCATAAACGGTGAACTGTTCCGCAGCGCTTTCAGGTCTCAGTTCCTGTCGGGGATGATGATGCCCCTGATGAACTTCGTAGGCAACTTCGGATACGTTGCTGTGTGCGTGGCCGGGGCCGTCCTGGTCATGGAGGGTGCCATGACCTTCGGCGTGATAGTGGCGTTCATGGTATACGTGCGCCTGTTCACACAGCCCCTCTCGCAGATAGCCCAGGCTGTCGTGGGCATGCAGGCCGTGGCCGCCGCGGCGGAACGCGTGTTCGACTTCCTGGAGGAAGAGGAGATGGAGGGAGAGGAGATGGAGGGAGAGGGCCTGCAGGAGGTTAAGGGGTCCGTGGAGTTCAGGGACGTCCGTTTCGGATACGGGCCGGACAAGGAGGTAATAAAGGGATTCTCCGCATACGTCAGCCCCGGACAGAAGGTCGCTGTCGTCGGCCCCACCGGCGCGGGCAAGACCACGTTGGTCAATCTGCTGATGCGCTTCTACGATCCTACGGGGGGCGACATACTCATAGACGGGACCTCTGTTAAGGACCTGCCGCGCCACAGGGTCCACGAGATGTTCTGCATGGTTCTGCAGGATACCTGGATCTTCGAGGGCACCGTCAGGGAGAACGTTGCATACTGCAAGGAGGATGTGAGCGACGAGGACGTGGAGAGGGCCTGCAGGGCAGTGGGCATTCATCACTTCGTCATGACGCTGCCCGACGGATACGATACCGTGCTCAGTGACAGGGGCACGCTGTCGGCCGGACAGAGGCAGCAGATCACCATCGCCCGCGCGATGGTGGAGGACTCCCCCCTGCTGATACTCGACGAGGCCACCAGCTCTGTGGACACCAGGACCGAGAGGATCATCCAGGAGGCGATGGACCGTCTTACGGAGAAACGTACATCCTTCGTTATCGCCCACCGCCTCTCCACCATCAGGAACGCGGACATCATACTGGTCATGAGAGACGGCAACATCGTGGAGAAGGGAAGCCACACGGAGCTGCTGGCCCTGGGTGGATTCTACAGCGAGCTCTACAACAGCCAGTTCGAGAACGCGATATAAAAGTGCCGTACCGAGACAAGGTTAGAAAAAAATCTGCCGATTCGATAGGTTATTGAAGTAAAATACCGCAACGGGCAGATAACTTCTGGTCAAGATGGGCGTGATGATAGAGTGCTTATCTGGTGTGTTTAACATACTGCTCCCATGCCAACACGGGTATGGTGGCAAGTGTGTGAATAAACAAAGTAATCATGAAAGAATTATTTCTCCAGGTTTAAACCCGAGTTTGACAGTTAGCGACTCGGTGTAAAATCATTCGGTTGATGTTTTTCGAATCGAATGTGATATCTGGCGAAAGGTAGAAGCGGCTCCCCGATCGTTATCAGTCGCCAAACATACAAACAGGTCGAAGAGGCCGTCCTTATCATCGGAATCGAATCCTTCAATGTTGCGGTCTCGACTTGTTCGGTTTGGCGGGAAAATGAGATAATGGCTCGCAGAAGAAGCAGACTCCACGCGAATATACCGAGACCGAACGACAACGTGACGATGGCCGCAGGCAACAAGGCGCTCGCGGATTCCGTGTTCAGGGAGACTGGATTGGATGTATTTCTGGATGGATTGAAGCGTTCCCAAGGCAATTCCGTATCCGCGGAGACGATAGCACTCGTTGCGAATTCCGTGGAGATGACTGGTTTGTCGGTCAACAGATTGGATAGGCTTCTGGAGAACGATATCGTCCGTGCGGAGTACGGACTGGACGCCAACGCGCCCAGGTCCGTGTATCGCACGGTCGAACGTCTCGGGAGGAGCAGCGATGCCATCGTCTCGTTCCTGGGCGATGTTCTGAAGAGGAGATACGGTGTGAGGATGGACACCGTCTTCATGGATTGGACCTCGATGTATTTCGAGGCGCCTCAGAAGGGCATCGTCCGTGTAGGTTATTCGCGAGACCATCGACCGGACAGGCCCCAGGTGACCGTTGGGTTGGGCACGGACCGCGATTCGGGTATGCCGATGGGACTGACCGTGAATCCCGGGAACGTATTGGATGTCACGCATTTCGACGACACGATGAGGCAGATGATGCCGCTGCTGCCGAAGGATGCGATGGTCGTCTTCGACAACGGGGCGTACAGCAGGGATAATGCGAAGCTGCTGGATTCCAGCGGTCTTGGTTTCGTCACCAGGCTGCAGCTGAACACTACCGACGACAGATTCGTCAGAGCCCATGAGGATGATTGGACCCGGATCGACGATGATGTCTCGTTCATGCGGACCAAGGGCAACCTCGGCCGGACGAGGTACATCTTCAGGAACGTGAAGCTCAGGTCTGATATCATGTACCGTTACCGCAGCAAAGCTGAACATGATTGGGACGAGATGCAGACGATACGTAAGAACATAGATTCCGGGAAGAGGCCGCGCAAGAAGTACCGCAATTCGAACTGTTTCGTGGAT
>Ga0123335_1000667_pt1 | contig 58785 bp, 46 predicted proteins | sample BiotimSIPDNA_2_FD_89707 | JGI IMG/M metagenome (GOLD analysis project Ga0123335, IMG submission 89707) | Anaerobic biogas reactor microbial communites from Washington, USA - Biogas_R2 time_0 SIP DNA | ecosystem: Engineered > Bioreactor > Anaerobic > Unclassified | place: Washington, USA... | reverse complement strand
CCAAGGTGCCCAAATGGGCGCTGTAGCAATAAAGACAAGGGGCTTCGTGCCTATTTTTTCTTAATTCTGGGGAAGTTGGGCTAGTTTTTGATTGTGTCTTGTGTTTTTGGCAGATTTTTCACGGTTTTTCTTGAAAAAACTTAAAGATAAATACGGAAAATTGGGTTCCATTACGAGATTGGCCCCAGTCAGCGAAGCCGACTGGGGCCTTGTAGGTCAAGGAATACGAAAATATGGTTGACGTTTTGCTCAGGGGCGTTGCGTGACGCCGTGTCCGCCAAGGACGGTACTCGGCCCTGCGGGATGTTTACCCTGGGCTTTTATGCTGTGACCCTGCTGCTTGGATTACGTACGGTGGGGTGAAGGCTTGCAAGCGTTCGTCACAAGATTTCGCACACTGCCAATTCTTGCGCTCATCCGCCGCGTTCGGCGTCAAGGAGTGCTTGTAGTTGTTCGGTGGTGGCGGGTGTTTTGGGGTAGTTCTTGAGCGCCTCGCAGGCGGCATCAAAAGCCTCGTGGTTGCGTACGCGAGCTTTGGCCTGGAGGAATGTGAGTTCGGCTTGGTTCAGATCCAGTGCGGACACGCCTTTGGCCTTGGCGGCAAGTTGCGTGAGGTAAGACTCGCTGGCGCCGGGCGCTATGCGGCGGCCGCCGGCATCCAGGCGCATGACCATGAACAGAGCCTTGTCGCGTTCCAGAATGAGATCAATATTGCCGGGTTCTTTCGCGACAGCATCATTCAGCAACGCTACTCGCTCGTGATATTTGGCGACGTATTCTTCCGACGGCCCGCCAAAACTACCACCGGGGCCGCCCATGCCGGGGGCACCCATGCCAGGGCCGTCGCGTCCAGCCATGCCGGGGCCTGCGCCGCCAGGCGCTGCCGCGTTTTCTTGCGCTATGGCAGTCTGGCGACCTGCCTTGTACTCCTTGAATTGCGGAATCAAGGCCACTACCAGCGCGATGATGGCAACTAATAATGCGATGGATGCGGCATTCTTTTCAATTACTGATGCGCTCATTCCAGCCTCCGGGGTTTTGTCTGTCATGATAAGACTACAGTTGGTTTGCGCCAAAAAGACGCTTCCGTAGGAACAAATCACTTAACGCCAGAAAACTGGTTTTATTATATGCAGCAAACAGTCTATCCTATTTGATCTCTGCGAAGGTCTGGAGGATTTTGTCGCAGTAGGCGTTCATGGCGCCGACGTCGGAGCCGCAGTTGAGGAAGTCGTAGCCCATGGCAAAGTATTCGGCCATAGTGGCCGGGCCGGTGACAGTGCCGGCAAACTTGCCATACTTGTGCGCAGTCTCAACTAAAATGCGACGAGCCTGGCAGACTTCGGGGTGGTCAAGCTCGCCAGCAAGGCCAAGAGCGTGACTGAAGTCGCCAGGGCCAAAGAAAATCATGTCAATGCCAGGAACTTGGCAGATGGCGTCAATTTCATCAAATGGCTCCGGGTCCTCAAGCTGGATGATGACCATGCGGTTCTCGTTGGCAAAACGCATGTAGTCCTTGGGAGGAAAACGGCAGTAACGGCCGTCGGCATTGCCGCCGTCGACCGGACGACGGCCAATGGGGTGAAAACGAGTCCAATGGACGATGTCGCGGGCTTCAGCGGCAGACATGACGTGCGGAACCATGATGCCGGAGGCGTCGGCTTCGAGCGGCAGGATGAAGTCGCTGTAACAACCTTTCTGGACGCGGACGATGCAGTCAGCGTTGTGAGCCTTGGCAGCAAGAATCTGTCGCTCCATGACGGTGTAGTCGGTGGGGATGTGCTCTTGGCAAATCCAGATGCAGTCGAAACCGGCCATGGCCGGGATTTCAGTGACGCGGTTGTCGGCGAAGTTGTTTTTGAAGGAAAGGACCTTCTGGCCGGTGCGCATTTTGTCAAGGACGATGCTTCGACGTGGTTCGCTGCTCATGTTGCTTTCCTTTGGGTGGGATGGTGGGTGGTGGGGCGGTTTTCTGGTGATATGTGAGATTAGACGCAGCGGTTGCATTTGTGGGACATTTGGTAGTGCCCCCACGGGGCGCTATCCCCAGGTTCCGCTTCGCTTCACCTGGGGTTACTCATGGTGCCACCTCTCCGAGGTTGTCTCGGGTGGATGCCTAGCCCCAGGTTCCGCTTCGCTTCACCTGGGGTTACTCATGGTGTCGCCTCTCCGAGGCTTTGCCCCAGGTTCCGCTTCGCTTCACCTGGGGTTACTCATGGTGCCACCTCTCCGAGGTTGTCTCGGGTGGATGCCTTGCCCCAGGTTCCGCTTCGCTTCACCTGGGGTTACTCATGGTGCCACCTCTCCGAGGTTGTTTCGGTGGGATGCCTAGCCCCAGGTTCCGCTTCGCTTCACCTGGGGTTACTCATGGTGCCACCTCTCCGAGGTTGTCTCGGGGGATGCCTAGCCCCAGGTTCCGCTTCGCTTCACCTGGGGTTACTCATGGTGCCACCTCTCCGAGGTTGCCTTCGGGAGGATGCCTATCCCCAGGTTCCGCTTCGCTGCACCTGGGGTTACTCATGGTGTCGCCTCTTCGAGGCTTTTTCTGCTTGGCGCTTGGGTTTGTTCTCTGTTTGGCGTTTGGGTTTGTTTTGGGTTTTTGCGGCGGTCTTATGGGTGGATGATTTTTTGGTGGTGGAATGGGGGGATTGTTCGGATTTGATGGCGGTGACGACCCAGCGGTCAGGGTCGGTTTCGTCAAGGGCGATGGTTTGCTCCTCCATTAGGCTGAAGCCATGTCGGCCTAGAGCATGATGGAAGCGGTGCTGTTCGTCGCCAGCGTATGACTGGCCTTTGAGCAGAATGAGGACACCATTGAGGTTCAGGAGGGCTTCGGCGTCGATGAGGAGGTCATCGGCCTGGCCGACGGCTCGGGCGACGACAATCTGGCAACGATGGTGGAGGGCAGGGCAAGCACTGGCAGCCTCGCGTCCGCGGAAAGCAAAAGCCTCGGCGGTAACACAGGGAGTCAGCTTGACGGCTTCTTTGAGAAAGGCGGCTTTTTTGGCGCGGGAGTCAACTAGAACCCAATGGCGCTCCGGAAGCCAAGTCATCAGGGGCAGGCCAGGATAGCCGCCGCCAGAGCCGAGGTCGACGATGGTGTCGCCGGGCTGCGTAAAGGCGGTGACTAAGTTGAGTACGGTGAGGGAGTCGAAGACATGGAATTTCAGGTAGTCGGCAGGTGCAGTGATGCGAGTTAGGTTGAGCCAAGCATTGACGCCGACTAAATGACTGTAAATGGCCTCAACAATGGCGCGGCGTGAGTCGTCGACAGGGATTTCGAGGTCGGCGCAGGCATCGATGAACCACTGCCAGGCCTCATCGGGGAAGGAGATGAGCGGGTAGTGGGAGGGATGGAAGTCGTCGCGGGCGGTGGACTGTCCCGCCTGTCCCGCCTGCGCAACTTGCTTATTTTGATTGGGGGCTTCGTTGGTCATATTGACTCGGTAGTCAGGTCAAAGCAACGGGTGAGGGTGATGTCAGGATTTTTTTCCTGGAAGTAGTCAACACTCCACTGGTCGGGGAAGAGGAGAACAGGATTGTTCTGAGCGTCAAGGGCTACGCGGACGTTGCTGCCCATGTAAGCGCCTTTGAACTGGTCGGGGTCGGTGTCGGGCGGCAGCCAGCGCGCCTCAGTGAAGGGGGTTGGTTCGAGGCGCACGTCAGCGGCGTATTCGGTTTCAAGGCGGTGTTTGACGACGTCGAATTGGAGTTGTCCAACCGCGCCGAGCAAAGCTGTTTTCTGGAGGGCGTTGTGGAGATAGAAGACCTGGATGACGCCTTCGTGCATGAGTTGTTCGAGGCCGTCGCGGAATTGCTTGAATTTGGAGGGGGCGTTGTTGTGCAAATAGGCGAATACTTCGGGTGGAAAACGCGGGATTTCGTGGTAGATGAGGCCGGGGATGTTGCTGAGGGTGTCGCCAATGCGGAAGTTGCCATGACTGACTAGGCCGACGATGTCGCCAGGGTAGGCGGCTTCAACGGTTTCGCGTTCTTGTCCGAACAGTCGCTGTGGGTAGGAGAGGCGCAAGGGCTTGTTGCCGCCGCGCGGATTGGGTACGGTCATGTCCTTTTCAAAGACGCCGGAGCAGACGCGGATGAAAGACAGGCTGTCGCGGTGGTTGGGGTCCATGTTGGCCTGGATTTTGAAGACAAAGGCGGAGAAGTCCTGGCTGGCGGGGTCGATGACGCCGAGGTTTGATTTGCGAGGCGCAGGCGGCATGCCGTGCTGGATAAAGTAATCAAGAAGGAGCTGGACGCCGAAATTGTTGATGGCGCTGCCGAAAAAGACAGGGGTCAGAGCGCCGCTGCGGATTTTTTCGTCGTCGAATTCCTCGCCAGCAAGGGAGAGCAATTCGATTTGTTCGAGCCATTCGCGGTGGTAGTCGGGGTGCAGGAGCTGGCCAATGCGTTCGTCCTCAGCGCCAGTTACGTGTTCGACAGCCTTGCTGGCGCCTTTGCCCTGGTTGGCATAGAGGTGGAGTTGCTTGGCGAGACGGTCGTAAACGCCCTTGAAGTCAGGGCCGTCGCCGAGCGGCCAGGTGACAGGGAAAGCGCCGATGCCGAGGATGCGCTCAAGTTCGTCAAGCAAATCAATCGGATTGAGGGCAGGGCGGTCCATTTTGTTCATGAAGGTGAAGATGGGAATGCCGCGCAAACGGCAGATTTCGAACAGCTTGCGGGTGCGTTCCTCAATACCTTTGCTGGCGTCGATGACCATGATGACACTGTCAACAGCGGTGAGGACGCGGTAGGTGTCTTCGGAGAAGTCGCGGTGGCCAGGAGTGTCGAGGAGGTTGATGCAGTAGCCGTTGTAGTCGAATTGGAGAACGGTGGAAGAGATGGAGATGCCGCGCTCGCGCTCAATCTCCATCCAGTCAGAAGTGGTGTTGCGCTGATTTTTCTTGGCGCGGACAGAGCCAGCCAGCTGGAGAGCGCCGCCGTATAAAAGGAGTTTTTCAGTGAGGGTGGTTTTGCCAGCATCAGGGTGAGAGATGATGGCAAAAGTGCGGCGGCGTTGAATTTCAGAAGGAAGATTGGTCATGGGAGAGATTGCTATTTTTTAACCACGAAAGGCACGAAAGGACACGAAATTTTGTCTATGGTCACGGTGACGTTGGCGCGGGAGTCAGCTATGATGCCGACTTCGGCTTGGATTTCGGCTTCGCTTTTGTCTTTGGCTCTGCTTTGGGTTTTGTTTTGGCTTTTGGTTTTGGCTCCGGCTTTACCGTTGGCTTCGCTTCTGCTTCTGGTTTTGCAGGCAGGACGCTGCGGAGGAATTGTCCGGTGTAGGATTTAGGTTGCCTGGCGACTTGTTCGGGGGTGCCGCTGGCGATGATGCTGCCGCCGTTGGCGCCGCCTTCTGGGCCGAGGTCAATGATGTGGTCAGCGACTTTGATGACATCGAGGTTGTGTTCGATGACGAGGATGGTGTTGCCTTGGTCGCGCAGAGTCATGAGAACCTGGAGCAGGTGTTCGATGTCAGCAAGATGGAGGCCGGTGGTTGGTTCGTCGAGGATGTACAGGGTGTGGCCCTGGGGGCGTCGCGACAATTCAGTGGCCAGCTTGACGCGCTGAGCTTCGCCGCCCGACAAGGTAGTGGCGGATTGGCCTAATTTGATGTAGCCGAGGCCGACATCGCGCAAAGTCTCTAACTTGCGTTTCAGGCGCGGAATGGCGTCGAAAACATCGCAGGCTTCATTGACAGACATATCAAGCACGTCAGCGATATTACGGCCTTTGAAGCGGACGTTGAGGGTTTCAGCGTTGTAGCGCTGGCCATGGCAGATTTCGCAGTTGACATAGACGTCAGGCAGGAATTGCATTTCAATTTTCTTGATGCCGTCGCCGCGACATTCTTCGCAACGTCCGCCTTTGACGTTGAAGCTGAACCGACCTGGGCCATAGCCTCTGACTTTGGCGTCGGTGGTGGCTGCGAAGATTTGTCGAACCAGATCGAACAATCCGGTATAGGTCGCCGGGTTGGAGCGCGGGGTGCGGCCAATAGGGCTTTGGTCGATGACGATCATTTTGTCGACGTATTCGATGCCTTCGATGGCGCGGTGTTTTCCGGGCGGGTCGGTTTTCAGCCCGAGCTGCTGGTTGACGGCGCGGGTGAGAATTTGGTTGACTAAGGTCGACTTGCCCGAGCCGGAGACGCCGGTCACGCAGCAGAATGTGCCCAGGGGGATGTCGGCGTCGATGTTTTTCAGGTTGTGTTCGGCGGCGCCGCGGATGATGAGGTGGTTGCCATTGCCGACTTGGCGCTGTTCGGGGACGGTGATGGCCCTGGTTCCGGCCAGGAATTGTCCAGTCGCCGACTGTGGGCAGGCGGCGACTTCAGCCGGGGTTCCAGCAGCGATGACTTGTCCGCCTTGGCGACCGGCGCCTGGGCCGAGGTCGACAACGAAGTCGGCGGAACGGATGGTGTCCAGGTCGTGTTCGACGACGATGACGGTGTTGCCTAAGTCGCGCAGTTTGGTGAGGGTATGGACGAGGCGTTGGTTGTCACGCTGGTGCAGGCCGATGCTCGGTTCGTCGAGGATATAGAGGACTCCGACCAAGCCGCTTCCGATTTGGCTGGCCAGGCGGATGCGCTGCGATTCGCCGCCGGAGAGGCTGCCGCTTTCGCGATTGAGAGAGAGGTAGTTGAGTCCCACGTCCTGGAGGAATCCAAGTCGACTGGAGATTTCCTTGACCAGTTCAGTGCCGATGGCCAGTTCCGGGCCAGTCAGATTGAGGTCGTTGATGAAGCCGACGGCGTCGTCAATGCTGAGCGAGCAGAATTGGTGGATGTTCAGGCCGCGGACAGTGACGGCGAGGAATTCAGGCTTGAGGCGGGCACCTTGGCAGGTCGGGCAGGTTTCAAAGGTCATCCGTTCTTGCAGGCGTTCCCGGACTTCCTCGCTTTCCGATTCGCGATGGCGACGCAGGAGGTTGGGGATGATGCCTTCGAACGGCTTGCGCCATGGGCGCAGTTTGCCTTTCATCCAGACATCGAAAACGACAACCTCGGCGCCACTGCCGTAGAGCAGGATATTGCGGGTCTTTTCGGGCAGTTCGCGCCATGGGGTGCTGAGGCTGAAGTTATAGTGTTTGGCCAGGCAGCGCAAGTAGTGGTTGTAGATCAAGATGGTGCGTCGCATGCCGCGCCGCCACATCGGGATGGCGCCGTCTTTGATGGACAGGGACGGGTCTGGGATGACGGATTCCGGCGTGAAGATGAGGCGAGCGCCGAGACCGTCACATTCAGGGCAAGCGCCATACGGGTTGTTGAAGGAGAAGTTTCGCGGCAATAGTTTTCCGAAGCTCAATTCGCAGTCAATGCAGGCCAAGTGCTCGCTCATTTGTTCTTCGCGCCAGCCGTCCGGAGCCTGGCTGTCTTCGGTCAGGAGAGTGAGGACGCCGTTGCCTTTTTTGAGAGCCAGTTCGATGGAGTCGGTCAGCCGGCTGGCAGTGGTTTTGCCGGTGACAACGCGGTCAACAATGGCCTCAATAGTATGGCGGATAGTCTTGGCCAGGGTGATGTCCTGGTCCAGGTCGACGATTTTGCCGTCGATGCGGGCGCGGGTGAAGCCGTCGCGGCGGATAGTGTCGAGGATGTCGCGGTGTTCGCCTTTGCGTCCGCTGACGTAGGGCGCGAGGATCATCAGGCGCTGGCCTTCGGCCTGGGCGGTGATCTGGTCGCAGATGGACTGGGCGCTTTGCTCGTGGATTTCACGGCCGCATTTTGGGCAGTGAGGCACGCCGATGTGAGCGTAGAGAAGGCGGAGGTAGTCGTGGATTTCAGTCGTGGTGGCGACAATGGAGCGCGGAGACGCGCCAGCGCGGCGTTGCTCAATGGCGATGGCCGGAGACAGGCCGTCAATGTGCTCTACCTGCGGCTTCTGCAAGCGGTCGAGGAATTGGCGGGCATACGCAGAGAGGCTTTCGACATAGCGACGCTGGCCCTCAGCATAAAGAGTGTCAAAGGCTAATGAGGATTTTCCTGAGCCGCTCAGGCCGGTGATGACGACCAGGGCGTCGCGGGGAATGGCTAAGTCGATATTTTTCAGGTTGTGCTGGCGGGCACCAGTGATTTTGATAACGTCCATGGAAGGAGTATGTTGGAAGAGATTGGTCAACGTGCAAAATCTCGCGGTAGAAAGGGAGATTTGACGCAGTGGTTGTAATTTGTCAGACGGGTCGGTAGTGCCCCTACTGGGCACCACTTTTGGGGGTTGGGCTATCCCCAGGCTGAAGCCTGGGGTTAAGCATGGTTAAGTGCCTACGGCGCAAGTGGATGTGAAAATGATTTTAAGCAGTCCATTGTAAAAATCGGCAATATGTGGTGGCAGAAAGCGATATTTGACAGCGCACACCGGAATCATAGCCATCCTGAGAGAGAAATCTCAACTACAGCGGCCTGAAGTCTTACAAGTGCTTATCGCAAAAGTTCGTATATTGCCAAAAGTTGTCAACGTTGTGCTGGAGGCTGCACAGGTAGGCCGCCGGCTGCTAAGGCGGCAAGCAGACTGCCCGCCGCTAAAACGGCGGCGCGGCGGCGCCAGTGGCTGGTGGGAATCAGGCTTTGCGCAGGTCGTTGACGCGGACGGCCTTGCCTTCGCGGCGCGGGATTTCGCCGGGGCTGAGAAGTTGGACGACCGGCGAGACGAGGATTTCATCGCGGACGTCGGCGATGATCCGGCGGCGCAGATTTTCCAGTTCCTTGAAGTTATCCGTGCAGAAGGCTGGGGTGAGTTCTGCCTGAATGGTGATGACGTCGCCCTCTGGCTTGCCTTCGATGACGATCAAGTAGTCGCTGCCCAGTTCCGGGATGCGCATGAGCACGCGTTCGATTTGGATGGGGAACACATTGCAGCCCTTGATGATGAACATGTCGTCGGTGCGTCCCGTGATGCGGTCGATGCGGCGGGCTGTGCGTCCGCATGGGCAGGTTTCTGGGATCACCCTGGTCAGGTCTCGGGTACGGTAGCGGATGACCGGCATGGCTTGGCGGTCGAGGGTAGTGAGTACCATTTCGCCGACTTCTCCGTCTGGCACTGGCTGGAGCGTTTCCGGGTCGATGATTTCCAGGACATAGCAGTCTTCCCAGATGTGCATGCCGTTTTGGCAGGCGCATTCGAAACCGACTCCCGGTCCATTCATTTCGGTCATGCCAAAGGAGTTATAGGCTTTTGCGCCGAACAATTCCTGGATGCGCAGGCGGGTTTCTTCGGAATGCGGTTCAGCGCCGATGAAGAGTCGTTTCAGGCGGGTGTCTCGTCTGGGGTCAAGGCCATTTTCGGCGAACACTGCATGCAGTCGGCCCAGGTAGCTGGGCACGGAGTGGACGACCGTAGTTCCAAAGTCCATCATCAGCTTGATTTGGCGCTTGCTGTTGCCTGCTGCTGCCGGGATAGTCAGGCAGCCGAGTTTTTCGGCGCCGTCCTGGAAGCCCAGGCCGCCGGTGAAGAGGCCGTAGCCGCTCATGTTTTGGAACACGTCATCAGGGCGGGCGCCAGCGGCGAACATGGACCTCGCCACTAAGTTGGCCCAGGAATCGAGGTCATGCTGATTGTGGAGGATGGCGGCGGGGTTGCCGGTCGTGCCGCTGGTGCAGTGCATCCGCACCACGTCGGTTTTCGGGCAAGTCAGCAGTCCGAAGGGATAGGCGTCGCGCAGGTCGTCCTTGACCGTGAACGGCAGTTTGACGATGTCGGCGATGGTGCGGATGGAGTCAGCGGACAGGCCGAGTTCGCGGTAGCGTTTGCCGTAGAAGGGGGATTGGACAGCGCGGGCGATGGATTCGCGCAGTTTTTTTGCTTGCAGCGCTTCGAGTCGGGCGCGGTCCAGGGTTTCGAGTTCCTCTTGCCAGAAAGTGTTGGTCATGATAGTCTGCTTTCGTGTTTCCCGGCCAGATTTTCTGGGTCGGGGCTGTCAGGTGGACGCGGTTCGCGTCAGTTATATCCGTCGAAGAATTTAAGATTATCCGGCTGGCGGAGTTTTTGGATGGCTGCGGCTTCGATTTGGCGGATTCTTTCGCTGGTCAGCTGTAGTATTTGGCTCAGTTGTGCGAGTGTATGGCATTCTGCGCCATAGAGTCCGAAGCGCAGGGTGATGATGGTGCGTTCGCGTTCATCGAGGTTGTCAAGAGCCATTTTGATGCTGTCCTGGAGTCCTTTTTGCTTGGCCGCCTCGTGCGGGGTTGGGGTGACCGTGTCAGCGATCATGTCTTCCAGGGTGCTGTCCTCATTATTCATAATGATGTGCAGCGACAGTGGCTGGAGGGACATTTTCTGGAGGGCTCGGACTCTGGCTGGCGAGAGGTTGAGGACGGCGGCGATCTCTTCGGAGGTGGGGATGGCGCCGGTTTTCTGCAGCAGTTCCTGCTCGGTTCGATTGATTTGGTTGATTTGCTGGATGGTGTTGGCCGGCATGCGGATGATGCGTCCATGATTGGTGATGTGCCGGGTCACCGCCTGCCGAATCCAATAGCTCGCGTAGGTGCCGAAACGGTGCCCGCGCTGATAGTCGAATTTCTCCACTGCCCGGATCAGGCCGAGGTTGCCTTCCTGGACCAGGTCGGCCAGGGGCATGCCGCCGCCCAGGAAATTGCTGGCGATGCTGATGACCAGCCGGAGATTGCGCTCGACCAGGATTTTCTTGGCTTCCAGGATGGCATTGCAAATTCTGGTGATGGCTGGTTCGACGGTCGACCATTCCTCGTCGTCGATGAACAGCTTGCGTTGGGCGTCATCGGAGATGATTTTGAGGCAGGCGTCATAGAAGGCATCTCGGAAGCGGAGCGGGGCCAGGGCGGTCCAGAAGTCGGCTTTGAGGTCTTTCGAGGCCTGGAGGGGGGACGGGTTGTCGGTGGCTGGCGGCGGGTATGACTCCAGTTTCGCCAGCGCGTCGTTGAGAAGGCGGCTGACGCTCACGCTCACCTCGTCGTCATCCGGCTCGTCCTGGCCGCCTTGCGCTTCCAGGAATGCTCCTGGCCTCAGCTCGCTGTCAGCGGCGATGGCGCGCAGTTGGAAGAGGAAGAGTGCCGGCCATTTTCGGAGGATGTCTTGCAGTTCCTGTCTGCCCTCTTGGAATTGCTTGGCGTAGGTCACTTCCTCTTCCGGGGTCAGGCGCGGGAAGCTGCCCACGGTCTGCATGTAGGAGGGATCGAGTTCACGGCTGACCGTCGTGCCAAAGCGGATATATGCATCCCGTGCCTTGGCGCGCATGGCTTCGGCCCGTTGCTTTTGGCTGCCGGAAGATGACGAAGTTAGGTCAGACATGGCTTGGGGGCGGCGTGGAACTCCGCTGCGTAGAGGTTATTATTTCAGGAACAGTTCGAAGACCGGGACCGTGACGTCGGGCTTGATGATTGGGGTTTGGAGGGTTAGGCAGTTGGTTTCGCTGTTGGCGGTGAAGGCGATTTCCGAGCCGTCATGCAGGAGCTGGGCGTAGTCGACCTTGTCGGCCATGTCGTCGAGATGCAGGTGTCGGAAGGGCCAGGCAAAGACATGGAGATAGAGTCGTTTGCCATTTTGGGTGAATCGGCAGTCGGCGGGTGCTTGGAATGGGCTCATGGTGCAGCCGTAGATGGAGCGGCTGTTGACTGCCATCCATTCGGCATAGACGTTGAGGGCCTGTTGGGCGCGTTTGTCAAAGGCTCCGCGTGCTGTTGGGCCGACGTTCATCAGCAGGTTGCCGCCGCAGGAGACGGTGTTGACGAGCATGCGGATCAGCTGCTCCGGGCTTTTCCAGGTCGTTTCATCGCGGTGGTATCCCCAGGCGCCGCTGAAGGTCTGGCAGGTTTCCCAGAACACCGGCTTGCCCTCTTTTTCCACCCAGGCGCGCGGCTGGGTTTGTTCGGGGGTATGGATGTCGGGCTGGTCTAAAGGCAGGTTGAGGCGGTCGTTGATGAGGATTTTAGGTTGGAGTGAGCGCACCATGCGTACTAGGTCTTCGCTGCCCCAGTCTTCTCGGGTTTTGCCGGGGAGGCCGGCGGCGTCAGGCTGCGGGTAGGAGAAGTCAAAGAACAGATAGGCGATTTCTCCGTAGTTGGTGAGCAGTTCGCGGACTTGGTTGTGGAGGTATTCGCGGTAGACTTCGATATGGCGTTTTTTATTGGCTTCGAGTACTTCGGCGGTAGTCAAATGCTTGTAGAGCGGATGGAGTCTGTCAAGGGGGAAGTGCGGGTGATGCCAGTCGATCACGGAATGGTAGAAGCCGACTTTGAGTCCTTCGGCTCGGAAGGCTTCGACCAGGGGTTGGATCAGGTCGCGGCCAGCCGGTGTGTTGGTGGCCTTGTAGTCAGTGAACTGGGAGTCCCACAGGCAGAAACCCTCGTGGTGCTTGGTGGTGACGACGACGTACTTCATGCCGGCTTGGCGAGCGAGGCGCGCCCATTCCCTGGGGTCATACAGGTCTGGGTCAAAGTAGCGCAGGTACTTGTCATACTTTTCGTCGAGGATGGCTTCGCGGTTCTTCACCCATTCATGTCGGGCCGGGAGGGCGTACAGGCCCCAATGGATGAACATGCCGAAGCGGTCATGCACGAACCAGTTGATGTCGCCTTGGACGGGAGCTGGGGTGGGAATGGCAGTCATGGTGGCACCTTCCTGAAGAACGTTGTGGTGAACTAGTGGATGGCGTTGTCGCCGGTGGACGTCTGGCCGGGGAATCAGAGGAAAATATAAACCCACATCAGATAAACAAGGCCGATGAGGATGCAAAATGCCCCGATGATGATCATGGCGGCCAGCAGCCGGATCAGTCGGAGTTGCCTAGGGTTGGCGACTTTGCTTGCCTGTTGCAGGGGCAGGTTGCGCGCCTGGGTTTTGAAGCGGAGTTCGATTTTGACCGGGGTTTCGGCGAGGGTCAAGATGTCATCCTGCCCCAGGGGCACGGACCTGGTTCTGATGGGTTCGCCATTGATATATGACTTGTTGAATTCGTTGAGGTTTTCATACGCCAGGCGGTCGTCATGGCAGACGATGCGTCCGTGCTTCCGGGAGACATCCTCGGTTCTCACGGTGATTTCATTGTCGTGGGATGCGCCGATGATGTTGACGCCTGGCCAGATGGCGGCGCGGGTGGCTTGGTCTTCGGTGGGGACGTCCCAGGTGACCTCGAACGCGGAGGGCTGGGCGCTTTCTCCGAAGCCGAGGAACAGCTTGGAGAATCGGTAGATGTCGCCTTCGCGGAGTTCGGCGGTTTTGACCTTTTGGCCGTTACAGCGCATTCCGGAGTTGCCGAGATTGACGATGTTCCAGGCGTCGCCCTTTTTTTCCAGGCGGATATGTTCGCGGCTGATGTTGTTGGCTGCGAATCGTTTCAGGCTGACATCGCAGGCCGAGGCCCGGCCGATGATGATCTTGGCGCCGAAATCTTCCGTCGAGAAGGTGACTAGGCGGTCGCCGACAGTATTGAAGATTGTGCAGGTTGGCATAATCAGGATAGCTTTGCTCGGGCCTGGGTTGTCCGGCTCGGCGGCCAGGCCGGTTCTGGTGCGTCCTGTCGGGAGTCGCCAAGTCGCCGCTCCCGGCGGCCGTGTTCAGTTCAGTTTGGCGAGGTCGTCGCGGATGTGCTGTTCCAGGAGTGTCAGGATGTCGTCAGCCGGGATCATTTCCGAGCGTTTTCCCCATTCCCGGCGTTTGAATTCGACGTTTCCTGCGGCGAGTGTTTTTGGTGAGATGATGACGCGCAGAGGGCAGCCGATCAGGTCGGCGTCGGCAAAGGCGAAGCCTGCTTTTTCGCCTCGGTCGTCATAGAGCACGTCGATATGTCTTGCCTGGAGGTCGTCGTACAGTTTTTGGCAGGCTTGGCTGACTTCCGGCTGATTGTGGTTAAGGCCGACCAGGTGTACCTGGAAGGGGGCGATGGACATTGGCCAGATCGGGCCGTAGTCGTCATGGGATTGCTCGATGACCGCTGCCATGGCGCGGCCGACGCCGATGCCGTAGCAGCCCATGATCATCGGCTTGGCCTTGCCATCATAGTCGAGATAGGTGCAGTTCATCGGCGCAGAGTATTTGACGCCGAGCTGGAAGATGTTGCCGACCTCGATGCCCTTGAGCTGGCGGAGGGGCTGGCCAGTGACTGGGCAGGGGTCGCCTTCGCGGACGGTCGCGATGTCAGTCACTAAGATGCCGTCCTGGCTCGGCACGTCGCGCCGGAAATTGAAGTTGCGGTAATGCCAGTCGACCTCGTTGGCGCCGACGACCAGGTTGCTGGATTCGACGAAAGACGGGTCAACGACGATGCGGACGCATTTCCGGTTCAGCTCAAGGACCGAGGCGAATCCGGGCACGGCGCCGGCTGCCGCGATGAGGTCATCCGGGGCGAAGGCCAGCTCCGCACTCTGGACAGCCTTGCGCAGCTTGGCCTCGTTGACTTCGAGGTCTCCGCGAATGCAGGCGAGGACAAGCTTGCCGTCGCCGTCCTTGTAGAAGACGGCTTTGCCGGTTTGGCTGGTGGGCACGTGCAGGAAGGCGGCGACGTCTTCGATGGACTTGCAGCCCGGGGTCGCGACTTTGTCCAATGGCAGCGGCTCGGCCTGAACGTATGCCAGGCGGGAGACGGCGACTTCGCGATTGGCGCGGTAGGAGCCGTCTGGCGAGACGAAGATAGTGTCTTCGCCGCAGTCGGCGATGGCCATGAACTCATGCGAGACAGCGCCGCCCATCATGCCAGAGTCGGAAAGGATGGAGAGGCATTCGCGGAGGCCGATGCGGCGGAAGAAGCGGGTATATGCTTCATGGCAGCGCTCATAGTATTTTTCCAGGCAGGCCTGGGAGGTATGGAAACTGTAGGCGTCCTTCATGAAGAATTCTCGGACGCGGATAAGCCCAGCGCGGGGCCGGGCCTCGTCCCGGTATTTGGTCTGGATTTGGTAGACCATGACCGGCAGCTGCTTATAGGAGTTTAGCTCAGTGCGGGCGAATTGGACGACGGCTTCTTCGTGGGTCATGCCCAGGAGCATGTCCTTGCCGTTGCGGTCCTGGAAGCGGAGCAGCTCTGGGCCGACGTTGCCATAGCGGCCGCTTTCCTGCCATAGTTCAGCCGGAAGCACCACTGGCATCTTGACTTCCTGGCCGTCGATGCGATCCATTTCCTCGCGGAGGATTCTTTCAATATTGCGGGTGATGCGTTGGCCTAAGGGCAAGAGCGTATAGAGGCCGGTGGCGACCGGTCGGGCATAGCCGCCGCGGAGCAGGAAGATGTGGCTGGAGGTCTGGGCGTCCCGGGGAGCTTCTTTGAGTCGTTGGCCGACGAGTTGGGAGAGTTTCATGGACGTGCTGTTATCTTTTGCAAGCTGGGTGGAAAGTGAACTGCGGATAGGACAAGGTTGACCGGTTAAATATAGTTAGTAAAACCTTAATGGCAAGATTGGCGCTTGCATTCCCTGGATTCGGCGGCGCGTTTTCTGTCGGATTCGACGGCGTCGCTGCCACGAGCGGCGTTGCCGGGGGGGCTTGGCGGAAAAAACCTGTAAATGCGGGGGTGAGGTTTCACAAGTCGGGCAAGGCAGATTATAGTATATGGACAGTTTTAGTTCCGCAGAACGGCGCGGCGCAGGTTTGCAGTCGGGGTTCAGGAAGATAAAGGTGACGTGATGAGTTCAACCGGGGTGAAGTTTGATTCCGTCATGGATTTGGTGGCGGCCTTGGCCGCCGGCGAAATGATTGTGTTGACGGATGACGAGAACCGTGAAAATGAAGGCGACCTGGTGATGGCTGCGGAGAAGGTGACGCCCGAGGCGATCAACTTCATGGTCACCCACGCAAGAGGGTTGGTTTGCGCGCCGCTGACTAAGGAGCGGGCCTTTGAACTCGGTTTGCATGAGATGGCTCACAATGAGGACCCGCTAGGGACGTGCTTCACCATGAGCGTTGACGCCAAGGAGGGGACGACGACCGGCATTTCCGCGGCTGACCGGGCCTGCACAGCCAGGAAGCTGGCGGACGCGCGCTGCCTGCGCGATGCGTTTCGCGTCCCTGGGCATTTGTTCCCGCTGATAGCCCGCGAGGGCGGGGTGCTGGTCCGCACCGGTCATACGGAAGCGACCGTGGACTTGTTGCAGCTGGCTCGCATGGCGCCCTGCGGGGTGATCTGCGAGATCATGAATGAGGACGGCACTATGGCGCGTTTGCCGGAGCTGGACGGGTTCCGGCGCCGGCACGGCTTGAAGATGGGCTGCGTCGCTGACCTGGTCGCTTACCGGCGGCAGCATGAGCGGGCGGTCAAGCTGCTGGAAGCCGTCAAGCTGCCGACGCCTTACGGCGAATTCAAGTTGCATTGCTTCAAGGCGCTGTATGACGGCCGCGAGCACTTGGCGCTGGTGTACGGCGATGTCGCGGGCCAGGAGGATGTCCTGACCCGCGTCCACAGTGAATGTCTTACCGGCGATGTGTTTCATTCACAGCGCTGCGATTGCGGGCAGCAGCTTGACGCAGCCATGCGCCGGATTGTGGAAAACGGCGCCGGGGTGGTCGTCTACATGCGCCAAGAAGGCCGCGGCATTGGCCTGGTCAACAAGCTGCATGCGTACCGTTTGCAGGAGCAAGGGCTGGACACGGTTGACGCCAACCTGCGCCTCGGCTTTCCGGCTGACCTGCGCGAATACGGCATCGGCGCGGAAATCCTTCTCAGCCTTGGGGTCAAAGGCGTCCGCCTGCTGACTAATAATCCTAAGAAGCTGGTCGGCCTGGATGGCTATGGCCTGAAGATCAATGGCCGCGAACCCCTGGTGATTCCGTCGGTGCCGGCCAATGAAGGCTATCTGGCCACCAAGAAGAATTTAATGGGGCATTTGCTTTGAGGGCCGGCTGCGGCATGGGTTCTTTTTTGCCGATGCGTTTTGTGCAAGTGACAGGAGAAAAATCATGACAAGTGAGATAAAGGCTTACGAAGGCACTCTTATTGCCAAGGGTTTGCGTTTTGGATTGGTCTGCGCCCGCTTCAACGAGTTTTTCGTTTCCAAGCTGTTGGGCGGCGCGGTTGACTGCCTGCTTAGGCATGGTGCGTCGGCGGAGGACATTGAGTCGGCCTGGGTTCCGGGTTCGTATGAAATTCCCCTGGTGGCGCAGCGGATGGCGGCGAGCGGCCGTTATGACGCCATCATTGCGTTAGGCGTTGTCATCCAGGGTTCGACCGCGCATGCCAGCTATGTCAACGCCGAGGTCTCCAAGGGCCTGGCCCAGGTGTCGCTGGCCAGCGGCATACCGGTGATTTACGGCGTGGTGACCACCGAGAACATCGAACAGGCGATTGAGCGTTCCGGCAGCAAAGCCGGGAACCGCGGCGCCGCCGCTGCCGCATCGGCCATCGAAATGGCGGACTTGATGCGCAAATTGCCGGTGGCCAAATGAACCTGAAGACAAAAGATTCGCCGAAGACCGCCAGGAACAGCAGCGCTGCCGAGGCATTTCGCCGCCGGCGTTTTCTGGCGCGGACTTGTGCTATGCAGTATGCGTTTCAGATGGACGTCCAGGATGACTGGGAAGCCTCTGACCAGCAATTGGCGGATTTTCGTTTGCACCTGCGCTTTGAATTGCTGGGTGGTGACGAGGATGAGCAGATCAAGCCAGCGGCGGACAAGGAGCTCACCGCCGCCTGGGAGCATGCTTTGCGCCTTATGCGTGGCCTGGCCGAGCGCCGCGAAGAGGTCGATAGCCTGATCCGGCAAGCAGCGACGAATTGGACCCTGGAACGCATGAGCCTGGTCGACAAGGCCATTTTGCGGACGGCGACGTTTGAAATGGCCTTCGTGGAAAAAGTCCCGGTCGTCACGGCGATCAATGATGCCATCGAATTGGCGAAGCGATATGGGGAAGTTGATTCGCAGAGTTTTGTCAACGGTGTTTTGGATCGCATCCGGAAGAATTTAGGCCGGGTGCCCACGTCCAGCGGGCGGCAGCGCCAGTCTGCAAGTGGGAAGCCCGGTGCCGCCGCGAAGCCGGAGTGACAACGGGCTGGCCAGCGAAGTCAGGGCGCCGCGTGAGTCGCCGCGAAACATGAGATATTTGAGGAGCAAGTCAGGATATGGCGTCGATATTGCAATTTTTCCAGCGTGGTTTGCAGAAGACTAAGACGACGCTGTTTCGCGGTTTCCAGGGTTTGTTCGGGAAAGGCGGGGAGAAATGGACGGCGGCGACGTATGAGCAGCTGGAGGCGGCTTTGATTGGCACGGACCTCGGGTATGAGATCACGGACCGCCTGGTGTCGGAAATCCGCGACCGGTATGAGCGCGGCTTGATTGAGACGAGCAGCGACATCATGGCCATTGGCCGGGAAGTGATTTTGGATTTGCTGCACGTCGGCGAGCCTGCCAGCGTGCATTATGCAGAGACTGGGCCGACGGTGATCATGCTGGTGGGCGTGAACGGCAGCGGCAAGACGACTAGCGCGGCCAAGCTGGCTCATTATTTTATGCAGCAAGGCAAGAAGGTGCTGCTGGGTGCGGGCGATACGTTTCGGGCAGCCGGCATTGAGCAGCTGCAGATTTGGGGGCAGCGGCTGGGCTGCCCAGTGGTGGGCGGCAAGCAGGGAGGTGACGCCGCCGCAGTGGCGTATGACGCAGTCAGCGCCGGACGCCAGCGCGGCATGGACGTGGTGATCATTGACACCGCCGGCCGCCAGCATACGCGGGCGGACCTGATGAACGAACTAGCCAAGGTCAAGCGGGTGATCAGCAAGGAAATGCCGGAGGCACCGCACGAGATTTGGCTGACCGTCGACGCCTCGATTGGCACCAATGCCTTGATTCAAGCGCGTGAATTCGGCAAGCTCTTTCCATTGACTGGGTTGATTCTGACGAAGTTGGACGGCACTGGCAAGGGCGGGGTCGTAGTGGCTATTCGGCGCGAGCTGGGATACCCGGTGCAGTTCGTCGGACTGGGAGAGCAGATGGATGACTTGCAGCCGTTTGACCCTGAGAGCTACGTCCAGGCCCTGTTTGAGTGAATAAAGCTGCTGCTTAATCCGCAGATTTCCAGGCGTGTCTTGTCGGAAGTGCCTTGAATTTGCCGGTTCAGGTAGTACACTTTGACAGGTGACAGGCCGGCGGCGGTCTGGCGTTTGGCCAGAATCGCTGAAAAAGGCGTGATGGCGCTTTAGTTCCGGCTGGCATGATTGAACTTCAAGGCGACAAAACAAGGAGTATGGAAGATGACCGAGGCTGCTGCACACGCGAACATGCTGGTAGGCGTTGCTGAGAATGACATTACGCCGCCGCTGGGAACGCAATTGGCGGGATACTTTGCTCCGCGAGTGTCTGACGGGGTGATTTCGCCGTTGATGGCGAAGGCGTTGGTTGTCGGCGCCGGGGATGAGCGCTGTGTTCTGATCTGCTGTGATCTGATCACGATGACAGCGGCTGTGTGCGAGGCGACGCGCTCTCTGATCACGGCGGCGACCGGGATTGCCGGGGAGCGGATCATGATTTGCTCGACGCATACGCACACTGGGCCGGATATCAGGATACGCCCCAACAGCATCATCAGCGTCAACCATGAGTATTTGGCCGGCCTTCCGGAGCGGATTGCGGCTGCTGCCATTGCGGCGGCTGGGCGTCAGCGCGAGGCTGTTCTGTGCATCGGTCGGGAGCATGAGGAGGGCTTGTCGTTCAATCGCCGTTTCCGCATGGAGGATGCCAGCGAGCAGTTTGGCCCGAGCGGGCCTTTGAAATGCGAAGGCGTGGCTGGTCCGATTGACCCGGAGTTCGGCGCCTTGATTTTCAAGGAGGAATTGACCAGCAAGCCGTTTGCCATTGTCTGCAACTATTCCGTGCACATTGACGTCACTGGCGGCACCAAGATTTCGGCTGACTATCCGGCCGTGATGACTGACACGCTGCGGGCTGTGTACGGGCCGGAGCTGATCGTCATGTACGTCCAGGGAGCTTGCGGGAACATCAACCATTGTGCGTACTTGCAGAACAATCCCTATCCTGGCAAGGGCGTCTGGAAGTCGGAGCAACTAGGTCGCGCCTTTGCTGGCAAGGCGTTGACCATTGCGGAGAAGGCGTTGCCAAGCAAGACGAACAAGGTCGGCACTGCCCGCGAGATTTTGGATGTGCCGATGTACCCCCGTGACATGGTGCTGGAGCAGCGCGTGGCTGCGGCCAAGGCTAAAGAGAATCCATCCGCTGCGGAGAAACGCCTGATTGAACTGGTGGAAAGCTATGATCCGGAAGGCACTACGCCGCGCGAAGTGCAGACTCTGCGCATTGGCGACGCTGTCTTTTGCGGCGCACCGGGTGAGTATTTCGTGGAATGGGGCCTGGAAATCAAGAAATGGTCGCCGTTTGCCTACACCTTCATCGCCGAATTGTGCAATGATGCAGTAGGCTATATTCCGACTTATGAGGCTTTTCTGCGGGGCGGCTATGAAGCCACTCCGGTGGTCAGCGTCCGCTCAACTCCGGCGCTTGGGCAGATGATCGCGGACGCCAATTTCCGGAATCTGCGGAAGCTGGTAGACTGAGGCGTTGTCGCTGCGCCTGTCCCAGCGGCTTATCGCAGCTGGGACGGGCCTGGTAGGCGCAGGCCGCGTGTTGGATGCCGGCCAGCGCGACGCCAGCGGATTTGGCTCTTGGGGCGGTGCCGTTTGCCCAGGGGAAAGCGCTCATTTTGTTTTTTCGGCAGACAGGCCAGCATGGATGTTGTACGCTTATGCTGGCACAGTGAACCTTTTCGGTGGCGCAAGGGTCGAACAGTCCAGGACTTGGGCGCTGACGAACTTATTCAGTCGGTCTGGACGGTGACAGCGGTCGGAAAAGTCAATCCGTTGCGGGGAGCATAACCGCAGTCGTCTCGCCATTGCCTCAAGCGAAGGCGGGGATAGCCAGGCGGCGGGGCACATTCACAATTTGATGGAGACATGTTTATCAGGACAGGCAAGGAGGTCAAAATGGTTATGCAACAACACCAGTCCCCTGGTCGCTGTTGGTTGATGCTGGCAATGGTCGCGCTGATGACTTGGGCCATCCAGGCGCCGGCGCAACAGGATAACGCCAATGCGCCTCAACAAGCTCCAGTCACCGCTGAACAGCTCCTGCAAGATTTGAATGTTGATGCCTTGAACCGGGCAACGCCAGCCCCAGCCGCCCCGGCTGAGGCAACGCCAGCCCCAGCCGCCCCGGCAGAGGCAACGCCAGCCCCGGCTCCGGCTGCCCCGGCGCCGGTCAAGCCCAGCTTGGAGTCGATTTTCAACTATCGCATCAGGGTCAAGAATTTTACGACTTTGAAGTCTGTGAGCAACGTCGAAAGCATAGCTTGGAGTCCGGACGGCAAGACGTTGCTGGTCGACAGTGCGGTTGGCAATCCGTATTACAATATTTATCTCGTTGAGTTTGACGCTGAAGGCCGTGACAGCATACGTCCCGCTTTTCAACGTCGTGGCAGCGATATTGTCACTAAGCTTCACAACGGCAATGCCAGCTGGCATCCTAAGGGGCGTCATATTGTTTTTTCCGGCCAGAATGTCGGGAGCACGGAATTGCGGCGTTCCGCGCCGGGATATGGTCTGTTCAGCAATCTTTGGGTGGCGGATGACAGCGGCCGTTTTTGGCGTATCACCAATCTTTTGTCGTCGTATTTCAATCCCTGGGGCGTGAGCATGCCGCATTTTTCTCCGGATGGGCGGCAGTTAGTTTGGACGGTTTCCGATGGCCGTCTTGGCCAGGGGCGGGCGCGCGGGCGGATGGATTCGCTGTGGGGGACGCGGGCATTGTGTCTAGCTAACTTCAGCTTTAAAAATGGCGAACCCCAGATTTCCAAAAAGAAGGAATTCACACCAGGCGAGCAGGATGACTTCTATGAGAGTTACGGCTTTTCGAATGATGGCAGCCAAGTGCTGTTTGCTGCCAACATGTCGGATAATCAGCCGTGGTTTGGCATGGACATTTGCCTTTATGACATTGCCTCGGAGCAGACGGTCAAGCTGACTGACACGCCGCTGGTCTGGGACCGCTACGCCAGTTTTTCGCCACGCGGCGAGAAAATCGTCTGGAGTTCCAGCGAGGGATTCACGATTTCATCTTTAGGCGTCGGCGGAGTCAACTGGCAGCGCGAGATGATTTCCGAGCTTTGGATCATGAACAAGGATGGCGGGCAGAAGCGGCGGTTGACGTTTTTCAACCAGCGCAACCGGCCTGAGTCTGTGCGGCACCACGCATACGTCGGGATGAGCAGCTGGCATCCCAGCGGCGAGCGCATCGCCCTGGTTCTGCACAATGAGACCTGGCCTGGAGTCATGGAATCAAGCGTGATGATCCTGGACCTCTATGATACTGAGAGCGATAGATAAGGCGTCGTTTGCGGGTTCATGCTCGCAGGCGATTATATTTAATTACAATAAGTGATGTGGGAATAAAGTTGAAAGGATGCTTTCAGTGAGTGGCAAAGCAAAGCGCCTGGTGATAGCTGGTTGTGGCAGCAGGGGTCGTGGATATGCCCGGTTTGCAGAGGAATATCCGGAGCGGGCGCAGATTGTAGCGATTGCGGAGCCTCGTGACTACTATCGCGACCTGGTCGGCGACCGCTATGGCGTGCCTGCGGAGCGGCGCTATCGCTGCTGGGAGGAACTGGCTGCGCAACCGGGCCTCGGCGACGCGGCCTTAGTCTGCACCCAGGATGACATGCACGAGGGGCCGGCCGTCGCCTTCATGCAAAAAGGCTATCACGTCCTTCTGGAAAAGCCGATGGCGCCGACCGAGGCCGCTTGCCGGAACATCGTGGCCGCCGCCCACCAGAGCGGGGTGATTTTTGCGGTCTGCCATGTTTTGCGCTATACTGTGCTCACCTGCAAGGTCAAGGAGTTGATTCAGGCAGGGGCTATTGGCGACATCGTGTCCTTGCAGCGCCTGGAGGGCGTCGGCCATTGGCACCAGGCTCATTCATTTGTGCGCGGCCATTGGCGCAACGAAAAGGAGTCGTCGTTCATGCTGCTGGCCAAGTCCTGCCATGACGTGGACTGGATTCGGTATGTGATGAATGAACGCTGCCTGCGGGTGCAGTCGTTTGGCGCCCTGCACTTGTTCCGGCGCGAAAACCAGCCTGCCGGCGCTGCGGACCGCTGCACTGAATGTCCGGCAGCCGTGGAATCGCAATGCCCTTATTCCGCCTTGAAAATCTACATCCGCGACCGCGTCCAGCAGGGGAGGACGCATTGGCCGGTCGATGTGCTGACCGCCGATGTCAGCGAGGCCGGCGTCATGAAGGCGCTGCGGGAAGGACCATACGGCCGCTGCGTCTACGCCTGTGACAATGACGTGGTGGACAACCAGGTGGTCAACTTCGAATTCACCGGTCGCCGCACCGCCTCGCTGACGATGACGGCGTTCCAGGAAAGCGGTCGCAAAACGAGGATTTTCGGGACGCGCGGCGCACTTGACATCAGCGGGGATACGATTGTCCTGGATGACTTCCTGACCGGGAAGAAAACTACCATTGACACGAACATCCTGAACGACAACAGCATCCTCAGCGGTCATGGCGGCGGTGACGGCGGATTGATGGAATCCTTCATGCGGGCTCTGGAAACAGGCGACGCAAGCTGCATTTTGTCCGGCGCCGACGAAACGCTGGAAAGCCATCTGATGGTGTTTGCGGCAGAACGCTCCCGGCGCCAACAGACCGTGGAGGAGATCACGGACTGAGCAACGGGGCGGCTGCGTGCGAGGAAAAGCTGGCGCAGAAGCACCTTCTCACCCTGGGCTGTGTTCTGACGGCTCCCTTAGGGAGGCCTATTGCAGCTTCGTGACTGTTTTCCCTGTACAACACACCCTAAAAAATCTGCGTCATCAGCGTAATCTGCGGATAAAACAACAGTTCCTCGCTCCTCGCCTCTAAAGAATTATGAATTATGAATTATGAATTATGAATTATGAAATGCGCCTCATCATTCATCATTCATCATTCATCATTCAGCATTCAGCATTAGGTGCTTCCGGGTGCTTTTTTGGTGGACGCATGCACTTGCTTGCGGTATTGCAGGGGCGCTACACCTACATTCCGCTTGAAAAATGTACTGAAGACATAGATAGTTGCGAAGCCGCTTTTTTGTGCTATTTCGCCTATAGTCAAGTTTGAATTCTTCAGTTGATACTTGGCGTAATCAGCTCTTTTCTGGGCAATGTATTTGCCGATGGGAACTCCGAAATGTTGCCGAAAAAGCGCCCGCAGATGGCTGGGTGAAAGCCCGACTTGCGCAGCCAGCTGCTTGACGTCGCCTAAGGTTGCCAGGTCACACTCTATGTGGTCAATGACTTGCAGCAGCACATCTGGCAAGGTTTCGCCGGCTTTGATGGCCAGGTGTGCGCTGCTTAGCTGCGCCAAAAGCTGCATCAGTGCCCAGGCAAGCTCCTCGGCGCTGTGGGTGAGGAACTTCCGCAGGAAATTTCGCAAGCTGCGCAAGACCTCCGATGTCAATTCAAAAAGCCCGCTGCGCGGAAGATAATGCTGTAATCCGTTCACCTCAAAGGTGATGAATAGTCGCCTGTAGCCGGAAGACCCGGGATGCAGGAAACGCAGGGCAAAAGGCGGCACGTAAAGCAGCTCTCCCAGATGCATCTCCACTTGTTGATGTTCAACATAGTAGATCATCTCATCCAGGGGAATGACCAGCGTATGCCTACTGTGAGAATTCGGGGCGGACGCCGTAAAATCGTGGAAGAAAACCAGAATGTTATCAGGCAATGAAAAACCAAGAGGAAGCCGCCGGCCCGAAAAAAGGTCCTCAGGCTCCGTCACGCTTCCCGCGTAGGAAAACAAGAAGTTTAAATCATTAGTTTTCATAATGCCCTTTTGGTTTTTTCCCAAAAATTATCATTGTTTCTCGTTTTTTCAATCGTTTTTCATAAAAAAATAATCAAAATCAAAAAAGACAAGTAGACAATCAACAGTATTGTAAGTGTAGAGCAGTGACTTTGAAATCGAATGCTGCGGTATCTGCCTGGGGCGTGACATCGCGCTGCTTGCCTCAAGGAATGTAAATTTTCAATCGAGAGCCTGTAACATGTGTGAGAAATTGAACGCATCGCTGGATTTTTTACGCGACAAGTATGGCTGCCCGGCAGGAATGATCGTCGCCGGAAGTGAAGGTTTTGAACTTGCCTTGTCCAACGGCAAAAAAGTTGTTCTTCTTCCTTGGCGTGTCGAACGTCGCTTTGTTGAATTGAAGAAAATCGTGGATGGCAAAACGCTGGAAGATGTTTCCACCTTTCGTTTTGCCCATTTCACTGCTGGCGGCGACCCAGTCAAGCTGGCGGCAAAGGAACTTGACCTGGCAGTGTTCCTTGCCAATAGCCCGGTCAGACAGATTTTTGCTGTCCGAAATGGTGATTCGGCCTGCAATATCCTTGCAAGCCTTGAAAACGGCATGAGCGCTTCCGTGGAATGCGGGACAAGGCTTCCTGCGGGCACTGAAGCGATGGACCGCCACGAGATTATTGCCCGTCGCGGCGTGGCGTCCGACCGCGTCGTGGATACGCAAGTGCCGCAAAGCTCGATTTATACCTGGACTGATAGCGGCCTCCGCACCTATACAGACGTGGATACGGAATTGTTTGGACTCACCAATGAGCAGGTCTGGGTTGTCCGTGCGGCCTTTGCGGTTTTGATGAAGCCAGCGCTTGCTGAAGAGTGGAATCACGCGGCCGCTGCCGTAAGAAAATACGCCACTGCCATCGTTGCATCTGACGCAGATAATAAACCTGTGATTTTTTGAATGGAGCCAACCATGAAACCAGTGAAAATCGCGATGATGGGCATGACCCATGGACATACCCGCAAATACTACCAGACACTGCTGGAAAATCAAAAGCTTGACTGGGTTGCTTCCTGCGCTGAGGACGAGGAGGCAAAAAAGGTCTATGAGATTTACCAGACCGGCGTCCCCTGCTATCTTGACCCAGAAAAAATGCTGTCGGAGCATCCTGACATTGAGGCCATTGTCCTGGCTTCGGCCAATGACCGCCATTTTGAGCAGATGAAATTCTGCGCCGAGCGTGGCATTCATATTTTATCCATGAAGATTCCCACCTTTGACATGGAGGAATATGATCAAATGATTGAGATGGTGGAGAAGGTCGGCGTCGTCTGCCAGATTGAGTTGGAAATGCACTACAATCCAGTTGTAAAGCGCTTGCAGCAGGAAATTGCTTCCGGCAAGCTTGGCAAGCTGCTTTCTGTTCAGGCAACGAATATTACGCTTTCGCCGGTCTGGGCATTTCCCTGGCAGGGCAATCCAGAGGCAAGCTATGGCAAGCGTGTTCCGCTTGGCGATGGGAGCGGGCGTTTCCGTGGTGGCGCCTTGTGTGACCATCCGCATATCTTCGACCTCATCCGCTGGCTGACCGGGTCGGACTTTGCCTCGGTTTTCACGCAAGTAGCCCCGAATCTACGCAAGGAACTGGAAGTTGAAGACATGCTGATGGTCGTTGGGAAGCTGCAAGACGGCACTGCCTTTCTTTTTGATCCTTCCTGGTCTCGCCTGGAAGAACGCCTGAAGGTTCCAGCGCCTGGCTGGGAAATCTTTCCGAAACGCATGGAAGTCAACCTGACCATTACCGGCGAAAAAGGAATGCTGATGTGCGATTGCTTCGGACCCAATGTCTATCACAATGGCGCGCCCAACGACCGCTATACGGTGCAGTATACCTACTTTGATGAATGGATTGGGCTGATTGACGAATTCGTGGATTGCATCAGAAATCGCAAGCAGCCGAAAATTAACCTGAAGTGGCATCGCAAGACGGTCGCCTGCATGAATGCCTGCTACGACAGCGTCGCAAAAGGAAAAGCAATCGCGCTTTGACAAGTCGCACAAGGAGGTTAACGACGATGAGCAACCAGGAAAAGTTTGTAGTGTCGCGTGTCATTCCCGCACCCAGCCAAATTGAATGCGTATCCGGAGGAATGTTCAAGTTGGCTGATGGATGTCCCATCGCCGTCATTTCCCCGCTGGCGGAAGCGGAATTGTCAGCCCTTCTGCATGACACCTGCAATGCGTATTGGAAGGCAACACCGTCCTTTTCTTTTCAGGCTGGTGGGGAGGGAATCGCGGCAGATGGGTACCGGCTGCGGGTGACGGCAGAGCATTGCGAGATTACCGCATCAGGGTTGAGCGGCATCCGCAATGCGTTCAAGACTATGCGTCAGCTCGCAGAGTCTGAGCGCGGCGTGCTTAAATCCACCTGCTGGCTGCTGCCGCCTGTGGCTGTCGAAGATGAACCGGCCCTGGCTTTTCGCGGCATCCATCTGTGCTGGTTTCCCGAAACCCCGACCTGGGAAATTGAAAAGAACATCCGTTTGGCGGCTTATTACAAGTTCAATTACGCCGTCATAGAGTCTTGGGGCATGATTCGCCTGGAATCGCATCCGGAATACTGCTGGGATGAGTTCGCGGTCGACAAGAAGGAAGTATCACGCCTGGTCAAATTAGCGGCGAGCCTGGGGCTGACGCTGATTCCGCAGTTGAATTTATTCGGGCACGCCACTTCCTCCCGCTGCGGCTCCGGCAAGCAGATGCTGTTGGATCGACACCCTGAATACGCCTCGCTTTTTGAACCGGATGGATGGACCTGGTGCATTGCCAATCCTTGCGCTCGGCAGTATTTGACGGAGCTGGTAACAGAATTGCATGACCTTTTCGACAAACCGCCTTTTTTCCATATCGGCTGCGATGAAGCCTACAATGCTGGGAGTTGCTCGCTTTGCCGGGAAAATTACCCGGCGAAGCTGAAAGCGCACCTGATGTATTTTTATTCCCTGTTTGCGAAGCGTGGGGCGCGGGTGATGATGTGGCATGACATGCTGCTGAACCGAGATGACCCCCGCTGGGAGGGCTATACTGCTTATGGACATTCCTCACGTGGGCTTGACGAATTGTATAAGGAATTGCCGAAAGATATCATCATTTGCGATTGGCAGTATGGATATCCGGAAAAGGACGGCAAAGAGCCGGATTGGCGCACCTCGCATTTCTTCAAGCAGGCGGGCTTTGATGTGCTGGTCTGCCCCTGGCTGGAAAGACGGGGCATCAAAAGCCTCGGGCATCTCGCCAAGCAGGAAAAGCTTTTCGGCATGCTGGAGACGACGTGGCACTGGTATCGCGGGTCTTTCCGCAAGGAAACGCTCTTTGTCATAGCTTCCAATGCCGCATGGCATCCAGACTGGACGCCCGAAAGCAATGTCGTCTACCGCGAGTATCTCAATCGGCATTTAAGAGAGATGGACCAGGACATGAAGTCGAAAAAATATATTCAATTCGGCAGCGTCCAGTATCAGATCAATCCTGCGCCATATCAAGATTGACCGGAGGGCTTTTTTGAGCGGCGAGGGGGAGCTGAATGCTGAATGCTGAATGCTGAATGCTGAAGCGCATTTGTCATTCATAATTCATCATTCATCATTCATCATTCATCATTCATCATTCGTTAGGGGCGAGGCCTGAGCCTCGGAGGCGGCACCATGAGTAACCCCAGGTGAAGCGGAGCGGAACCTGGGGTTCGGCGCTTTTTTCACCAATCATCAAAATATCTGCTTTCTTCGTATGCTGACATAGGGACAACCATCCAGAGGCTGGAGTAGGGCGAACGTGAGTTGCGAGCGTTGTTAGGAACTTTGTTTCTGGACAGAGCTTCGACGTGGAAGTCCATGAAGAGGAACGTGCTGTGCCCCGGCCCATCCGGCATATAGGTAGTTTCGTCCAAGTCGCTATTATAGCCATGTGGATAAACGACGCGGTAGCTGGTATCGCAATACACGTATGCAGAAGTATACCTTGATTCTCCAATATATGCGCTGCGCGATGGTTGCTTGACTTCGCCGAGTTTACGGTTGCGGCAAATGACGCCGAGCCGTGCGCTTAGTCCTATCCCAAAGGCCGACGCATTGCCGGTAGGTGTGGTCTCCTGTATGTAGGCATGTCCATTACGCGAGGGACAGGCAAACGGACTTGTGTAAAAGCGGCTGTCCCAGGTGCGATACCAGCCGCCCAAAGGGGCGAGCATGTTATGCCCGACATAGTCCGCCAAAATGCCATTGCTTGGGCTGCCGCTGAACCAGCAGGGCGCTCCGGTGGACCACTGCCCACTTGCCGTAGCCCAATAGGGCACCAGGACGTCGTCATTGTCATCGCTGTAGAACATGAAGGCCGGTCCTAATTGCTTAAAGTTGCTGATGCAGTTGATCTGCCTGGCCTTGTCCCGTGCCTTGCTTAAAGCAGGCAAAAGCATACTGGCCAGGATGGCGATGATCGCGATGACGACAAGCAGCTCAATTAAGGTAAAACGCAATGCTCTGCTCATGGCAAAATCCCCCTTGTGTTGATAAAAATGGCGTTGTGTTTTTGGTGTATTATTAACCACATTCCATGCACTATTCTGCTGTTACTTCCATTTCGTAGCGGGCGCTATTGCCGGCTTTGGGCAGACTCACTAATTTGAAGCATGGTTCAAAGGTGCTGGTGAGCTGGCTGCCACCGTCCCAGAGGGCATAGCCGACAAAGTCCGCCGCTGGTGCAGGCCGGTAAACATTATTGATGCTGCTGCTCTTGAAGACAGCCGTTGCGCCGTTGATTTTACGGGCAGGGTCGGTTACCCCAAACGTCTTGCGGATGATGGACTCGTAGAAGTCGTCTCCAATCGAAAAGATCGTACGTCCGAAGTTCCTGGTGAAGTTCAGCGTTCCTTCCTGGGTGGGGAGTTGCAAGACGCCATCTTTTTCCGCCAGTGCCTTGGGGAAGCAATGGTAGCGCAGCCCTACTTGGAAAGCGCACGGCAGTTCGTCGCTGCTGGCGTTGACCAGCTCCGTCTTGAAGCGTATCTTGCGGCAGGAGTCCAGGATTTCGATGTGCTGCCGTATCAGGAGTCCATCCATTTCGGTTGCGGTATGACCAGTGAGCTGCTGTTCGGCGCTTACCAGGAGTCCGCCGTCAATCTTGGTCTGACTGGTCACTAAGTATGGGGTATTGATTTGCAGTGAAGGCGTCCAGAAGGCTACGGTTCCCAGGGCTGTGTTTTGTTCGCCGGCCAGCTGCGCTTTGCCGTTATATTGCCAATCGATAACGCTCATGGTTTTGCAATTCAGCAAAACCTGATTGTTGCCGGAGCTGAAATGCAAAAACTCATTGTTTTTTTGCGGTCGACAGGTAATGCCGACATGGTCGATCTCAGTCAACGTAGATTTTTTGACGCCATATTTGGCTTCGTATTCCTGGTCGGCCTGGGCGGCGACCGTTAATTCTGGCAGGAATTGCTGCCGTAGCTTATTGATATCATTCGCGTTATAGCCAGTTGGTTCGGATTTGGCCGTGCCCGGGCTGATCTCGAAAACTTGACAGCGGCAAGCACCAACAAAAAGCTGCACACCTTGCGCCAATTCCGCAGAGCTGAAATAATTTTTCTTTTTGAAAAAGCCAGGCTTTGGCGCAAATAACACACCTTGAGCCGAAAGTTGATAGTCGCCCTGCGGCAATCCCTCTACCTGCATGGTGAAAAACGCATTGCCCTTTTTCCAGAAATTGAACACCGGCACGATGATCCGGCCATCCTTTTCGTAGGCCAGATGCTGTAACATGGAGACTGGGTCGAGATTGGGCAAGTATTCAATCTTGCTGGCAGGCGAGGCGTATGGCGCTGAAGGCGTAAGCACAATGCGTTGGTCGATGCGTTTGCCGTCAAAGACGAAGTCTTCATAATCGGCGGCATTTTCGGCTGCTCTGGCAAAGGCAGCCCAATAGCGGTTGTCGTAGCCACGTGGGAAAATATATAGTGTTGCTGCTTCAAACCCATTGAAAAAGAAGCTGTTAAGGTCTAATTCCATGGCCTCCGGCTGGGTCACCCAGGCGAGGCTTTGTATGCCGTGTGGGAAAGCCAGCAGCTTGGGGCGTTTTTCCGGTGGATAGTCCTGGTTTACTTGGTTGCGCACGTCGCGAGCAGCGACAAAGCTATTCAGGTTATGGGCTTTTTTGTAGATATAGGGACTCTGCGTCGGCCAGCAGGGATAGGGCCCCCAGGGGTCTATCCAGCGCAAGTCGGCGGCATAGTCTGACTGGTGTACTTCTTTGCCGTTGGGGATGTCGCGCCAGCAGCTGGCCATTTCAATCCAGGCAATGCCGGGTATGAAGCCCAGGGATTGCTCGCCGCCAGTCAGCTTGCAGACCTCTTCATGTATGGTGCGCACCAGCTTGGCATGCTCCAGGCTGCGGAAACGCACTGACTGCTCATAGTATTTTTTGCCGCGCGTTAATTCCTGCGGCCATTCCTGCTTCATCTGCTCCAGGGGCACATGGACATATTCGGCAAATTTGGCGCAGCAATTGTCGCAGAAGCAACCCTTGCCGGTAAACATATAGGGTTCCCAGTTGGCCCACAGGCCATCAGTCCCCTTTAAGTTGTCAGCCATGTATTTGCGTATATTTTCCTGAAAATATGGGCGGCGCTCATAAATGGCGATGGGGCAGCTGGCCATATCCAAGTCCGAATGTGACGCATTGCCAATGTATTTAAATTTATCTGATTCCGGCCTGTCCTTGGGGTTGCCCACCCGGAAGCCATTGGCGATATAGTACAATTCCGGGGTAACGACCTTGACGCCGTGCTTGCGCCAGGCCGCCAAGGTATCCTGGTCAGTTGAGCCGATGATCCAGCGCACTCCGACTTGACCGAAGAACTCAGCCAGCTGCGCACACTCTTCCTGCCCAAAGTCCAGGTAGCGCCCACCAACATAAAAGCCTGGCAGGTATTTTTGCGCCTTGGCTTTGACGCTGATGGTAGGTATCACCTTGAAAGTAAAGGTTTCCAGGTTGGATATGGCCTGGCCATTTTCCTCAATAACACAGCTGCCCGCGCCCGCAATTTCGCCAGGTTCCTCCGTGCTGCTAAGCAGGGCTGGCAAGACCAAGTAGGTGTCGAAACCATCGGACCAGGCCGGGCGCCGGGCGAACGTCGGGCTGATTTCGATATCAAACTCCTGTATTCCAGCCTTTTCTTCTCGACCGGCGATTTTGCCGAAAGTGATGTCTTTGAGCTTGACTTGGCTGGGAAGGCGCAGGCGCATCCTGGGGTTTTGCAGCTGCGCCTCCGCTGGGGTGCCATTGCGTTTCCAGACAAAGGTCATGATGGCCGGCTGGTTCTGCGAGAGGGCGAAAACGCTGTCCAGGAAGCCCTGCGGCGAAAGATGAATGGTCAGCTTTTCGCTTTTCTTCACTGGCGCCAGAACCGGGTCTTTGAACTTCAGCTCGCCGACATCATCGGTGCGGAAAATGATGTACAAGTACTTTGTATCGGCGGGTACGACGATTTCCTGGGTGAAGAGTCCCCATTCTCCCCAGACATCAGCGAAAGGGAACGTACGTGCGCCTGCTGTCTCTTTGCCGCGCAAGGGGTTTTCGTGTTCGCCGCGGAACACGACCAGCATATAGTTATTGCCGCCTGTCTCGTGCCTGGCCTGATATTTGAAAGTGAGCCGGTAAGTGCCGCCGTCAGTATTGGGCAGTTCAACTACTTTGCTCCAGGCAGCCGAGGCATCCTTGGTTAACGGGCCGCAGACTTCGCGCAGCTGCGCCGGTTTAATGATGCTGGCAACGCCGTCATTGATTTCCCAGCGGATTATCTCACGCATGCGTTCGCGCTTGCGTTCGCGTTCCTCCGGATTGCGGTGCGCCTCCGCATTGTGGATGTAATAATAGGAGTCCATCCACCGCAAGGGATCGTTCTCCGCGCCCGGGCTATTGTCAGCAAAATTGGCATTGCTGATTAGATTCTCGCCTTTAATCCCATCTGCTATGCCGTGGAATCTTTGTTTCGACAAAGCCTCGAAATCGTAAGTTTGCCCACCTCGCACATCGAGCTGAACCTGGTCAGCAACGCTGACAGCGGCCATTGCCAACACGAACATCACAACGAAAAGCCTGCTTGCATTTTTCATTTTGCACCTCGCATTAAGTATTGAAAAAATTGCTATTTGTCGTTTGTCATTGGTCATTGGTCGGTGGCTGGTGATTGATGAGCGGCGATACGGTTCACGCTTTCTTTCTGGCTGTGCTTTGCCGCTGCACCAATTGATGCGGAGTGCGCATAGTTAATGGATTGGCGCAGCCCTTTTGCCATGTTTCCTGATTGAGCATCACTTCGGCGGCCATTTTGCCTATTTGCTCGTATTCCAGGTCAATGGTGGACAAGGGCGGTTCAAGGAATCTGCCGCCCGGATAGCCGCAAAATCCCATGACTGCGACATCATCGGGAATTCTGAGCTTTCGCTCTTTCAGTGCTTGATAGACATGTATAGCGATGAAGTCAGAGAAGCACATAATGGCCTCAGGTGGCGCCTGGCTGGCAAACACCTCATCAATACTCCGCTTGATTGAAGCATAATCGTATGGTGCTTGCCTTAGTAACTCTTGCTCGCAAGCCAGTCCTTTGGACTCAAGCAATTGCAGATACTCCTGGCAATTATAGCCGCGGCAATTCCAAGGCTTGTTTTGCTCACCGGCCAGGCTTAGAGTGAGTACGCGCTTGTAGCCCGAGTCAGCCAAGTGTTCAAGTCCTTCGGCAAAAGCTCCCGGCATGTCGCTGTACAATATGGGATAATCAAAGAATTCACGGTCGTCAGGCAGGCAATGAGTAGCCACCACCGGCAGGCCACTGTCCCTAAGAATCTGTAATTCCTTCTCATTTCCCCTGAACCAGCCCGCCAAAAGAAAAATTCCGCGTATGTGTTTCTTGTTGAAAATGGCGGTAGCGGAACCCCTGTCCAGGCTGCGGACAAAGGGGAGAGAAAGAAACTCCAAGTGATGACCAGCGTCATGAATCGCTTTTTCGATTCCTGGCCGGATGTAGCTGACCGGCAGGGCTAAATCATTTTCATACCTGGAAGAGAGCAAAAGATAAACGCCACTGTCAAGGTTGTGGGTGACAAAGGTGCCTTTGCGGGGCACGCGCTCAATCAAGTTGTCCGCAGCCAAGAGCGCGAAAGTTTCACGCAAGGTGACGCGGGAGACGCCTAACTCTGAAGCAAGGACCGACTCGCCGGCGAGCTTTTCGCCGGGAGCTAAGTGACCCTGGCGGATTTTCTCGCGCAAGTGCAGATAGACTTGAGTTTTCTTCAGATTTGGATTCATGGCAGCAATCTGGTATGGTCTGGTATTGTTTTTACTTTACGCCAGTATTGCTTGATTGCAAACATATTTTGAACATATTTTGGTAACGCGCAGGAACTTGTGATAGAAAGAGAGATTTGGTACAGTGATTGTGCTGGTAGGTACCCGGTAGTGTCTATACTGGGCACCAGTTTTGAGGTATGCCTTCCCCCAGGCTAAAGCCTGGGGTTAAGCATGGTTAAGCGCCTATGGCGCAAGGGGGTATGACTGTAAGCATGATGCATCTTCATCGTCGGAAAGCCTGTCGTAGGACAAGTGCCTTCGCGCCTTAGTCCACTAAAGTCTACTTCCGTCCACAGCCCATCGTCTACTGAAGTCCACTAATGTCCACAGTCCATCGTCTATTAACGTGCTGGGCATGGATAATTTTCATAAAGTTTATGGAAGACAAATGCCTTGCTGCCTAACGTCCACTAAGGTCCACTTTCGTCCACGTCCACTGCCACTAACGTCCACTTCCGTCCACAGTCCATCGTCTACTGAAGTCCACTAATGTCCACTTCTGTCCATTGTCCATTGTCCACTCAAGTGCCTTACCCGGGGTGCCTTAGCACCGCAGATTGCCCGGAGTTCCGAGTGTCAATCGGTGACCGTTTACGTTGTAAATGTAATCGGTCAGCCGTTGAACATTGAGCCGCAGGGTGCCACCCTCTCATCCTGTCTCACTTAGGTTCCCACAAGTCATCAGTCTCATCCTGGCGCCATGCCTAGAGATGGAAAGCATGATACCAGCGTACAGTACAGAATCCTGCTCAAGCACAAAATAACTATGATTCTGCAAAAAGCCGTTTGAAAAAGGGCGTTTGGTGGCCTATTTTTCCTGCGGTTCCAGAAATCAAGCCCCCCCCACCCATTGTAGGGGGCCACCATCCTATGGTCGCGCGCGCGTGAGGTGCGAGCTTATATCATTGGCTGACCCATGACTTGTAAATGCTTATTTTTCTTCATGGTCATTGCAATGCCATTAAAATGAGCTAAATTTATTTGCAATGTGCGTAAATTAGCGCATTTTATGGTTATGTTGCCCATAATTAGGAGAAGAAGCGATGCCTCCAGCGATGACCAATCTTAATATCCGCATGGACAGCAGAACCAAAAAAGAAGCAGAAGAACTTTTTGCAGAGCTTGGGCTGAACTTCACGACAGCCTTCAACGTTTTTGTGAAACAGTGCCTGCGAACGCGTTCAATTCCTTTTGCGATTACGGCCGAAGTGCCTAACTCCAGGCTGCGAGCGGCTATGGAAGAAAGCGACAGGATTGCCATTGATGATCGTGTGCAGGGGCTGGAAGTTCACGATTTCTTCAAGGAATTGGAGAAATGACCTGGCGCATCAAGGCTACAACCGCGTTCAAGCGCGAGTACAAATTGATGCAAAAGCGAGGTGCTGACATGCAACTTTTGCAGGATATTGTCACGAAACTCGCCAATGGCGAAACTCTTCCTGAAGCTAACTGCGACCACCAGCTGACAGGAGACTACATCGGTTTCCGCGAATGCCACATCCGCCCAAACTGGCTACTCATCTACAAGTATTACGAGGAGCAATCAATTTTGTCCCTTGTCCATACTGGTGCTCATAGCGATCTTTTTGGATAGCGCCTACATTCGAGGTACGTACGGGCAGGACGGTAGGGCAGGTGTCCCTGTCACTGGGCCGGAAAGAGTTCCTGGATGATTTCTGAGGCGACGTCGGCATCGTTGAATGGGTGTTTGACGCCGTTGATTTCCTGGTAGTCCTCGTGGCCTTTGCCGGCGATCAGCACGATTGCGCCCGGCTTTGCTGCAGTCAGCGCGTGGCGGATGGCCTGGCGGCGGTCGGCGATGGCGACGTGAGCCGCGCTGGCTGGCAAGCCAGTGAGAATCTCATCGATGATGTCTTCCGGCTTTTCGGTGCGCGGGTTGTCGCTGGTGACGACGACCAGGTCGGCATTTTTGGCGGCGGCTCGCGCCATCAGGGGCCGTTTGCTGCGGTCGCGGTCGCCGCCACAGCCGAATACGGCAATCAGCTGGGAAGGCGCAAGGTGCTTGAGGGCAGTGAGGACGTTATCCAGGGCGTCGTCAGTATGGGCGTAGTCAACCAGCACCTGGAAGGGCAGCCCGGGCGACAAGACTTTTTGCAGGCGTCCCGGTGCGCCTTGGCAGTTCGCCAGGGCGGTTGCAATGGTTTCCGGGGCCAGACCCCAGAGGCGAGCCAGAATAGCGACGCCAGCGGCATTGGCGATGTTATACGGGCCGGGCAGGGGCGTGCGCAGGCGCAGGCTTTCTCCCTGATCAATGAAATGGAGAGTGAATGCGCTGCCCTCGGCGCTGGCGGCGATAGCGTCGACAGTCACTTGAGCCGCTGATTCGCTCTTCTGTGCGAAGCCGGTGACCGGCAGGCCCGCTGCCGTCAGTTCAGTCGCCAAGCGGCGTCCATACGGGTCGTCAAGGTTGACAACCCGGTGCGCCAGGGGGAGGCAGACATCTGTGAACAGGCTTTTCTTGGCCTGGTAATATGATTCAAAGTCGTGATGATAGTCCAGGTGATCCCTGGTCAGGTTAGTGAAGATGGCACCTTGACAGCGCGCTGTTCCGAGGCGTTTTTGCGCCAAGGCATGGCTGGACGCTTCCAGGATGACCGGCTCGGCAGCGGTCTGGCGCAGGCGCACAAACAGCTCCTGGAGCTGAAACGGCGTCGGAGTAGTGCGGTCAGCCGGAAGCGGACAGCCGTCGCCAAGGTCATATTCGACCGTGCCGATCATGCCTGGATTGCTGCCGGCCGCCTTGAAAATCGCCCTCAGCAGATACGCCGAGGTGGTTTTGCCGTTGGTGCCGGTGATGGCCGCCAGGCGCAAGTCTTGGGCCGGGCGCCCAGCCGCCACTTCGGCGGCCAGGGCGGCGGCATGATACGCATCCCGCACCAGGAGTTGGGGCTGGCCTACAGGAAGCCCGGGAACAGGTCTTTCCAGAATCAGGGCGGCGGCGCCGGCGGCCAGGGCCTGGGGAATGAAGTCATGGCCGTCAAGCTTGGCCCCGCGAATAGCGCAGAAGAGGTGGCCGGGCTTGACAGCGCGGGAATCTGAGGTCGCGCCGGTGATGGCGACGGTGTCATAGCGACTGTCCGACTCCAGCAGACAGCACGTCAAAGCCTGGCGATATTCGGCCAGAGGGCGGGTAGAGGGGAGGGTGGTCATGGCGTTAGAGCGTGATGGCGGTGAAGTGGCGTGGCTGAACCCGGAAACAGGGCGGCGGAAGTTGTCTGTGAACTCCGCCGCCTGGCAGGTTGCCGGCTGGCTGTCTCTTCAGCCGTTTCCGGCGGCGGGGTCGTGTGTATCCAGGCGCCACAGGTGCCAGGCGGGGGGCGTCACCCATACGCGACAGGAGACACTGAAAAGGGATCATGTTGTTCCGGCAAATTGGTGCCGTTCCCGCAGTGTTTTCCTGAACGCTACTGCTCAGTGACTCTTGCCAGTATGGTGTGACGACTCCCGCCGCCTGGAGGGAAAAAAGTCGTTGTTGCCCGTGATTATGGATTGGTGGCAGCCGTGCCGGTCGAGGCGGTCATGGCAGGCGGCGTCAAAGCGTCGGTCGTTGGCGGTATCTGGAGAAAACATAGGGTGCGTACCGAGACCCTGGAAAAGGTGGGGCCGGCGACGGTGCCACCGTAGTGCGCTCCGGTCGAGGGCGAATCAACAGCCACCAGGAGTACGAATTCCGGATTGTCAGCAGGAACATAGCCGATGAACGAGGAGACGTATTCTCGGTGTGAGTAGTAGCCCTTGGCTTTCAGGCTGGGGTCGCTGATCCATTTCTGGGCAGTGCCGGTTTTTCCGGCCACTTCGAAGCCAGGCACAGCAGCCCTGGTCCCCGTGCCGCCCTTAGTCGTGACCTCCTTCAGGGCCTGCGTCATTTTCCGGGCCGTTTCCGGCTGGATGGGCTGGCCCTTGACTAGCGGGGAGGAAAAACGGCTGACGCCTCCAGTGACGGTTTTGGCGATGATGTAGGGCTGCATCATAATGCCATGATTGGCCAAAGCGCCGTATGCCTGCACCATTTGCAGGGGGGTGCAGAGGATGCCTTGCCCGATTGGAATGCGAGTGATGGAAACTTTGCTCCATTGTTCTAACCCAGGCAAGCGCCCGTGCGCTTCATTGCGGAAAAAGACAGGGTCGCCGTTAGCGGGAATGAAGCCGACGCCGGTGCGGCGGCCGAAGCCAAAGTCCAGCAGGTGCTGGTAAAGGTCTTTTTCCTCTATCTCAAGGGCGATCTTGGCGGTTCCGATGTTGCTTGACTTCTTGACGATTTCCAGGACGGTCATGTTTTCAAAGCGGCTGCCGCTGCTGTCGTGCAGGGGCCGGCCGCCATAGTACCAGGTGCCTCTTTCGCAGTAGAAAGTGTCCTCAAGGCCGATGGGACGTTGTTCCATGACGGCGGCGATGCTGATGCCTTTCATGATGGAACCTGGTTCGAATCCCATCATGAAGGCATGCGGCTGGATGATCGCCCCGTCAGTCATAGTAGACCGGTCGTTGGGGTTGAACGACGGGTAATGCCCCAGAGCCATGATGGCGCCGGTTTTCGGATTCATCATGATCACGTAGGCTCTTTTGGGCTCGTGGAGCGCCACGAGGCGCGTAAGCTCCTCGTCCACAATTTGCTGAATGGGCAGGGCGATGGTCAAATAGACATCTGTGCCGTTCTCTGGCTCCGACATGGTGATGACGCTTTGCGGAATCATCCGGTTGCTGCCGTCTCGCTCAAACTGAATTTTGCCGGGCGTCGGCTGCATGTGCGCGTCAAAGAGCGCCTCTATGCCGCTGACGCCTTTGCCATTGTTGTCCAGAAAGCCGATCAGGTTGGCGAGCTGGCGGTCGTGCGGGTAATTGCGCAGGTACTCTTCCTCAATGCGGATGCCCGAGTACTGATTTTTTTCAGCGACTTTCTTGATCTTATGGGCGACGCTATAGTCGACGTGGCGTTTGACGACGATTTCCGAGGGTCGGTTGAAGGCGCGCAGGATTTGATTGTCGATGTCCTCGGCGGACAGGTCAAGGATGCGGGCCAGGATGTTGACCACGTCCTGCCGTTGGCGGCCGGCCTGGGTGGGCCGGAAAATCACTCTGAACAGACCAGAAGCCTTCTGGGAGCATTCGACGGTGACGCCGGGCAGGGCGGCATTGACGATGTGGTGGGCGGCCTGGGTGTCGACGAAGTCCTTGATGCAGATTTTGATGTGCTCGTGCCTTTGGATCGCCTGGAAGCGCCGATCCAGCTCGTTGTAGTCGAGCTGCAAGGTGTCAGCCAAGAGTTTGGTGATGGCATGGTAATGTTTTTTGTTGAAGCGCTTGGGCTCGGCATAGATGTTTTGGATAGCGATGTTACCAGCAAGGAGATTGCCGGCCAAATCATAGATTTTGCCACGTTGGGCTTGTTTCACCGCCATGCGGGTGTAGAGCTTCTGGGCTTCCAGGTAGAGTTCCTGGTGCCTCGTGACCTGGAGGTTGTAGATATGGCGAGCCACGCCGCCGAACAACAGCACAAGCACGACCGCCAGGCAGGCATAGCGTGCAAGCGGCGCGAAATTTGTCGATTCGCCCCGGTTCTGGGGGAGTTGTTTGCCGTCAGGGGCGAACTGCCTCCAGAACCGCAGCAGCCGTTGGCCAAGCAGGCGGCCGATGCGGACGACGGGGGCGGGCAGGGCCGCGACTGGCGCCTGGACGCGCCGGGCGGCGGCCCGAAGACGCAGCCAGAGCGGCTGTTGTTTCGGCTGTTCGCTGGCAGAGGACATGGTGCTGCGCCTAACGTGGGTTATGGGGTGGTGCCGGTGCGGCGGGCGCGACGGTCAAGGCGGGCTATGGACGTCTCCTGCTCCCGGGGATTGCCGGCAGATGGTTCGGAGCGACGCAGGCGGATGACCTGGCCGAGCTCCGGCGGCTGCAAGCCCATGGCCTGGGCTTGCAGAAGGATGCAGCGGCCTTTGTGGCATTCGGCCGTGACCCGAAGGTTGTTGAGTTCCTTGTTGGTGATGGCGATGGCGTTTTCAAGGCTGTCAATCGCCTGGAGTAGGTTGGCGCGCTTTTCGTTGATGCGCACGTAACTTAAAGCAATGCCGACGATGCCAGTGACGATGAAAATGATGAAAAACAGTCGAGACACGAGCGAGGGCTGGGAGTGAACACGGCCGAGAGGGGGGCGGCAGGCGGTCGCGGCAGAGACGAAAGCTGGGTTGAAAATGGTCATGGCTTGCCTTATATCTTTTGAGGTTAAAAGTGGTCGGCGGTATTCATGGTCTCGTTTTTGCTGGCGGCGCGGAGCTTGGCGCAGGAAGCGCGTGGGTTAGCCTGAGTTTCCGCAGCTGTGGGGCGCAGGGCTTTGCGCGTCAAAAGGGTCAGGCTGGCGGTTTTGCCGCAGGTGCAGACCGGCAGCCCAGGAGGACAGACGCAAGAAGAGCTTTCATGACGAAAGAAATTTTTGACGAGTCTGTCTTCAAGGGAATGGAAGGAGATGACGGCGATTCGGCCTTGCGGACTCAGCAGCCTGGCGGCGACAGGGAGGGTGTTTTCGAGTTCTTCGAGTTCATGGTTGACGGCGATGCGGAGGGCTTGGAAGCAGCGGGTAGCGGGATGGAGGCCATGCTGGTGTTTGTAGCCAACGATTTTTTCCAGGAGCTGGGCGAGGTCGTGCGTCCGCTGCCACGGTTTTTCCTGGCGTCGGGCGACGATGGCTCGGGCGATGCGGCGCGACATGCGCTCTTCACCATAGTTGAAGAAGAGGTCTGCCAGTTCTGTTTCCGAGAGGTTGTTGAGGAGGTCGGCGGCCGTGTTGGTCTGCGCGGATGGGTCCATGCGCATGTCGAGGGGGCCGTCAAAGCGGAAGGAGAAGCCGCGTTCCGGGGTGTCAAGCTGGGGCGAGGAGACGCCAAGGTCGAGCAGGACGCCGTCAACGGTCTGCCAGCCGATGCTGGCGGCGCAAACTTCGAGGTTGGAAAAGCGGTCGTGGCAGAGGTGCGCTCGGCTGGCCAAGGAGGCCAGGCGCTGGCTGGCGGCGTCAATCGCGTTCGGGTCTCGGTCGATGCCGAGCAGCTCGGCGTCAGGCCGGCGGGTAAGGATGGCGGCTGCGTGACCGCCGCCGCCAAGGGTCGCATCCACAAAACGTCTCCCCGGCGCCGCACAGAGAATCTCGGCGGCCTGGTCCAGAAAAACAGGTTGGTGGAGGAATGTCATCGTGGTGGTCGTCGGTTGAAAGTGTGCTATAGTAAGGGCGGAAGACGTTGGCGTTGTTTTTCAGGAGGGTGGCGTTAGACTGGCGGGCTGTATCTTGGAGCGCAGGCCTGTCATGTAATTGACGCTTTTCTCGGCCGGTGCTTGGCTTTTTTCCCAATTTTCGGGGGCGAAGATGCGTCCATGAGTGAAGCCGCCGACGAAGGCGACCTTGTCTGTCAGGCCGGCATACTGCATCAATTCCGGGCTGATGGCGAAGCGACCCTGCTTGTCTAACTGGATTTCCTGGGAATAGATGGCGATGCTGGAGCGGAGGTTGGCTTCCTCGGCGGAAGTCGACGGAGTGTAGCGTATTTGGTGCAAAAGGAGGCGGTAGTCTTCAACAGTGATGATCTGGATGCTCGATGAGTTGTCGGGAATTAGGTAAAACCTGGTGTTCTCGGTGTCGGAACTGAGACGCCAAGCCTTAGGCAAGACGACGCGACGCTGCGAGTCGATCGCGCACGTGCTCATGCCGAGAAAGGATCTCTCCTGATTGGTGTCCGAGGGATTCATGCTTGGATAGGTTTAAAAAACAATTCCCTAAATTCCCCTAAACTCATCTGGAATCGCCTTTCCGCATCCTAATAGCACCTAAAATACCTCTGAAATGCCCTCGTTCAAGCCTTAAAAGCATTTTTTTTCGAAAAAAGATGCTTTTTCGTCATTTTTTTGTTAATGAGCGAAATTTGGGGCTGAATACTTCAGCTTGCCGTACGTGCCGCCTGTAGTTCAAGCTTCAGCTTGCCGCACGTGCCGCCTGTAGTTCAGCTTCAGCTTGCCGCAGGGGCGAATTGCACATTTTAACCGTTTCCTTACGGACGGCGTTGTCTTGTCACGGACACAAAAAAAGCCGTTGCCAGCCTGACGGGTTAGTCAGGCTGGCAACGGCTTTTTTGCCTTGGCGCGAGTTCGGTGCGGCGGTCGTTTTCAGGCGTGCTGGCGTGCGCGTCGTCCCTGCTTAGCGGCTTCGGTCATGGCTTTTGGCATTTTTTGCAGAAGAATGACGAGCGACCGGCGATGACTAGGCGTTGGATTGCCTGTCCGCAGACTGGGCAGGGCTGTCCATTGCGTCCATAGACTTGCAGGGCGACGGTGAATTTGCCCTCGCTGCCGTCGAGGGCATGGAAGTCGCTGATCGTGGTGCCGCCGGCTGCGATGGCTTCGGTCAGCACTGCTTTGATGGCCGCTGTCAAGTTGCGGCAGGCGGTTCGACTGAGTGTGCTGGCCGGTTTCAGCGGCGATAGGCGGGCTCGGAACAACGCTTCGCTGGCATAGATGTTGCCAACGCCGACGACGTTCTCCTGGGCCATAATGAAATTTTTGATCGGCGTGTTGCGGTTGCGGGTGGCGGTATAAAGTCCGGCGGGGGTGAAATCCGCTGTGAGCGGTTCGGGGCCGAGGTTGGCGAGTGGCGGGGGAACGGATTTGTCCAGGTCCTGCCGGCAGATGAAGATGGCGCCGAAGCGGCGCGGGTCTAAAAAACGCCAGCAGCGGCCGTCTGCCAAGCGCCAGATGACGTGGGCGTGCTTTTCCGGAGGGCCGTCATTGCCGTCGATTTTGAATGCGCCGGTCATGCCGAGGTGGAGGAGAAGGCCGTCGTTTTCCGCGAAAGTTACGAGGATGTATTTGGCTCGGCGTCGAACGGAGCGGATGGTGCGTCCCCGGCAGAAGTCTTGGAGTTCGCGTGGCTCCGGGTGATGGCGGAGGTGCGCCCTGGTCTCGGCTGAGGTGATGGTTGCGTTGACGAGACTGGCGGCAAGGCCGCGGCAGACGGTTTCGACTTCAGGCAGTTCAGGCATGGCAGGAGCACGTTCCGGCTGGGGCAGGGGGCGGCCTGGCTGGGTTTACCAGAAGATGCAGCGTGGGCAGGGCAGGGTCGTGATCACATTGCCGTCCGGCGTCAACTTGCCGTTAACGGGGTCGTAATCATAGAAGAAGACGCTGTCCGAGCTTTCATTGGCAGCAGCAAAATGGCGGTTGCCAGGGAGGAAATTGACGTCGCGGGGCGATTTCCCGCCGGTGAGGACCATGTCGTGGGCGACGAGGGTCGCGTCAGGCTGAATCTTGAAGACTGCGAGGCTGTCGAAGCCGCGGTTGGAAGCGATGACAAAGCGCTGGTCAGCAGAGACGCGGATGGCGGCGGCGAACGAGGCGCCGCCGTAGGCCTTGGGCAGCGTGCTGATGGTTTGCCGATGGGTGAAATGGCCGTCGCGATAGGCCAGGGTGATGACGGTGTTGCCCAGTTCGGTCAGCATGTAGGCGTGCTTGCCGTCTGGAGCGAATGCCAGATGGCGCGGCCCTGCGCCAGGTTCGACTTTATGGATGATGGCCTGGTCCTGGATGAGACCCTGGTCCGGGGTGACGGGGTAGCAGATGACGGCGTCGATGCCGAGGTCAATGACGCAGAGGTACTTGTTGTCCGGCGTCATGCTGGTGAAGTGGGCATGGGGGCCGTCCTGGCGCTTGACATGGGGGCCGCGGCCGGAATGCTGGACGATTTTAGTCCTTTTCAGGATGCCGCCGTCGTGCAGGGCGAATTCGGCGATGGTGCCGTTACGGTAGTTAGCGCAGAACAGGAATTTGCCATCGGGTGAGGTCGCCAGGTGACAGGCGGAAGCGCCTTCGGTAGGCATGATGTTGAGCATGGTCAAGGACTGGTCGCGGTTGACCTTGAACGCGGCTGCCGCCCCCTGGCCGCCAATGGAGCAGACAGCATACAGGAATTGCCGGTCAGGCGAAAGCGTGACATAGCTGGCGTTTTCAATAGGAGTGAAGCCAAGCTGCTGGACTATGCCGTTGTCATAGGCGTACCGGTAAATGCCGCCCTCAGGAGAGGCGGCGCAGGCGACAAGGTAAAAAATTTCAGCCATCATGATGAGTTTTCTCCCCTGGAAAATGGACAAGTCGTCAGCGAATGCGCAGTTTAGGGCAAAAATATAAATTTACCCCCTTGAACCTCAGAATGCAATGCCCGGCATAGGCGGAAAATGTGTTTCGCCGCAGTCCAGGGGTAAATCGCGGTATGCGCGTTGTTGCGTTTCAGGGCGTCGGCAATATGTTAATAGCCTTGGCGAACCATGCATTGTCAGGCATGGTCGGCGTTGTTTTTGGAAAGGCGGCAGGCATGAAGCAAGGCGCTGACACGATTTACGGCATTAATCCTGTTTTTGAAACGGTCCGGGCTGGACGGCGGGACATCCACCGGGTCTGGCTGTATCGCGACGGCGGCAACAACCCTCGCTTGCGCAAACTAGGGCAGTTCCTGGAAGCGCGTTCGATCCGGGTCGAGGCGGCGGACAGGGCGCAATTGTACGATTTGTGCGGCACCCGCGAGCACCAGGGCGTGGTCCTGGAGGGAGGGCCATTTCCCTATCTTCTTTATGCAGAGATGCTTGGCGCACGTCGGCTGGTGTTGCTGGACTCGATTGAAGACCCGCACAACGTCGGGGCGATCATGCGCAGCGCCGAAGTGTTCGGCTGGGGGGATGTGCTTTTGCCGAGGCGGGGCGGGCCTTTGGTCATTCCCTCGGTAGTGAAAGCCTCGGCAGGCGCCTGCGAACATTTGCGTATTGCAGTCAATTGCTCAGCCAACCAGTACGTCAAGATTGCCCAGCAGGAAGGCTATGCGGTGGTGGCTCTGGATGGCGGCGGCAAGGCATTGCTGGAGGACATCGCCAACCTGGCCCTGGAAAAGCTCCTCCTGGTGGTCGGCGGCGAGGATTCCGGGGTGAGCCAGTATATTTTGAACAGCGCGACGCACGTGGCCGCCATTCCGCAGGCCGGGAAGATCAACTCCCTGAATGCCTCGGTGGCGGCGGCGATCGCCATGTATCAGCTCCGGTGAGGCTCTGGCACGGAGGTCGGACGAGGTGGATGCAAGCAGGGAAGCTCAGGAGATCATCGCCGCATGCGCGGATTGGGTGTCGATGCTGCCGATAGTTCCCCTGGCGTATGCGGCTGAAGACCATACCCCGGTGCGGACGGCGCGGCTGCCATACCTGGAATTCGGCCTGCACTCCGGCGGAGGCCCGGCTACAATCAGCATTGCTGACGAATCCGTGCGCAGCCGACCAGGCAGCCTGACGGTTCTTAATGCGTCCTTCGGAAATTACGGCGACCCGGATGACAGCTGGAGCTTCTGGTGCATTTCGCTCAATCTAACCAGCGCCCCGGCGCCGCTGCGCTCCTGGCTGGAAGCGCCGCTCCTGGTGAATGTGCCCTTGAATGACCCGCCCCGCGTGACAGACGCCTTCCTGAGGCTGACTAGGCAGTTCCAACTGCGCGAGGGCCTGCATGCCATCCGCCTGAAGAGCGACTTTCTGGGCTTCCTGGCTGAACTGCATGAGAACATCGGCGTGAACGGCACCAACGATGGTCGAGCCTGGCGTAAAGCCTTGGATTATATCTACCGCCATTACGCGGAAAGCGACCTCACCTTGACGGCGATAGCCAGGGCGGCGGCCTTGTCAACGTCGCAGCTATGCCGGGTCTTCCGGGCGGAGTGCGGGACGACGCCGATGAAGTATCTGACCAAGGTGCGGGTGGCGCGCGCCAGCGACTTGCTGCGCAAGACCGGCCAGAGCATCAAGGAGGTCGCGGCAGCGGTCGGATTCTCTGACCCGTTGCATTTTTCCCGGGTGTTCCGGCGCAGCCAGGGCTTGCCGCCGGTGGCGTTCAGGAACGAAGAACGGTGATGATAAAAGATATTATGATGATAAAAGATATTATGATGAAATCCAAAAAGGACAGGGGGAAGCATGGCACTTGAAGGCAAGTACGATTTTCGGCGGCGTCTGAACGAGGTCAGCCACCGCGACTGACCGATTACGCGCCTAGCCCGCGCCCGGGGCAGAATATGGCTTAGGACAACTTGTTTACACCGGGAATTGCGGTAAATTATATCATCATGCCCGAGTGGTGGAATGGCAGACACAACAGACTTAAAATCTGTCGGGGGAAACCTCTTACGGGTTCGAATCCCGTCTCGGGTACCATTGATAATCAAGGACTTACGACTAAAATCGTAGGTCTTTTTTTGTGTCCGAAAATCCCCTTTGTATCGTCTTGAAACGTGCTGTTTTGACCTGAAAATCAAGAATAGTGGTATCAATTTGGCATCAACTTTTTTGGCCTTCGGCGGCTCCCCTCTCGACCTCAAAAGCGGGTCTGTCGGCGGCGCGAAAACGGGCGTCGGCGGCGACTTGATGCCACTATTCGGCGGCTTCCTACTCAAAGTTGATACCACTATCCGGCTTTTCCTACTCAAAAAAAGAGGATCGGGAATTGCCATGATGTCCGTCCCCGGCGGGTGCCGGTGCGCGGCCTGGCGTCCATCACGAAACAAGGAGCAGAAGCATGTACTACCAGCTCCAAGCCATTGACAGGGACGGCAAACCAAGGGCCGGCGTCGCTGCCATTAAAGCGGCCACGGGACTAAAGCAAACCGCCATTGTCTCCCAGCTCATCCAGGCAGGACTAAAGAAGGCGGCCGGGTTCGACAATGCGGGCGGCCAGGCGGCGGCCACGAAGCAAGGCGCGGGCGTGGTCGTCTCGTTCCTGGCGGACGGGGAATTGACCAAAGGGATTGACGCCCTGGCGGCGCAAATGGGCGGTTGCCCACGGGCGGCGGTGGTTCGCGCTGCCGTTGCCCATTTCCTAAACGAGAAGTCGGCGGCTGGCAACAATCGCGGCTGATTGCGACAATAGGGTTTGCGCTCCGGCGACGGCGGCCTGGACGTCCCGGCGCCAACACTACGGCTCTCGATGCAAACGGCGGCGGCCTGGTGATGGCGCGTTCCCCAGCTTCCGTTTCACATCCCAGCTTTGCCGTTGCGCGTGTCCTCCGGCGATTTGCGGCGCGGTGCGGCGGGCGGCGTGTCTTTTGCCAGGCGGGCGCGTTCCGTCAATTCTGGCGCGGCTGTGGCAGGCGGTTGTACAGCTCCGGCGCCTCGGTGCCCCACGTCCCCGATGTCCACGTCCCCGGCGTCCTCGGCTCCCAGGGCAGGCGGTTGTCGGCGAGGATGCCCACGTCCCCGATGTCCACGTCCCCGGTGTCCTCGGCTCCCAGGGCAGGCGGTTGTCGGCGAGGATGCCCACGTCCCCGATGTCCACGTCCCCGGCGTCCTCGGCTCCCAGGGCAGGCGGTTGTCCGGCGGCGTCATGCAATGGCAAGCGTTGCCTGCAATGCCGGAATTGTCCGGAATTGTCCGGTGCATCGTGCGCCATGTCGGCGGTTTCCTACTCAAAGGCGAAAATATTATGCGACGTGGAAAATCGGATTATTTTCTGTAACTGCCTGCAATTACGCAAGTTACAGAATATAGCGTCGCATAATACCCATTACGTACAATCGACGCCGTAGGGAGCTTTTGCAAGTTACTGATTTTCAGTGAGTTACAAAGTCTGAAAAAACGGGTGCTTTTCATGTGTGAACGGCCTGAAAGAAAAAGCGTCGGCGCGGTGATGTCCCCCACGCCGACGCCCCCTGATCGGACTTCTGAACGATGGCATACAATAGCGCGGCAGGCGCCGGGTGTCAAGCATGGGCGCGCGTCATGCCGTCGACCCGGGACTCGACGCGGGCGGCGATTGTCCGGCGCTCGGCTAAAAGGCTCGCCCCTTTGCGCACAAAAAGAAAGTGTGTTCTATAGCGCGATTACTTCCGGTGCCCACAGCCCCCCTGCCTCCCCCCCTCCGGAGAACCTATATGGTAGGGGTGGCCTTCCCCGTGGTGTGGGACGCCTTCCCTGCCACGGAACGCCACGCCCTGTCTTTTTATATGATGGCCGTGCGTTGCGCGTGTGATGGCCTGTTACCGCATGGCTTTTGCGATTGGCGATGATTGTTATATAACAACGGAGAAATGGCGGAGAATGGAAGCGGGCACCTTTGCGTTGCGCAAGGGCGGGCGGCGCGGATGCGCTAATAAATGTTAGCCATTGGGCGCGGTCTTCGCTCGGCTCCCCTGTCCCCTTTTTTCTGGCTCCCGCTTGTTTTGGTTCCGTTGGCGGGCGGCCGGCGCGGGTCTGTGCCGTTGCTCTAACTGCCATAACTGCCATAACTGCCAGGTAAATCCCTATATAGCCCCTATATAGCTTATATTATTCTTTTTTATGAAAGTCAGAGAGAAGATAGAATATTCTGGCAGTTATGGCAGTTACGGCAGTTAAACGCCATAACTGCCATAACTGCCAGATGTTTTTCAACACTTTGGCAGTATGGGGTCGCTGAATATGGGTATTCCGTCCCAGTCGCCACGTCCGCGGATTTCAAAATTCCATGCCATGCCCCGTTGACCATCTCCTCCATATCGTGACACGGCAAAGTTAAGCTCTGGCATCATCCCGGCCTTAGCCCAATTCTTGAGAATTTGCGGAATGGCCTTACTGCTGAAATGCTCATCCGGCAATGCTTGGTTGAGCCACTCGGCAAGGATTTTCGATGGCAGAAATACGCGTGCGTTGGCGCCGTACTGCGAGGCAATCTTTCGGGTGAAGAATTCCCGTGCGGTCTCAGCGTTTTCAAGGTCATAGTCGCTTTCCGCCTGCATCCTCTCATTGGCGGCGATGGCCTCGAGTCGCCTTGTTTCGTTGCCGACCATCGGCGCCATGACCCGCGCTTCCCATGCCCTGAAACGGGTCTTGGTATTGACGCTTTCGGCGGCGCCCCTCTCCAAGGTGGCGATGATTTCGCTGACGATATTGAAGCGGTGGAGATCGATGTACTCAGCTGTTTTCTTCGCCCACAGCGGGTCAGGGCGTTGTGGCCTTGCAACGCGGATAAAGACAGCACGGCTCGCCAGGTCGCGATCAAGGCGCGCGGAATTGGACGTGATGACATAGGTTAAATCATTCAACCTGGTTTGTTCGCCTCGTGCATACGGCGCCATGCCGCTAATGGAGTTTTGCGTAGTCAACGCGGCCAGGCTTGAGGAATTGACAAAGCCCGTCACGTTGTCGATTAGGACAATGCGCTTCCGGCGGCCTGAAGGCGACAACAGGCGGCGCCAAACGCGATCCCCTTCGCAGTTGATAGCTTTGATGTCAACATTGAATGGCTCTGAATCTTCCGTGCCGGTGCCGTAGAGTCGCGCGATCATTTCAACCAGCTTGGTCTTGCCGCTTCCCTGGCCGTGGTTGGAGTCGATGACAAATAATGGCCTGTCAACGGCGGTTTCGAAGTACAGCGGCGATGCGACGAAAGCCCGGAGCATGGCGACGCTGGCGTCGTCAGCCGGATTGAAGAGCGACAGGAATTCTTCAAGGTGCCGGCGGTCTGGCGTCGGCTCTGGCAAGGAGCCGCATGTGCAATAAACATCATCGCGGCGCGGCCAGGTCGGGACAGAAGCGATTAGCGAGTATTCGCGCGCGTTGGCCTGCAAGTCGGCGAAAAGCTCATCGCGTCCAACGGCTCCGGCCATTGTCGCCCAATCAATGCGTTGGCCGGTGGCGGCCTGAAGCCAGGCGAATAAAGCTGTTCGATCCTGCAAGTAACGGATTTGGCCGCCGTCGGCAACAAACAGTTCCGATCCGACGCGGCAAGGAAAGCCCATGTTGCGGTTAAACACCTCTGCCCTTAGATCACGCAGCAGGCGCGGGATTTTGGTGTGTTCCATCTTGCCGTTTTCCCCGATTGTATCCTGGAGCGTATAGTTTGAAAACGGCTTGAGGTTGAGTTCCTTAGCCAGTACAGCCGGATCAGTCGTTGTCGGCTTCTTAAACCACGGCTCGGCGGCCTCGACCATCGCCAGCAGCGTATCGGCGTTGCCGCCTGCCTCGATCCAGTCGCTGGCGTCTTTGACATCCTCGCCGGGCAGTTCAAGGACCTTGACGACGGCGGCCTTGCCAGCCAGCGCCTCGGCTACCATTTCGGCATGATTGCGGCCTGGATCGTCCTTGTCGGCAATGATGGCGACGCGGGCGCCCTGCAGGGTGTCGCTATAGGATGCGTTCCATTTGCCGGCGCCGTTGGTTTGTGTAGTCGCGGCCAATCCCAGCGCGACCAGGTTGTCGGCGTCCTTTTCGCCCTCGACCTGGAAAATCCAGGCATCGGCCTTAATGGCGGCGATGACTTCAGGCAGTCGGTAGAGAACCGGAGTGACGCCTTTCATGCCCCATTTCCATTTGCCATCGACAAGGCTTTGCTGGCGAAATTCTTTCGGCTCGCAGCGGATTTTCTTATGAATGGGCCGGCCGTCGGCGTCGGTATAGATGTATTCCTTGACGATCCTGCCTGGCGCTGTGGCTCTCTTGGCTGTCGGCATCGGAGCCGGAGCCGGAGCCAGGCGGTAATATTCCCCAAGCCAATTCACCGCCTCTCGAAAAGTCATTTCCTTGCCGCGCTGGATTAGTTCAATAACGTCCCCGCCTTCCTTCGCAACATGATCATACCATTGATCACGTTCAACACGAACGGAACCGGAGTCGCTGCCTTCACGCCACGGGCAACTAAAGCGGCCAGGTGCGTACTCCCTGGCGTTAAGGACAACCCGCATGATGTCCCCGCAATCGGCCACGCGCTTGACATCCTCCTTGTCATAGGACGGTGACGGTGCCACGAGGTAATTCAGCTTTGATAATTGGATTGTTGGTGCAATGGTCATTTTTTCACCTCCTTGGCGGCGGTCTTGATGGCTCTGTTGTTGCGCCGACGTTGCCTCTCCCTGGCGGCGGCGCGGCGGATTTTGTTAGCCTCGGCAAATGCCTTCCGGTAAACAGTCTTGTACTTTGGCATAGCTCACTCGTCCCCCTTTCCAGTGTCGCCAGAGAGCAGCGCGGCCACGCTGTCCGGGCAAATGCGAACGCACTTCGGACTAAGGACGATCCGGCGCAGCTTGCCCTGGTTCATGTATCTGACGACGGTTCCAACTGAACAGCTCAGCAGGTCGGCGGCCTCGCGTCGGGTCAGCGGCTTCTGGGTCTTGCAGTCGGCCGGTGCGGGTGCGGCCGGTGCGGGCGCACCGCCGTATGCCTTCAGCGCGGCGACAAGGCTTCTGGGCGACAAGTCCGGTGCGTACGGTTGCAGCAGCCCGACGGCGGCCTGCAATACGCTTGGGGTGATGTTGTCTTTGAGGGTCATTGTGTGGCTCCTTTTCCGGGGTGTGTTTTTTTGCGCGGTTGTCGTGCGTCGTGCTTTGCAATCGCGCTATCTATTTCTTCCCCCAGATTTTCCGCTTTTTTGCGGTGTCGGATTGCCCAATCAGCGAATAACCCTAAGTTTTCAGGCTAAAAAATATTTGTGTAAAAAGTGATTTTTCCGCTTTTGTTTCCGCTTTGTTTCCGCTTTTGTTTTTTATCCGCTTCATCTCGAATAGAGCCAAAACAAACTAATTTAAGAAAAAAACAACCAATTAGTTTCATGCATGGACACAAAAAAAGCCTGCTGATGTAGCAGGCTGGTCATGGTTGGACTATGGGCGGTGTCGCTGTAGGTGCTATTCCTCGTCGGATTCCTGTCTGAAAGTATCGGGGTTCCGTTTGTAAATCTGGGCGTCCATTTTTTCAGCTTCCCCGTAGTATTGCATGTTGCGTAATCCCCTCTTAATCTTCTTTTCTTGGTAATACTCTACAGCCCATTTCCCAAAATCAGCAGCGCTGCAATTCAGGGTGAAGCCCTCAGGCGTCCCGGTGCCGTTGTCCCAGTATCTCAGGGTTCTGGTTGTCAAGCTCCATTTCGGCGCGTAGTAGTCATCATGGTAAACGAGTTCATGCGCTTTCCGCATAATCTCCAATGCCTCTTTTTGCGTGACCTTCTTTTTGCCCCTCCGCTTTTCTTGCTCATCCAGCTTGGCCATAACATCCGTATGCTTCTTTCCCCGGTCGGCGGCGGCCTCGGCGGCTCCGGCGGCGACGGTCTCCTTAACCTCGGCAAGCCCTGCCTGGCCTTCCATAACCGTTTGAAGAATTTTTCTCTGGAGCTGTTCTTTGGATAGGACGCCGGCCAAATCAAGCAATTGACGCCACCCTCCTATTTGGAGGCACAACAAGGCAAGGCCATAGATTTTCTCCAAAAGGTCGTCGTCTATAACAGCGCCCTTGCGATTCAAGGACGGATCGTTCACCACGTTGCATATCTCTCCACAAACTTCAAGGATGTATTCAATACTCTTTTTGAAAGCGTCCATTTCTGGTTCATTTGATAACTTTTTCAGGAAAGAGGCTGACCGCTCCATAAGTATATTCGTAAAGTTCCAAATGACCCGCCTTTGGTCGTCGATTGTAAACGGCCCCTCCGGGACGTCGGTTTCAACCAGTTTAATTATTCCTGCCGCGTCGACGCACAGCACTGTGAACTTGTTTTTTCTTGTCATGGCTCGCCCTCCAATGCTTTGATAGCGGCTTCTATTCTCTCGGCGGTGGCGGTCTCGGCCAGCTCCCGGAGCCGTGCCAGCTTGTCGTCATCGCCCTTGCCCTCGCCCTTGCTCTCGCCCTCGGCGGCTTCCGGCTGTGGCAGCGCCAGCACAGAGGCATATTTGACGGCGGCCTCGTCGCTGATCCGCGTGTAATGCTCTGTCATGGCGGGGTTGCTGTGGCCTGCGTTGCGCTGGATGACTGCGGCGGGCGTCCCTGCCTCGGCGTTGTGCGATATGTAGCTGTATCGCAAGGAATGGAAGCCGTACAGGACAACGGCGCGGCGGGTCTTGTGGTATATCTTCTTCTTGCCCTTGTAATGGTAGGTTGCGCCGGTGCCGGGCGCCCGCGTCTGAATGCCGCATTTCTCAAACTGGCGCCGGATCGCGGCGATAAGCGAACTCAGCCGGTTGTGGAGATAGCGGTCGGCCATGTCCGGCAACACGTACACGCCAGTCCTCGGCAGCCCGGCCAGCAGTTCTGCCAGGTACGGCGCAATGCCGATCTTGACGATGGCCTTGTCCTTGTTCTTGACGGTGTTTCTGGTCTTGTTCGGTATGCGCTCAATCACGCATCGGCGCATGTCCACCTCAGCCCATTTCAGGGTGCAGCAGTCGCCAAAGCGCAGCCCGGTGAAGTATCCCAGCGCGATCAGGATTTGCAGTTCGCCCTCGGACGTGTCCAGCAGGGCGCTTATTTGCTGGCGGGTCAATGGGCGCTTGCTGTGGGTCTCGCCTTCTTCCGGCTCCATGTCGGCAAACGGGTTCTGCGCGGTGATCTTGCCGGCGTCGGCCAGGGTGCTGTAGAGGCACTTGAGGAATTGCAGGTACTTGTTCACCGTTCCGGCGGTTCCCCTGCCGCTGACGGCTTCCATGAACTCGGCGGCCATGTCCGGGGTGACTTCCGACAATAGGCGGGCGTCGGGGTGCCTGTCCCCCAGCCAGGCGGCAAAGCGCCTGTAATAGCCTCGGTAATTGCTGGCGCAAGTATGCGGCGGTATGTCGTCACCGGCCTTGTACCGTCGGCAGCTCGCCGGGCGCCTGGGACAGCCCATGAACAGTTCCCAGCCGTCGGCAATGGAGGCGCGGGCGTTCAGGATGTCGGCCTCGGCTTCCTCGGCGGCGGCCTCGGCGTCCCGCAAGTCGTTCTTGACCTGCCGGAGCTGTTCGGTCTTGTCCGAAATGCGGAATATGGACACGTGGCGTTCGGCGGCTTCCTCGGCGGCCTTCCGGGCGGCAACGGCCTGTACGCGGCTCAGCGGCGTTCCGTCTGGATTGGAGCCGCATATCGGCTTGCCGTCCGGTGTCAGCAGCCTGACCATGCGCCGGGTGCCTTCGGCCATGTATCGCACATAGTAGGTTTGCCGCTTCCCGCGCTGGAAAATTTCCCCAACTGTTTTCCGTCCCATGATTTCGCCCCTTGCTTCAATCTTGAAAATCCCCGCGCGTGTTTTATATTGTAGCGATATGTTACATTATATCACGAAAAACGACGGGTGCAAGAGCGAAAATCGAAAATAGTGGCATCAAACTGGCATCAACTCATAAAAAACAAGTACGCCGCAGCAGACTTAAAATCTGTCGGGGGAAACCTCTTACGGGTTCGAGTCCCGTCTCGGGTACTCCAAGACAGGCAGCGGCGTCAAAAAGCTATGGCCGGATTTGGATGTGGTTTCTAACTATATCCCGGTGGCGTAGTTGTGTACATCGACGTCAGCAGGACGCGGTGCCCGGCGCTGCGATGGGGATTTGTCATTGTTGGGGCTAACAGCGTCCGGCCTTCTTGCTGTCATCGCAATGATTTACGGCGACATTTTGCTCGGCGTCTGGGTCGGTCGATAGTGGAGAATGGCATGGCGGTGTCCACGATAGCGGGAGGGTTGTTTGTCACCTTCGAGGGGCCGGAAGGGTCTGGGAAGACGACGCAGATTGAGCTTCTGGGCGATGCGTTGACTAGCGCCGGATATGCTGTTTTGAAGACGCGCGAGCCTGGCGGCACGCCCTTGGGTGAGCGGCTGCGGCAACTGTTGATGCGTCGCGATGGTGCGCCGGTGGCCCCGGAGGCCGAGCTGCTGCTGTTCGGCGCCAGCCGGGCGCAGCATGTACGGGAGCGCATCCTGCCGCATCTTGAGCAGGGCGGCGTGGTGCTGTGCGACCGTTTTCTGGATTCGACTACGGCGTACCAGGGCTATGCCCGCAAGCTTGACATGACGTTCATCGCTGCCATGCATGATTTCAGCGTCTGCGGCCGTTGGCCAGACCTGACTTTTCTCCTGGACATCAGCCTGGAAGAGAGCCGCCGCCGCACTCGTGGCCGTGATGGCACTACGCCGAACGACCGCTTTGAAGCCGAAGGCAATGACTTCCATCGACTGGTGCATGCCGGCTTCCATGATTTGGCCAGGCAATTCCCACAACGATTCCGAGTGATTGACGCCGAGCGGCCAGCAGCGGCGATCGCTGCTGACATCCTGGCGGAGGTGCGACATGCCCTTGACTGAATTCGAAGCCCAATACCCACGCATTTGCCGAGCCCTGCGCCAGGCCAAAGCCGCCGACCGAACTGGCCAGGCTTACCTACTCATCGGCGATGACGCGGATTTCTTGGAAAAATTCAGCTTGGCCTGGGCCCAGACTGCGGCCTGCGTGGGTGCGTCAGAGGATGGCCAGGCCTGCGGCGAATGCCAGCCCTGCCAGTTGTTCCAGAAGCAGGCGTATCCGGAATGCTTTGTCATCCGGCCGCAGTCCAAGTCGCGCCTGATCACGGTTGATGCTATGCGCCAGTTCGACCATGACATTTCGCTGGCAGCGTTGCCGGGGCGGCTCAAGGTCGGCATCGTGGTCGAAGCCGAATGTCTGGGCGACGAGGCGCAGAACGCTTTTCTGAAGACGCTGGAGGAGCCGCCGCGCGGAACCATGCTGTTGTTGTTGACCGTGAATGCGCGCCGACTGCTGCCGACGATTCGGTCGCGCTGCCAGTGCATGTCGCTGTTGCGCAATCGCCAGGACTACAGCCTGGCGCAGCAAGAAGGGCTGTTTGCGATTTTGGCGAACCTGCGCCGCCAGGCCGGGGTGAAAGTCGGCTTGCAGGCCGCTGGCCGGATTAGCCAGCTTTTTGGCAAATTGCACGATTTGGCCGAGAAGCAGGCCGAGGCGGAACGCGACCCGCGTTGGGACGACATCGAGAACGCCCAGCTCAAGAAGCAGCTGGCCGAGGAGCAGGAGGCCAGAGTCGAAGCGGAGTACGTGCGTTTGCGGGACTCTCTCATCGATGCTATGCTGGCCTGGTTCTTGCAGCGTTTTCTGATCGCCAACGGCATGGCTGTTGAGCTGCTTCCACACCCGGAGATACTGGCCGAGGCCGGGGACTTGCTGGAAAATCCACCGTCACCCTGGGAAGCGGAGCAGGATATCCGGGAGGTCGAGGAGTTTGCGCGCTGCGTGAAAAGCTATGTCGAGGAGCGCCTGGCTCTGGACGCGATGTGCCTGAGCATCACTGAAAAAAGGTGACAGGCGCCAGAAGGCGTTGCGGCGCGTTACGTTCTCAGCAGCATTTTTCGATGGCTTCACGGCAGGCGATGAGCGCTGGATTCGGATTTTCCGGTTCTCCTTCATATTCCAGGGCGGCAAAGCCCTGGTAGTCAATGTCGCGCATGGCCTGGATCATGGCCGGCAGGTCGATGGTGCCGCTGCCAATGACGACGTCGCGATGCTTTTTGGCGCGGTCATAGACGAAGTCCTTGAAGTGGATGCCGTACAGGCGGTTGGCGTATTTGCGGACGGCGTCCACGGCATGGAGATTGGCATCCTGGGCCCAGGCGGTATCCAGGCAGAGGCCTATGCGCGGCGAGGTGTTCTGGAAGACGTAGTCGAGCATGGCAGCCGAACCCAGCCAATGGCTGCAACCGTGGTTATGAATGCCGAGATTGAGGTCGTATTCGGCTGCCAGCTTCTCGGCGAGTGCGAAGGTCTGGTAGACGTTCTGGTTGAGCGCGAAGTTGACGGTTATATGCTTCAGGCCACAGAGCTTGGCGAACTCGCAAGCGGAGCGTTCGGCTGGCTCGTTGCCAGTCAGAGTCGGAGCAAAGACCGAGGCGATGTCAACGCCCTCATCCCGGTATTGCTGGATAGTGTCCTTGAACAGGGCGCGGTCGGTCGGCGGTGAGATTTCGATTTTGGTGAGGCCGATTTCGCGGACTTTGCGGGCGAGGGCGACGGGGCCGCCGGCCTTGAAGTGGCGGAAGCAGTAGGCCTGGACAGCGAGGTTGCGCTTGAGGTCGATCATCGTGGCTCTCCGAATAGGGTGTTGCGGTTTGGATGTTGATGGGGAAGCGTTATAATATACTCCATGATTGGCGCGGCGTCCGGCAGCGAAAAAAAGGCATGGAAGCAGGAACGGAACGATGGTTTTGGCAGTTGCAACAGACATGGTGGTTTTGGACTTCGAGAGTACTGGCACCTGCGAGGGGCACCCGAATTTGCCTTGGCAGATCGGAGCCGTCTTTTTTCGTCATGGCCGAGTCTTGCCGGAACACTGCCTGGTCACGAATCTGCGAGTTCCGGAGAGTCATCCCTTCAATCCTTATGCGCCAGGGCGATGGGCGTCGATTCGGGAGGAACTAGCGCAGTCGCCGAGTCTGTTGGAGTTGTGGCCGCAGTTGTCGCCGTGGCTTTTGGGGCGCCCCTTAGCAGCGCACCACGCGCCGACCGAACGGTCGCTGCTGAGGCAGACCTTTGCTTTTCATGATTTTTCAGACTGGGTCGATTCCCTGGTTTTAGCTCGCGCAGCCTACCCAGGCTTGGAAAGCTATCAGCTCGGCGATCTCCTGGAACGGCTCGGACTTCTGGAAAAAACTCGCCAAGCCTGCCCTGGACGTGAAGCGCATGACGCGCTTTTCGATGCGGTTGGCTGCGGCTATTTGCTGGAGCATATCTTGAGCCAGCCAGGATGGCGGGAAATGCGCCTGGACGACCTGATGGCCCTGGGAATCAGCCGAAATGACGGATAATGGAGGAAGTGTATTGGTGATGCGTCAGTCTTCTGTAGTGCCTTTACAAGGCACCAGTTTTGGGGCACGCCTATCCCCAGGCTGAAGCCTGGGGTTAAGCATGGTTAAGCGCCTACGGCGCAAGGGGGCATGACTGCAAGCATGATACATTTTTGCCGGCTGAAGGCCTGTGGGGGACTCGTGTCTTCGCACCTCAGTCCACTAACATCCATGAACGTCCACGTCCACGTCCATTAAAGTCCACTTCCGTCCACAGTCCATCGTCTACTTCCGTCCATTAAAGTCCACTAGCGTCCATTGTCCATTGTCCACTAATTCTCTTCCTCCTTTTGAGCGAAAGCGTCATCTATGGATTCTCCCGTACAATTTTCTGTTCTTCCGTCCAAGGTATTTTTAGTTGGGATTGGCGGCATTGGCATGAGCGGTCTGGCTCAGCTCTTGCGCTGGCAGGGGCATGATGTCGCAGGCAGCGATCGCGGGTTGGACGAGCCTGGCAAAGATGAACTTTACGCCGCCTTGCGCCGGCAGGGCATACGTCTCTATGCCCAGGACGGCAGTGGCGTTCGTGCGGAAGCGCCGGACGCGCTGATTATCTCAACGGCTGTTGAATCCAACAATCCCGACTTGCAGGTCATGCCGGCTTGTCCGGTTGTGCATCGCGCCAAGGCTTTGGCAGCAGCGCTCAATCGCCTGGATGGCAAGCAGATTGCGGTGGCTGGGTCGTGCGGCAAGACCTCGGTCACAGGTTGGATTGCCAGCGCTCTGCGCGCCTTAGGCGAGGACGTGCTTATGGTCAATGGCGGCTATAGCCTTGATGCTGAAACTGATGTTTTCCCTGGCAATTTTGCCGTTGCCGGCCAATGTCCGCGCTGGCTGGTTTATGAAGTCGATGAGAGCGATCGTTCCTTGAACGCCTTTACGCCGGACTATGGCGTGCTGCTCAATGTCGGGAACGATCACTACAGCCAAGATGAACTGCGCGTTGTGTTCGCCGGATTTTTAGAGCGCTGTCGTTGCGGCGTCGCGGTCTTGGCTGATCTGGCT
>Ga0123335_1000664_pt1 | contig 58911 bp, 51 predicted proteins | sample BiotimSIPDNA_2_FD_89707 | JGI IMG/M metagenome (GOLD analysis project Ga0123335, IMG submission 89707) | Anaerobic biogas reactor microbial communites from Washington, USA - Biogas_R2 time_0 SIP DNA | ecosystem: Engineered > Bioreactor > Anaerobic > Unclassified | place: Washington, USA... | reverse complement strand
TAATGTGAAGAGAATTCAAAAGAGACTGGGCTACATGTCTCCGATCGAATTTCTCAGATCATTGCAAATAGAGGGTTTAGTACAGGTAGCTTAGTAAATTGTCTACAAAATGGTTGACGACCCTACATCGTTAATCAGAACGAACGGGCGGTCAAGACCGTTTTCGGGAAAGCGCAGAGAATCGAAGGGAAGACGACACTGGATGACCCGGTTTCCGAAGGGCTGAACGAGACCGAGAAGAAACGGTATACGTACCCGCTTGTTCGGGTCATACGGCCGGGCGGACCGTATTTTAAGTTGCCGTGGGAAAAGGTCTACAAGGTGTCCGTCGCGACCGAAACCGTGAACATGGCCTATGATCCGGAGAATCCGAGAGCGAACCACAACAACACGATTCTGGATGCGGTGACCAAGGACCAACTCAATATCGGCCTTTCCGGGCAAATCCGGTATCGTGTTGCGGAAAATAATCTGTACGCATACCTGTTCGGCGTGAAGAATCCGATTGCGTATGTGATGGGTTACTTTGTATCGGTTTTGCGCGAGCGGATCGCGAATTTTGAAGGAAAGGTTTCGGAGACCGGAGGAGAAGCTGTCGAGAGCGACATAGCGCTGACGGTGCATGGAATCTCCATTAATGATTTGCGTAAGAATCTTCGCGACTTAAACGATCATATGGATCAGGAATGCAGCGTCTCGGCCGCTCGTTACGGAACGGTGTTGGAGGCGTCTCTGATCACGGGAATCGATCCCCCCGAGGAGGTCGAATCCGCGCTGGCGGCCATCAATACCGCACATAATCAGGTGTCCTCGGACATCAGTCTTGCACAGGCGTCGGCCGACCAGCGCATCGTTGAATCCAAGCGCGCGGTTGAGATTGAAACGCTTAAGGCGCAGGGAGAGATTGAGACGCTCGATAAACTCTCGACCCAACTTTTCGAACTGAAGAAACAGGGCGGTAAAGAGGCGCTCGAGGTGTATGTCCGAAACGTTAAACTGGCGCTTCTTAATCAGACCACCCGGATCGTAAGGAGGCAGAAACAATGAATTACGAAATCGCTCGCTTGATGCTTGAATTTGATTCCGATCTGCTTCCCGATTACGGCATTTATTTCCTGATTGGATTCTTCGGGGCGTTTTTCGCCATTCCGGCTTTCTTTATCCTGATGCGTTTATTCGGCGTGTATGTTGTTGTTAAGGAGAAACAGGCGTTGGTGTACACGCTTTTCGGCAATGTCGTCGGCGTTCTGTCCGAGCCGGGACTGAAGTTTCTCTGGAAAGAGTTCGGAGCCCGCGCACTGATTATCAACACGATCGGACGACGCTATGTGGTTGACCTGCGTCTCGACCAGGAATACTTAAGAAGCCAACCGGTCAACTCCGAGGAAGGCGCTCCGATGGGTGTCGGCATCTGGTATGAGATGTACATCAACGACCCGGTGCAATACCTGTTCCGGAATGCCGATCCGCGCGGTTCTCTTTCCGCCAATGTCGGAAGCGCAACCGTTCGGAGTCTTTCGAATCTGCCGCTTGAAAAGATGATGGCGGACCGACACGCGATGAGCCGGATGGTGCGGGACGAGGTTTCCGAAAAATCGACGGATTGGGGATACCTTTTGGGCTCCTGCTATATTCGGAAGGTACATTTCCGCGATGCGGAGATGATCCGTCAGATAGAAAGTAAGGTGGTTAACCGTTTGCGTCAGGTCACGTCCGCAATTAAGCAGGACGGTGCCAACCAGGTCAATGTCATCCGGAACGCCGCCGAGAAAAAGGCCGCGATTGATTTCGGTAAAGCGGCGGCGATTCGCCCCAGGATTGTCGGCGATGCGCTTCGAAGGATTGCCGCGGATCCCGAAATCGCCTCGGCGATGTTCGAGGTGATGGAGACCGACCGAATCCTTGAAAACAAGGTCCCGATCGAGTGGATTCCCGAAAATGCGGATCTTTTGGCTCAATTGACCGTCGCGGAAGGCGGAAAATCCTCAAAATAGCGCATAAAAGCAAGATTAATCCGAAGAGTTAGGAAGGGGCTGTCTCACAACCAAACAGGAGAGACAGCCCCTTTTGGTTTGGGGGATCAGGGAAAGACAGATTTCGTTTTTTTTCGGCGGCGGGTCTGTCTTTTTCTTTTTTCGGTGATATACTGAGGGCACCCAAAGCCTCAATATCGATCGGCCCATACACATAAAAGGAGAACAGCGAACCGATTATTTCATATTGAGGAGAATGTTTATGTTACTACGCAAAATGCTTGTGCTTTTTTGCGCGGCTTTGTTCTTGTTTGGAATTTTCCCGATGGCGGGATGCGCCGACAAGTCCGCAAAAAAGGTTCTTCATGAATCACAAAACGGAATCGATACCATGGACGACGGCCGAATCCGCGAGGAATTGACTTCTTCGGAAGTCGTTGTTCTCATGGGAAACGGGATTAATCTCGGGAATACCATGGAGGCGTACGGAAGAAAAGAACTCGGGACTGCGGCTTCCGTCGTCCGTTATGAAACCTACTGGGGTCAACCGGAGACGACGCAGGAGATGGTTACTGCGATGAAGACGGCGGGATTCGATACGCTTCGAATTCCGGTCGCATGGACGAACGCGATGAATTTCGAGTCCGGTGATTACACGATCCGCGAAGACTATCTGAATCGGGTTGAAGAGATTATCAACTACGCCCTGAACGAAGACATGTACGTGATCGTTAACGATCACTGGGACGGCGGCTGGTGGGGTATGTTCGGATCGGCGAAAAAAGAAACCCGCGAGGCGGCCATGGATCTTTATGTGTCGATGTGGACGCAGATCGCCGGGCGTTACAAGGAATACTCGGATTATTTAATCTTCGAATCGGCCAACGAAGAGTTGGGCGACCGATTGAACGATGTCGACCTCAGCCCGGACTCCGGTACACTTTCCAAAGATCAGTGTTATGAAACGGCGAACCGGATCAATCAGGCCTTCGTCGATACGGTACGCGGCACGGGCGGAAACAATGCGAAACGGTTTTTGCTTATTGCCGGGTATAATACCGACATCAAAGCGACCTGTGACGATCGTTTTTCGATGCCGAACGATACAGCTGAAGATCGATTGCTCCTTTCCGTACACTACTATACACCGTGGGGCTTCTGCGGTGGTCCGAGCGTTTCACGTTGGGGCAAGGAGAGGGAATATAAGGAGCAAAACGAGCTTCTCGCAATGATGCGCAAATTTTCCGACCAAGGAATCGGAATCGTTATCGGCGAGTATATGGTTGCATTGATGTCCGACGGATCAGTCAAAGAAAACACGGTCATGTTTTTCGAGAATTTACTCGATAATTGTGATCTTTACGGGTTTTGTCCGGTTCTTTGGGATTGCAGCAGTCTTTTTATCCGAAAAGACCCCGGATTCTTTGATCCGGGCGTCGCGGATTTCTTTTCTCAAAGGAGCCTTTCGACTCAATCGAAAATGAAGAGGGAGGATATCCGAAACGCCGCGACGAGCCGGATGGAAGCAGCGCTGGCCGCCGCTGTTCTTGCCGATGCCGCGGCCGCGGAAGCCGGAGTAACGATTACCATCGGCGACGAAATTGCGGTTGCATGGATCATGTTCAACAGTAATGATTGGACGCTCAGCTACAGTGTCGGTGATCTTTATGATCCGACATCCAAAAGCGACGGTTTGGTTGCGACCGACGTTGAAATCAAGGGAGCCGGCACCTATACCGTGGGGTTGGATTTTACCGGAACGGAACTCGGATATGCCAACAGCACAGCCTTCTCCGCGCTGGCGATCGCAAACGGAGAATTGCTTTTCCCGGGATATCTCATCGAAATCAGGGAAATCAAGATAAACGGTGGAATCTATCAACCGATTGCCGAGCCTTTTACAACCAGCGACGACGGAATCTGTACCCGGGTCAATCTGTATAACGGATGGGTGGAAATCATCCCGGAAGAAGCAAGAAATAAGTCTGGAGATCTTTCCGAAGTCTCCGCGGTGATCATCGACAATCGGACCGAACGCCTCAGACGGATCCAAACGATCGAGATCACTTTCGACTATATACCGGGCGAGTAACGATTAATATGATTTTTATATTCAAGAGGGCGGTATGACTTCGCCCGCGGCATGGACACACAAGCGGCGCCGTCCTATAATATGGACAGGCGCCGTTTGTGTCCGGTGCCCGCCTGTGCGGGAATGCGGTGTGTTCCTGTAAGTGGCTTTTCTTCAAAGGATCAGCGCGAATGGAGGCCAACATGAAATCGTATCGTTTCCTCGTTTATTTTTTGGTTATTTCCCTTGTTTTACTGCCTTCCTGCACGATCGAACTGAAAAGACCGGCGTCGACCGAAAAGACCAATAAGACTTCGGAAGTGACTTCAACGTCAACGGCGTCGACGGAAGCGACGGAAACGGAAGTGACGGAATCGGAAGCGACGGAAACCGTTCCTTCCGAAACGGAATCCGAACCGGTCGATGATTTTCCGAATTACCTTGATTTCTCGGATCTCCTCAGGCATGCGACCGTCATGCTGGATTCAAACTATGAAACTCCGGGAATGATTCGTTCGACCGCATTGTTTGACATCAGCGGAGACGGAGTGGCGGATCAGATCCAATTGGATGTGAACGAGACTACCTGTCAGGGAAACCTGTCCGTCAACGGAGTTTCGCTCACTATGTACATCGACTATTTTGCATTTGCTTTTCTTATGGATATTGACCGCGCAGAGAGTCACTATGACTTGTTTATTTATGATCGCGGCCCGAGTGAGGATCCTGTTTTTCATGTTTATCGCTATGACGGCACTTCGATTCGATTCCTGGGTGACCTGTACGGAACGCTTTCCGCCGATCGGGAGGGCCGGATCATTTCCTCCGTCGGAACGAGTTGGCACGTTTCCCCGTACATGGTTTTCTCCTGGACGGAAATCGTCAACGGTACGATCGTGGTACATCCGGTGGATCGTACACGTTACATCGGACAGACGTTCCGTTTTCGGTCCGATATCGTTGAATACGGATCTGTGTGGCTTTCGGAAACGACGACGATACCCGCATACGATGCTTTTCTTTACGGGCCGACACCGACGGACATCTACGTGCGGGGCGGCACGAGATTTACCATTCTGGATTTGTCTGATTGCACCGAGGGAAATTCGCCGAACTGGTACTACGTCCGACTGGAAGACGGTCGCACGGCCGTTTTCTATTACATGAAAGGCGATTGACCGTCAGTCTTTTGCTGTTCCGGTTACACAAGAGACCCAACGACCGGCCTCTTCGGAGGAACGGATGACGTCGTGCACGAATCGAACGCCCATCAGTCCGTCGAATACCGTCGGGAATGTGGTCGAAAGCACGTCGGCTTCGGTTCCTGTTCGGCGGGCGACGATTGCTTCCGCGGCGTCGGAATAGATGTTGGCGAATGCTTCGTGGAATCCCTCGGGATGACCGGCGACGATCCGTGAAGCGCGCTTGGCGAGAGGAAGGATCCCCGGCCCGTTCGGTGTGCGTAACTCGGAGGGGCCGGCGAGCGGCTTATACTCCAACCGCTGGGGTATCTCCTGATCCCATTCGACGGTCCCCGCAGTTCCGCTGATTCGGATCCGTAAACTGTTCTCGACTCCGGCCGCTGCCTGCGTTACCCAGAAACAGCCGCGTGCTCCGTTATCGAAACGAAGAAGCGCGCCGGCAAAGTCATGAGTTTTTCGACCCGGAACGATCGCACCGATCTCCGCGCTCAGTTCCGTAACCTCCAATCCGGTAATATATCGGATCAGATGATGGGCGTGTGTGCCGATATCACCCATGACCAGAGACGGTCCGCCTCGTACCGGATCATACCTCCAAGGGATGTCATGTCCGGTCGGGTCGGGGTCGTTCTCGTCTGCTTTCCCGCCCTGAACGTATTCAACCTGAATCAGTCGAACCGATCCGAGAAATCCGTCCCTTACCATAGCGCGCGCCTGTCGGACCATCGGGTAACCGGAATAATTGTGCGTCAGACAGAACACAAGGCCGGTTTCCCGGACTTTTTTGTACAGGGCTTCGGCGTCTTCCATCGTATTGGTCATCGGCTTATCACAAATGACGTCACGTCCGGAATCGAGCGCCGCCGCCGCATATTGAAAATGGCTGTCGTTCGGGGTCATGATCGCAATCACCTCGGCACCGTCCGGTCTTTCGGATTCGGACCGGATCAGTTTCATCGCGTCTTCGTAGATTCGGTCCTCCGGAAGGCCGATTCTTCTTCCGTCGGAGCGGGCTTTCTCCGGGCGGGAAGAGAGTGCGCCCGCCACAATATCATATCGACCGTCGAGGACCGCTGCCTGCCGATGCATGGCCCCGATAAAGGAACCGGATCCTCCGCCGATCACGGCCAAACGTAAGCGGCGACCTAGCTTTTCAATGATGGGGTTCTGATTCATAGGGACCTCCCGGATTCCTCCGATCGCACCTGTTGGGTGTGAAACGGATCTCGCTGATTCGATAAACAGATTGAATTTATAGTAACACCCGTGCAGATTTTCGAAAAGCGCTTTCAAAAAACGGCTCTTCATCTATTTCCGTGAAACATAGAATCAGTGCTTTTCTGCAACGAGAGCGATGATATGTACAAATAGCGATCATCTTAATCGCAGGATAACTTTAACTGAGTTATCCCTGACCAACTTCCTGTTCACTTTTCACGGAAACAGGTGAAGAGACCAAAAGCATGGCGGCAGAGGGTAGCAGTTTAACTATCGCAATCGTTTTCGTAAATGAAAAGTAATTGGTTATTGTTTTCATGCAAAATCCAGTAAATACATTAAAAATAAGCATTTGGATGTTGACAAACCATTTTTTGCACTCTATTATCAGGGTACGAAAACGTTTTCGTAAATGGAGGGTAATTAGGGATGGTCACCATCAAAGATCTTTCCGATATCTGCGGAGTGTCCGTTTCGACGGTATCCAAAGCGTTAAACGGACAGCCCGACGTCAACCCCGAAACCGCCGAAAGCATTCGAAGGATCGCGCACGATATCGGGTATCACCCGAATGCGGCAGCCCGATATCTTAAGACCAACCGATCCTATAACATCGGTGTGCTGTTTGCCGATCAATTAAAGCACGAATACTTTTCACTGGTCCTCGACAGTATCCGCGAAGCCGCTCAATCCCTGGGATACGACATCACTTTTATCAGCAATAAAATCGGAAACTCCGAAATGAGTTTTCTGAAGCATGCCTCCTACCGAAGTTGTGACGGTGTGGTGATCGCGCAGGCTCGATTCGAAGATCCGCAGGTTGTCGAATTGGCGACCTGCGATCTCCCCACCGTAGTGATTGACCATGTATTCTCCGAGTGTCCGTCGATCATGTCCGAAAATGTCCGGAGCATGACGGAAATTCTAGAGTATGTAAATCGGTTGGGTCACAGGCGAATTGCCTTTATTCACGGAGAAGAGCAAAGCGCGGTTACGCAAAAGCGCCTGTCCGGTTTCTACAAAGGATGTATGGAACTTGGAATCAAAGTCCCGGAGGAATATGTTCTGGGAGCCAAATACCACAAACCGAAAGAAAGCGGTTTGGCGACACGAGCGCTCCTTTCGCTCAGCGAGCCCCCGACATGCATATTGTACCCGGACGATTACTCCTATATGGGCGGCCTGTCGGAGATCGAGAAACACGGTTTGTCCGTTCCCGGAGATATTAGTGCGGTGGGTTATGACGGAATCCATCTGGCTGAAATGTTGCGTCCGCGTCTTACCACATATCGACAGAATGTTGAAGAGATCGGGCGGAAGGCGATTGATCTGTTGATCGAACAGATCGAAAAACCCGACGAAAAAATCCATACGATGATAACCGTTCGCGGATCGCTTCAGATCGGCGATTCTGTTCGTCGAATCCTTGAATAAGAGGTCAGACATCATGCGTTTTGAACGAATCAAAGCCCGAGACAAAAGGATAACAGCGCTCGACGTTCTTATGAATCATTTTAATTCGGCGCGTTTCAGCGGGTTTACGGATGCGGAATGGTTGAGCGCGGACTCGATTTTCGCAGTCGGAGCGACCGGACTTCCTTTTGCGGCGCCGATCTGTGAGAAACTGATGTCGGATCCGGATGTTCTTCGCCTCATCGAAAGCGATAACGATACGCATTATTTGTTTATATTTTTAAACGGTTCTGTTTCACTTATTACTCCGGACGGTGAAAAATCAATCGACGAGATCGCTTCGCTCGCCATAGTCGATCATTATACAAGAATCGTTAACAGCCGCGGCCGTATTGATGAAAACGGCGATCATGTCATCGATTTGAAGGCATATCCCGTCGGTTCTCATTATGCGGTGAATCTTTTGATCGGAGACCGTGAGGGATATCCGGAGCCGCTGTATACAACTCCCAAAAGTGCCGTTGACGCTTTCGGAGCCGGTTCGTTTCGCGCGGGGGGAGCGACGCAGGTTCTCGCGACGCGGTATACCTTATCCCCGGAAGAAAACGGCGAGCCGGTCAACCGTCAGTTCTATCTGGTCGAAAACGGTCGCCCGATTTTCTATTCGGCGGATGCGAGCAATAATGTCGAAAGCGCTTGCTGCAGGCACGGACGAAACATAAGCGAAATATTCTATCGGACCAACTGTGGGCTTTCGGTTTCCAGAACGATTTTCATCCTTCCGCAGGAAGACGGACTGCCCGAGGCCGTTGAAGTTCAGCGTGTCCGCGTCGAGAACCGATCCGGTCGAAAGAGAAATCTCCGGATTGTATTTACCGGAATGTTCAGTCTTTGTTCACCGATTACGACCGTTAATGACGTGATTTTCGCCAATATCGTTCATGAGAGCGAACAGATCATGCTCGACGGACATCCGGTCGCGCTCTCGCTTCACAGTAAACCGAAAAATTTTGCGGACGAGAAACGCTTCGCCATGATCCTTTCCGAAGGCGAGACGATGGATGATTATTGCATGAATCTTACGGCTTTTCTCGGCGGGAGAAGTCTTCGGGACCCCGCGTTAATCGCGCGTTTCCCGTCCCGACCGGAGCGTAAATGCGCGCCGTTTTTCTCCATGGGAAAATCATTTTCGATCGATCCGGATCAACACCGGGATTTTGACAGTTATATCGGAATGAGTACGGATCCGAACAAAAATGATCCCGATCCGGCTTTGGACGAAGAACTATGGAATCTCTATCGGAAATTCGTCGAACCGGGCGCCGTTCCGGATGCGTTGAAACGTCTCCGTACAAAGCAGGATGTGCTGTCCGCGTATTTGCGTCCGGTAACCGAAGATCCGTTTTTTGACACGTATATCGGATCGACCCTTCCGTTCCAGGTCTATTATCAGACGCATGTTTCCCGTGCATTCGGATGGACCCAAAAGGCCTATCGGGAGACCGGCTTTCGGGAAATTCAGGATATATACGCATCCATGTATTACATGGTTGCCGCCGGAAAGGCCGAGACGGTTCGCGAGTTGATTTCCATGTGGGTCCGAAACGTTTTCCGCGCCGGATACGCCAACCATGATTTCACGAGAGTCGGGAAGGAACCGGGAGATTGCTCGGATGATCCCCTGTGGCTGGTTCCGGCGGTCTATCGTTATGTAACACTGACCGGCGACACCGATTTTCTTTCGGAAGAATATCCGGTCGCCGAAAATGACGGCAATCGAAGCGTTTGGGATACGCTGAATGCGATTCTCGTATTTTGCGGAAACATTTCCGTCGGAGCACACGGTTTGCCGCTTTTGGACAAGGCAGACTGGAACGATACGTTGCGCCTCGACAATCATTGTCTCAAAGGTCCCGCCAAGGAAGCCGCCTACCGTCGACAACTTGAAGAGACCGGCGAAAGGTGGGGTGTTCCGTGGGAAAATACGCTTTCCGAAAGCTGTATGAACGCCTGTCTTCTTAAAATCGCGGCGGATCAGGTTTCTGCCTTATCGGGAAGAATCGCCAGGGAAACGGACGGAAAAGCGGCATCCGATCTTTCGCTCAGGATCAGGGACACCATGTATAAATACGCATGGAAAGGTGATTATTTTGCGCGAGCTCTGATCAATGACGGTCGCGACGGCGGATACACTTATCTCGGGGCCGGAGGCGACGGGCTTTCCGCGGATCCGGCAATCGACGGAAGTTACTTTCTCAATTCATTCAGCTGGTCGATCCTTGCGGACATTGCGGATGAAGAACAGATTGAGCGGATGCTCGAGGTGGTGGAGAAGCACCTGAAAACCGACGCCGGACTGAAGCTTTGCACGCTGATCGACTTTGATCTTCTCGGAGCAAACACCGCAACGGCCATCTATTTTCCGGGGGACCGGGAAAACGGCGGCGTTTTTAAGCATGCCGCGATGATGGCAAGCGTTGCCGCACTCAAGGCCGCGCGAGCGGTAAAAAACGAATCGCTGGCCGCACGGCTCTCTTCGCTTGCATATTTCATGATTGATAAAACGCTTCCCTATAAGACGATCGAAACTCCTTTTATCACGAAAGGAAACCCTCGATATTGCACACAATACAACAACAGTGAGACCGGAGAAAACATCGGCCCCATTCTCTCCGGAACGGCATCGTGGCTTACACTCGCCGTATTTGAAGCGTTCGGAATTCGGCAGGAAAAAGACACGATCACTTTTTCGCCGGTTTTACGAGAGGGGCAAAAGAGTCTTACGTACAGGCTCAATCCGGATCAGGACGGAACCGCTTTGACGGTGGATATAGAGAGTGAAAAGGGCTCATTTCGGGTCGGGGAGGAATCGCGATTCGTGTTGGACGGTACATCCTGTACGAGCGTGATCCGAACTCCGAAAGACGGTTCGGAGCACCGGATTCAGATCTTTCTTTAGCACATCTTGCGGCAATGTCATGAGGCTTGAGGGTGAAAAAATGACCACGAAACCAAGAAAAGGAGAATGAGTAAAATGAAAAGGAAATTGTTATCATTGCTGATCGCCGCTGTTTTGCTGATCGGCATTGCGCCGACTGTGCTCGCGGCGGAGGAAGTGCAGGACGAAGCATATCTGATGTATGCCGACGCAGGTTGGAAATACCAGTACTGGAACGACGGTAGTGAATCCGACATTGTTGCGACCAAAGCGACGATCACGGGCGCGGGTACGTACACCGTCGGTCTCGATTTTTCGAAAACCGAGGATAAAGTCGCTTCCGGTCTGGCCTTTACGGCCATCGGGATCGTAAACGGCGAAACCACGATGCCGGGTTGGTGTATCGAAATCAAGTCGATTCGAATCAACGGCGAAGAGATCGAGTTTTCGAAAGGCTACACCAGCTCGGACGACGGAGTCGTCACCCGTATGAACGTCTATAACGAATGGGTGACCGAACTTCCCGAAGACGCGAGAAGCTATGACGGAAAAATCTCGGATACTTCTCCGGTTATCGTTGACAAGGAGGATTTTGCCGAGGTGACTACTGTTGAGATCATGTTCGAGTTAAGCGAGGGGATGCCGGTTGAGGCTTTCCTGATGTATGCGGATGCGAACTGGACCTATCAGTACTGGAACGACGGCGCCGAATCCGACATCGTCGCGACCAAAGCGACGATAAAAGGAGCCGGTGAGTATACCGTCGGATTGGATTTCTCGAATACTGCGGACAAGGCCGCCTCGGGACTTGCTTTTGCGGCAGTCGGGATCAATAACGGAGAAACGGCACGTTCGGGTTACTGCATCACCATCTCTTCCATCAAAATCAACGGCAAGGACATCGAATTTACAAAAGGTTACACCAGCTCCGACGATGGAATCGTCACGCGGATGAATATCTACAATGAGTGGGTGGCCGAGCTTCCGGAGGACGCGAGAAGCTCCGACGGAGACACGACGGATGCCTCATGGATTATTGTCGATAAAGAACTTTTCGATTCGGTCAAAACAATCGAAGTGACTTTCCGCTACGCGCCGCCTTACTTCGGGCCGGATACGGCGTTCATCATGTACGCCGATTCCGCTTGGGGACTTCAGTATTGGGGCGAACCGGTAGACACCGGCATTATCACAACGGATGCCGCAGTCGAGGGAGAGGGCAACTACACTGTCGCGCTCGATTTCACGGAAACGGCAGACGGGAAGGCGGCGGATGTTGCGTTTGCCGCGCTCGGAATTCTTACCGGAGAACAAACACATCCCGGGTACACGATCAAAATCAAGTCTTTCAAAATCAACGGGGCGGATGTTCCCTTCACCAAGGGCTATACGAGCACCGACGAGGGAGTCGTCACACGGATGAATATCTTTAACGAGTGGGTGACCGAGCTTCCGAAGGATGCGAGAAGTTACGACGGAAAGGTCGACGATTCCGGTTGGATTATCGTGGACAAGACGGCGTTTACGGACGTAGAAACCATCGAGATCAATTTCGATTACATCTACGCTCCGCCCGAAAAGGTTGAGGAGGTTGTCGAAATCGATATCGAGGCAGCTCTTGCGGCGGATTACGATGCCTATTTCGGTGTTCAGACCACCAGTTACATTTTCCGTAATGCGTGGAGTGACAGCTACGGGATCGAGACCGCCAACTGGACGCATCTGACCGGTTGGGACGCGGACGGAAATGAGGTCGACTACGGCGGATCGTTTACCGACGCAAAAATTATCGGAAACGGAACATATACCGTGAGCGTTACGCTCGGGGACATGGGCTTCGGAACGGATGAGGCATTTCGGATGCTGTTTGCTTCGACCAATATCCCCTCGAAACTGATCGACGACGGACTTGTGAAGATCGAAAACGTCAGTGTTTCCTTCGACGGAGGAAAGGCGGCGGAATTCACCTATGTCGACACCAAGGGCGACTACGCTCAAATCGCGCTGATCAACGAATACAATGCCGAGGTCGGCGTTGAAACGGTCGCGTATTCTGCGATGCCCAAAACCGGAATCGAGATCACGTTCACGATCAGCGGTCTTACGAAGGATGCGGATGCGCCCGAAGCGACTGCGACTCCGGCGCCCACGCAGGCGCCCGCAGTCGAGGAGCCTGATTCGGAAAAAGACGGTCTGTCGACCGGAGCGATCGTCGCGATTGTCGTTGGCGGTGTGGTCGCAATAGGCGGCGGGAGCGCCGGTGCGATGGTTTTGAAGAAGAAGAGCAAGAAATCCCCTAAATAAAGCTCTTGTCTTCCCGGTCCGCCCCTCAAACGGGCGGACCGGGGAGAATCCTCCTCAGGTTTTAGCCGACCGATAATCGAGACACAGATCGGTCGACTGATATATACTCAGTATGAAAAAGGACATAATCGTCATGAAAAAAGAAGAAACCGAAATACGATTGAGGGCTCCGATTACACCGGTCATGACGGTGTATTGGTTCTATCGGATTCTGATTGTGTTTGCCTTCATTATGATGTTTTTTCCGGCGTTTAATCCCGGACGGATTTCCCTTAAAATCAGCCCGTATGCTTCGCTTCTGACCACCGGCGTTTCCTTTTCGGGAATCACGCAAAATCTGGGGCGCGCATTTACACAGGGATGGGTTCAAAAGGGCAGTTTTATTCTGCTGATGATTTCAGCGATCGTGATTATTTCGGGTTCGGTTTTTTGCGGAATCGGCGGATGCATGTCGCTTGGAAACAACCGGATGAGAAAGCGCGGACTTCAATTTTCCGCAGCAGGATCCGCACTGATGCTTCCCGGTCTTGTCGGGATTTTTCTCGCTTACTCTCAGGTTGCGACGACCGAACACCCGAGTCGGATCGAACCGAATTTTTCTTCCGGTTTTTACATATATTCCGCGGTGGCCATTCTGATTCTCATCCTCTCTCTTTCTTTGCTTCTGTGGCTCCGTACGAAGGTGCTTGAAGAAAAGATGCGGATGGAGGAAAAGTATGCTCTGTTTTTGATGTTTCTTCCGATGATTGCGTTGGCATTCGTGTTTGCTTATCTTCCTCTGTGGGGATGGCGCTATGCTTTTTTTGACTACACGGCCGGCGGGACGCTCGGCCGGGAGTCCTTTGTCGGATTGAAGTGGTTTCGGTTTTTATTTCAAAATTCCGCGACCGTCAAGGATATCGCTCGGGTTATGCGAAACACATTGATTATGAGCGGTCTCGGACTGATTACCAGTTGGTTGCCGATGGCGTTTGCGATATTTTTGACCGAAATCCGAAGCAATCGGTTTAAGCGATTGGTTCAGACGCTTACGACGATTCCAAACTTTATCAGTTGGGTTTTGATTTATGCGATTGCATTAGCGATCTTTTCGACGGACGGGTTCCTGAACGGGCTATTGAGCATGCTTCCGTTCGGCCCGGACTCGCAGATCAATTGGTTGATGAGCGCGGATAATACATGGATAAAAATGCTTCTTTGGGGGATCTGGAAAGGGATCGGCTGGAGTGCGATTATCTATATCGCGGCAATCGCCGGAATCGATCCTCAGCTTTATGAGGCAGCCACCATCGACGGAGCCGGGCGGTTCGGCAGAATTCGGCACATCGTGATTCCAAGTCTTCTTCCGACCTATTTCGTTCTTCTGCTGATGGCAATCGCGGGGATCCTGTCCAACGGAATGGAGCAGTATCTGGTATTTTCCAATGCACTGAACCGAGATAAAATCGAAGTCCTTGACTTATATGTGTACAACATCGGAATCACGGACGGTAGAATTCCGTTGTCAACGGTGGTCGGCATGGCGAAATCCCTGGTCAGCGTCGCCCTGTTGTTTTTTGCAAACCGCGCTTCCAAAGCGCTTCGGGGCGAAAATATTATCTAGGAGTGGCGAATGGATAACGAAGTGACAATCAATATTAAAGAATCCGGTCCGCCGAGGTTTCGACGCGGCACGACGGACATCGTGTTCGATGTTTTTAACATCGCTGTTTTTTCGATCTTTTCGCTGATTTGTATCTTTCCGTTTTACTATTTGTTTATCAACACGATCTCGGATAACGATTTGGTGGGCAAGGGGTTGATTAATTTTTACCCGGTCGGGATCAACCTGTCCAATTACCTGGCGCTTCGGGATGTCAGCGATCTCGGCAATTCATTTCTAGTCACGATAGCCCGAACCGTCCTCGGCACCGCTCTGATGGTGGCCGCCAGCGGATTTGCGGGGTACTTGGTCACAAAGCATAAGCTCTGGCACCGAAGCCTGTGGTATCGATTCTTAGTGATTACGATGTATTTTAACGCAGGTCTGATTCCCTGGTATCTGAACATGCTGATGCTCGGACTGACGAATAATTTCTGGGCCTATATCATCCCCGGAATCATCGCGCCGTACAACATCATTCTTGTTAAGACATATATCGAGTCCATCCCCAAGGAGCTTGAGGAAAGTGCAATCATGGACGGAGCGGGAACGATTACGATTTTTCGGAAAATTATCTGGCCTCTGGCCAAGCCGATTCTCGCGACCATCGCAATTTTCGGCGCCGTGGGCAACTGGAATTCTTTCCAGGATTCGCTGATCCTGATGCAAAGCTCTCCGGAGTTGTACACATTGCAACACCGGTTGTATGTGTATCTTCAGAGCGCGTCCAATCTCGAGGCGATCATGCAGGGAGGAAGCGGAGCGAGCCAGGTGCTGACCAACTCATTGAACTCAAAGGTGGTGAAGTATACCATCTCCATGGCGACCATATTACCGATTCTGTTGGTATATCCCTTTATGCAGCGTTTCTTTGTAAAGGGCATTATGCTCGGAGCGGTCAAGGGGTAAAACGAACGTCTGTCACGAATAGCAATGAACGGAGGAGAGAAAATGATCATACAAAAACGCTTGCTGAGCCTTCTACTTGTTTTTTCCATGCTCTTTGTCATGTTGCTCGCCTTGACCGGGTGTGAACAAAAACCCAGGGAGGAAAAGCTGATTACCCTGAATGTATACACACAGCTGGCAAACTGGAGCGGGCTTCAGACCGGATGGTACGCCGCGCTTCTCAAGGATAAATTTAATGTTCAACTCAATATCATTCCCGATGAAGAGGGTGCCTATGAAACCCGAATGGAATCCAGAAATCTCGGAGACATCGTCGTCTGGGGCTCGAACGGATCTGAGTATAAAACGGCTGTGGAGCGCGGGATGCTTTTCGATTGGGAAGAGGATGATCTTTGTAAGGAATTTGCTCCGAATATTTGGAATAACGCACAAATGGCTCTCGAAAGCAATCGAGAGATTTCCGGCGACGGAAAGATACACGGGATCGGTCATAATCTTGCCCCGAGCGTTGAGGATCACGAAAGTTTTTTCTATACCTGGGACATTCGATGGGATCTTTATAAAGAGCTGGGACACCCCGAAGTAACCGACCTGGATAGTTATGTCGAGTTGATGAAAAAGATGAAGGACATCTGCCCGACGGACGATAACGGAAACGAGACCTATGCGGTTTCCCTGTGGCCGGATTGGGACGGAACAATGGTTATGTATGTGAAGGCGATGGCGACAGCTTATTACGGTTATGATGAGATGGTCGCAGGGCTATATGATCCGAACACCGGCGAATTGCATGATACTCTTGAAGAAGGCGGACCGTATCTGACCTGCCTGAAGTTTTTCAATAATCTTTATCAGAACAATCTTTTGGATCCCGATTCGATGACCCAGACTTATGACAAAATGGCCGAGAAGGTCAAGAACGGCGGAACCTTTTTCTCTATTTTCAATTATTCCGGATCCATTTCCTACAATACGACCGAGCATCAAGCCGAAAACAAGATGATGTGCTCGCTCGTTCCGTCCGAGGCGGTCTGCACCGTATATGGAATGAACGTGCTCGGAGGAAATCGGATATGGTCAATCGGAGCGGATACCGAGCATCCCGAACTCTGTATGGAGATTCTGAATTGGCTTTATTCTCCGGAGGGAGCGATGTCAATCTGGTACGGAATTAAAGATTTGATGTGGTACTATGATGAGCAGGGAAATACTTGTTTTACCGATCTCGGGCAGGCCTGTCATGAAAATCCGCAGTATGATCTGGCCAGTGTAGAATGGAAAAGCGCCGAGACGGGAAAGACGTATCCGTTGGGGGCGACGTTTAACGACGGAATGCTTCAGATCAACAACACAACCTGGGTGTTGGACGCGCGAAACCCGGAATCAAACGACGAGACGTATAACGCGCAAACGTGGCGAAGTATGCAGACCGAGCCGAAATCGGAAACCGAAGCGGATTGGCGCGAGTTTACGGGTGCGACCAGCAATCAGGAATACATGAACATGTGTAACTATAATGTTGTTCCCGGAACGTCTTACTCCGAATCCAAGCGAAGTGACGAGCTGGAGGTGACGTGGAAACAGGTGACCAAATGTATAGTAACGTACTCGTGGCGGGCAATCTATGCGACGAGTGACCAGGAATACGAATATCACGTGAAGGAAATGATTCGCCTTTGCAATGAGTACGGATATCAGGAAGTACTGGAATGGTGTGAGCAGGAAGCATTGGTTCGATATTCTCTTCAAAAGGATATTTCCGGGTAAACGGAAGGACGGATGACGGTATCGGGCGTTCGGCGGTTCGGGGAATCGCCGGACACACCGGATTCGGGGAGATGGTATGGCCGGACTTTTCTCATATGATAATAAGGCAATCCAATTCCTGTCCCGGTTGTGGGATCTGTTTGTGCTGAATCTTCTGTTTATCATCGGGTGTATTCCCGTCATCACCGCGGGTGTTTCCGCAATCGCGGCCTACGAAGTAGGACTGAAGATCGTTGAAGACGCTGACTCGGGTATTGTGGTTCCCTTTTTCAGGGCATTCAAGGAAAATCTGCGTCAGGGGATTATACTTTCGGTCGCGTATATCGTTTTGATCGCGGCTCTGATTCTTGATTTTTTTCTGTTTGAGTTCTCGGAGGGAAACCCGGTTTATTTTCTGATTATCGGCATCCTTTCATCGGTTTTGGTCCATGTTCATTTCTTTTATGTTTTTGCGATTGCGGCTCGGTACCGCAACAGCCTTTTTCGACACGTAACCAATTCAAGACGAATATTTGTCCGCTATTTCGGAAGATCGATACTATGTACATTGGCGGTCGCGGCAGAGATTTGGATTTTCTTTTTTAACGGGTGGCTTTTGATGTTTGTCGGCGCTTTTATCGCACCGGTTCTGGTGATCGTAACTAAAAGCACTTTTGCGATTCATTTGTTTAAAAAAATCGAAGCGGAGGGCGGATCGGTCTCGGAGAGAGCGGATATTTCGGAACCCGATGAAAAATCGGAGTCGGAGAATGAAGATATACCGGATGATTGAGATCGACCGAGATACAAACCGATCCCTTTTTCGAAACGGTATTTGAAAGGGAGATCATCATGAAATTTAACATCGGAGAATGGGTAACCAAACCGGGCGTCAAGCTCGATCATTGCGAGCAAATCCGCGAATACAGACTTTCCGAAGACAAAACGAGACTGTGGCTTTACGGCGTCAGCTATCGGGAGAATCGAAGGAGCCTTGACGGTGTTGCCTTTGAACTGGAGATTTCCTCTCCGCAACCGGACATTATTCGTACGGAGGTGATCCACCATAGAGGGTATGATCTGCGTCACACCCGTTTTGATATTTGTGATGCGCATTCTTTGCTTTCCGTGGATATCAACGAGGAGGAATTGGAGGTTCGGTCCGGGGACACCCGCTTGATCATCCGCTTTCACCCCGCAGAATTCAAATGGTTCTATCAAAACCGCATGTTGACCGCTGTCGGCGATCGATTCGGTCGACCGATGATCGGATTCGTATGCGCGCCGGAAGGGCCGTTCATGCGTGTTCAATTGGATATTGACATCGATGAGCATATATTCGGACTGGGCGAGCGCTTCACTCCGTTTGTACGAAACGGGCAGGTGATTGATATTTGGAATGAGGACGGCGGAACCGCGAGCGAGATATCTTACAAAAACGTTCCGTTTTACATCACCGACAAGGGCTATGGAATCTTTGTCTGTGACACCGGTCCGGTATCCTTCGAGGTTTGCTCCGAGCATGTCGAACGCGTGCAGATATCGAGCCCCGGAAATCGACTCGATTTTATGGTCATCGGCGGCTCCGACATGAAGGACGTTTTGACAAACTATACGGCACTGACGGGTCGCCCCGGTCTTCCGCCCGCATGGAGTTTCGGACTTTGGCTGAGCTCTTCGTTCACGACGTCATATGATGAAAAAACAGTGCTTTCCTTTATCGACGGTATGATTGAGCGCGGCATTCCACTTTCGGTTTTTCATTTCGATTGCTTCTGGATGAAGGAAAACGAATGGTGCGGGTTTCAATGGGACTCCGACATGTTTCCGGACGTTGAAGGTCTTCTTAAGAAAATTCATGACCGAGGGGTCCGCGTTTGTGTCTGGATCAATCCGTATATTGCTCAGAAATCGCCGGTGTTTTCGGAACTGCTCGAAAAAGGACTCCTGCTCTCTCGTCCCGACGGGCGAATCTGGCAGAGAGATCAGTGGCAATCGGGACTTGCGATATACGATTTTACGAACCCGGATACCGTTGCGTGGTATAAGGAGCAACTAAAACGGCTGATGCGGCAGGGTGTCGACTCTTTTAAGACCGACTTCGGTGAGCGTATTCCGACGGATTGTGTCTGGTTTGACGGATCGGATCCGGTTCGGATGCATAATTATTACAGTTTTCTCTATAACCGAATCGTTTATGAAGCAATCTGCGAGGAGCGCGGGGAAGAACAGGCTTGCCTGTTCGCGCGAAGTGCTACGGCCGGGTCTCAGCGGTTTCCCGTCCATTGGGGAGGGGATTGTAATTCAACCTATCATGCAATGGCGGAAAGCCTTCGAGGCGGACTCTCGCTGTGCCTTTCCGGTTTTGGTTTTTGGAGTCATGATATCGGCGGATTTGAGGGAACTGCGCCCGAGGACGTATACAAACGTTGGCTGGCGTTCGGGCTTCTATCGACGCATTCCCGACTGCACGGCTCCGATTCTTACCGTGTGCCTTGGCTTTTCGGTCAGGAGGCGGTTGACGTATGCCGACATTTTACTCGGCTGAAGTGCAAGTTGATGCCTTATCTGTATTCTTGTGCGGTCGAGTCTGCCCGAACCGGAGTACCCGTGATGCGTGCGACGGTATTGGAGTTTAATGAAATCGGCGCCCGAACCTGTGATCAACAGTATATGCTCGGCGACGCGCTTTTAGTCGCGCCGGTTCTTCGGCGGGACCATACGGTCGATGTTTACCTGCCCGAGGGAAGGTGGACGAATTATTTCACGGGTGAAACCATCGACGGGCAAGGCTGGCGAACCGAAAACCATGATTTTTACTCCCTGCCGCTTTATGTTCGCGGCAACAGAATTCTGCCGATCGGAAAATGCGATGATTGCGCGGTATATGATTACGAACAAGACGTAATGCTCGCAATTTACGCTCCGGAGGAAGAAAAAACGGCGGAGCGTGCAGTCGTGGATAATCAAGGAAAAGAAGCCTTTAAAGTATCCTGCGTTCGTGAAGGAAATAAACTGACGATTTGCTTCACACCAAAGCCGATCCATGCGAAAGTATGGTTGCCCGGGTGTTTTTCGGCGCGCATTATTTCGGGCGCGGTCCGGCAAGAGGATTCGCGCGGCTTCGTTTTCTCGGTTACCGGGGAAACGGTACTCGTGGAAATAATCGGAGGAGAAAAATGCTGAGACTGGGTGTCGATTACTATCCCGAGCACTGGAGCAGGGAAATATGGGAAAGTGATGTGCGCGAAATGGCTCATATCGGAATCAATACGGTGCGAATCGGGGAGTTCTCCTGGGGAATTCTTGAGCCGGACGACGGTGTGTTTAGGTTTGAATGGCTGGATGAAATTATTGAAATATTCGCCCGTCACCGGATTGATATCATACTCGGAACGCCGACGAACTGCGCACCGTTATGGTTGTACCGAAAGCATCCGGAAACCCTTCAGGTCGGACGTGACGGAAAGCGAACAGAACCGGGAATACGAGGTCATCGATGCATGACCTCTCGCGTGTTTCGGCGATATGCCGAAAGGATTATTCGCGAAATGTTGAAGCGCTATGCGAATCACCCGAGTATTCTTGCGTGGCAGACGGATAATGAGCCGGAAGGGAATCATTGCTGCTGTGAGTCCTGCACCGACAGTTTTCGCACGTTTGTTTCCAATCGATATGAATCCCTTTCCGAGCTGAATCGAAAATGGGGTACGGATGTCTGGAGCGGAACATACCGGACATGGGAAGAAATCAGACCGCCTTTGGGAGCTGATTACGAATATAATTGGCTGAATCCGTCGTATTTGCTTGATTATGAGCGATGGGCGGCCGCATCCTCCGCCGATTTTTTGCGCTTTCAAGCCGACTTGATTCGGGAGAGCAATCCGGAGACCGTCATCACCGTAAACGCATGTTTCGCGGCGAATATGCCGGATTATCACTTGATATATAAGGATTTTGACGTAGCTTCCTACGATAATTATCCGGAGGTGAGAATCCCCGAAGATCAGGGAAACGTTTACTCACAAGCTTTTGCCCTGGATGTGGCACGCGGAAGGAAGCGAAAAAACTTCTGGGTTCTCGAGCAATTGGCCGGACCCAAAGGCTGTTGGAGTCCGATGACACCGACACCGCTTCCCGGAATGATGAAAGGGTATGCCTGGCAGGCAATCGCTCGCGGTGCCGATATGATTTTGTTTTTTCGGTGGCGAAGCGCGGCACGCGGCGCGGAAATGTTCTGGCACGGCCTTTTTGAAGGAGAAAAACCGGAAGGAAGGCGGTATGAGGAATTCAAGGAATTTCTCCGCGAAACGCGAGCTTGGGATAAACTTTTCGGTACCGAGCTCAAAAGCAAAGTCGCGGTTCTTTACTCGTATGAGCAAAATCGCGCATTCCGAATTCAGGGACAATCGGAGGGCTTTTCCTATGAGGATCAAGCCCGCCTCATGCACGACGGTTTGATGGCCATGGGCGTCAACGTGGATGTTATATCGGAAAAGGAAGAGCTTGATTCCTATCAAGTAATCATGGCTCCCGGTTTGTTTATCGCGGACGCGTCGTTAGCCGGTCGTCTGGAAACATTTGTGCGAAAAGGCGGGATCCTTTTGCTCGGCAATCGAAGCGGGGTGAAAGATTTGTTCAATGCACGCCGGCTGGATCCGCTTCCCGGCGTTTTTCGATCGATATGCGGTTGTTCGGTCGATGAATATGACCCGATCGGGAAAGGAACGCAGAGACTCCGGTTTGCGGACGGTGAGACATTCTCCGTGACGAGTTGGTGTGATATTCTGAAAACCGAAGGCGCGACTGCCTTGGCGACATATGAGGACTCTTTCTATGCAGGGTCTCCGGCTATCACCGAAAATTTGCTCGGAAACGGCCGATGCTACTATTTGGGAACTGTCGGAGATCGTTCTTTATATCGTTATCTCGCCCGACTCATGCTCGACAGAGCGGGAATTGAGCGCTTCGAACTCCCGTACGGTGTAGAGCTATCGGTACGTGAAAACGAGCGGACGAGATACGCTTTAATATTTAATAATACAGACGGAGATCAAGTGTTTGTATTGGAACAAAAAAAGATATCACTCCGACCGTTTGAAGTCCGAATCGTCGAAGGTTTCGATTGAGGATAAATCTGTCACTCAACTTCGGGTTGATCGGATAAAGAAGGAGAATCGATGAGTTTTTCAGCGTTGGAACAGTATTTTGATTCGATCGCGAAGAAATGGGACCTGCCCGCATGCCAATGCTCGGTCATGATGGATCACCGTCGCGTTTTTTATCGCGCGGCCGGATACCGGGACCTTGATAAAAATATTCCGGCCGGCGAAGAGGATCTGTATTGGATTTATTCGGTCAGCAAGCTGTTTACCTGTGTCGCGGCAATGCAGTTGATCGATCGCGGAATGATGTCGTTAAGTGACCCGGTGTCTCGGTTTTTCCCGTCCTGGACCGAGATCCGGGTAAGTCGAGGCGATAAGACGGTTCCGCCCGAGGAGGCTCCGACGATTCTGCATTTGATGACGATGACGGCCGGATTGAATTATGAATTGAATTCTCCGGCGATGAAACGGTTCCGAAAGATGAACGGCAGACGAGCCCTTCTGCGGGATCTTCCGGACGCGCTCGCAGAACAGCCGCTCGATTTTTCTCCCGGCGAACATTTCCGGTACAGTCTGTGCCATGACATCCTCGGCGCAATCGTCGAATCGGTTTCGGGAGCGGATATGGAAACTTATGTGAAAAAACATATCGGAGATCCTTTGGGCGCCCGGGATCTTACTTTTTTCCCGACGCGCGAGCAGGCAAAACGCTTTTCCGTACAATACCGATATGTTCCTGAAACGGGCACGATCGAGCGAATCAGAAGACACAACCGATACATTTTTACTCCGACGTTCGCGTCCCCCGGCGCGGGTCTTTCCGCGGGAATTCGCGAGATTGCGCTTCTGGCAGACGCACTCGCGAACGGAGGTATCGGAAGGACCGGAGAAAGCGTGCTGAGCGCGGAAGCGATTCGGGAACTGTCGAAAAATCGACTGACGTCCATTCAACTATCGGATTTCCGGGAGATGAAGCCGGCGCCTTACGGATACGGATTGGGAGTGCGCACATTAATGAAAGAAGATCATGGGGCCCCGGAAGGAGAGTTCGGATGGGACGGAGCGGCCGGATCCTACGTGCTGATCGACCCAAGCCGGGGCATGTCCCTTGTATATACTCAGCATGTACTGGAATTCGGGCCGGGGTATTCGGACGTTCATCCGGGACTTCGAAATGCCTTATACGAGTCTTTGAACGGTAACATCTGAGAAAGGAAGAATCAATCATGAAGGATTCATATCTTGAGAAAATCAACCGGTCAATTGCGGAAGGCCCGTTTCGGGACGATTGGGATTCTTTGTCTTCCTTTGAAGTTCCCCGATGGTTCCGTGACTCGAAATTCGGGGTTTTCGTCCATTGGGGCGTATATACGGTTCCGGAACACTCAAATGAATGGTATTCACGTAACATGTATGTCCGAGGGATGCCGGAATTCGATTATCATATTCGTACGTACGGTCCTCAGGATGTTTTCGGCTATAAGGACTTCATTCCGCTTTTTACCGCCGAGCGTTTTGATCCCGATGTCTGGGCAGATTTGGTCCGTGATTCGGGCGCCCGATACTATGTGCAAGTCGCCGAGCATCATGACGGTTTTCAGATGTACGAAAGCGATTTGTCCGAATACAACGCGAAAAAAATGGGTCCGAGAAGAGACGTTCTCGGCGAAATGAAGCGGGCGGTTGAAAAACGCGGAGTCCTTTTCGGAGCTTCCTCGCATCGTGCGGAACACTGGTTTTTTATGAGTCACGGAAAGGCTTTTCAAAGCGATGTGAAAGAGCCCTTAAAGCGCGGTGATTTTTACTGGCCGGCCATGCCCGAGAAGGACCACAACGATCCGTTCAGCCGGCCGTATCCGTCCGAGGAATTTCTGACGGACTGGTTGGTGCGCACCTGCGAGATTATTGATCGATACGAACCGACCCTTTTGTATTTTGACTGGTGGATCCAGCATCGGGCGTTTACGCCTTACCTTAAAAAACTGGCCGCGTATTATTACTCGTTCGGAGCCAGAAATCGGCGTCCGGTCGCAATCAGTTATAAGCACGACGCGATGATGTTCGGAACCGGCATCCCGGATGTCGAGCGAGGCACTTTTTCCGAAACCCGACCGTTTCCTTTCCAGTCGGACACGGCGGTCGCGCGCAATTCCTGGTGTTACACCGACTCTCTCGATTACAAAACGGCCGGCGAGCTGATCCGGGTATTGATTGATATCGTAAGTAAAAACGGAAATCTTCTCTTGAATATCGGTCCGAGAGCCGACGGATCGATCGCTCCGGAAGATCGAAATATACTGGAGACAATCGGAAAATGGCTTCGGATAAACGGTTGCGCCGTGTACAACAGCAAGGTATGGAAAACCTCCGAAGAGGGTCCGACCCGTCCGGAGGAGGGGATGTTCTCCGAAAAAAAGACCGAGTACACATCGTCTGATTTTCGATTTACGGTAACCGGAGAATATATCAACGTATTTGTTCTTCGTTGTCCCGAGGACGGGAAGCTGATCATCCGGTCGCTGTCCGATTCCTCCGGGACGATGTTATCGGAATTTCGGGGGATCATCTCCGATGTTTCCGTGCTCGGTTTCGAAGAACGACCGAGTTTCCGGAGAACGGGAGAAGGGCTCGTCGTCAACATCCGCGGTGTTCAAAGCGAGCTTCCGATTGTGATTCGGGTGCGGATCGAATGACCCCTGTGCCGGAATCCATACGCTTAGGTTTGTTGACTCTTGAAAGAGAGACAAATCGTTACGTAAGACCTTTTTTCAGCGCGTCTTCGACCGCGAGAAGGATTACTTTACTGCTGTAAGTCGCTCCGGAGACCGTATCGACTTGAAGCGTTTGGTTTTCGACGACCTCTCCGATGACCGACTCCGCTTCCTTACCCTGACCGTTTATGTGGCGTATGAGTCGGATCTCGGTGATTTCACCGTTTTTTACCGATACTTCGACGGTTACGGAAACCGGAAACGTCTCGTAATTTCCCTCATATACTCCGTCCGAGACCTTTGAAAGATCAACGTCATGGATCGGAATATCATGAAGACCTTCCAATTTTTTCGTTGCATTCGAGAATTATACACCGCTGGGGGGAATTCTGGCGAAAAAACATCGGAAGGAAGAATTCTGTTCAATGGTTGAGACGAAATGAAAGAAATTGATGTAAAATGTGAAGAAGGACAACCCGACGGAGGATAAGTATGATTGAGAAAATAAACCGAAACAGCCGCGTTATCATTATTGTGATGTTTGTTCTGATGACACTGATCGGACTTGTCGTCACCTCGGATTACGGAATGCCTTGGGACGAAGAGCTGGAGATCCGGACGCTCGGATCCAATGTTCGGGAGTATATCGGGCTTTTTAAGGGGGAAATGAAGGAGCCGAACCGATCCTCGACCGGAATTCTGTTCCCGGACTACAAGAATAACGTCGATATGGATCACGGTCAGTCGGCCTATTATCCCATCGCTCCGGCACTTTTTGCAAAGTACGGTCCGGACGGTCCGAGGACATTGATGCTGATCTGGCATGCCTATACGTTTCTCATCTTTATGGCGGGTGTGGTCGGCTTGTATTTTGTGTGCAACTATCTGGCCGGAGACTGGAAATACGGCGCTCTCGGAAGTCTGCTTATGTATTTGAGTCCGCGATTTTTTGCCGAAGGTCATTATAACAGTAAGGATATCGTTGTGGCGGCGTTGGTGATCCTCTGTATCGCGTTGGGAATCAAAATGATTGAAACGAAGCGGTTTTTGTATTCGGTGCTGTTTGCGCTCGCGGCCGCCGTTGCCACAAACATGCGAATCACCGCGCTTTTTATGTTCGGTCTTCTCGGAATCCTCTACGTGATCCATCTTTCCGTCAAAAAGGAATGGTGTGTGAAAAATTTCTTTGTCGGGCTTACCGCAGTCCTTGCTTTTCTTCTGATTTCTTATCTGATTACCCCTGCGGCGTGGCGTGCACCGATCGAATATATCCAGTACGTGATCGATCGATCGTCCAATTTTGAGGACTGGAACGGTCTCGTCTTTTTTCAGGGGTATGTTCGCCGGCCGGTTCCCGCAGGTTATATCCCGACTATGATCGCGGTTACAACACCGATCCTGGTGTTGGCTTTGATCTTGCTGGGAAACATTACTGCGATGGTAGAACTGATCCGAAATGCGATCAAAAAGAAAATGGCTGCGGAGACCCCGTATTATCTTATTTGCATCGTATTTATCTGGACCTTTTTGCTTTTCGCCATGATCCGGAGACCGATCCTGTATAACAGTTGGAGGCATCTGTATTTTCTTTACGGACCGATGCTGATACTGGCGGTCGGCGCGGTACGGTTTTTCATTGAGCGGGCGAGAGGGAAAATGAAAGGCGTCATCGTTGCGGCGGTCGCGGCTCAGTTGTTGGTGTGCGCGATTCTGATCGGATATTCCCATCCGTTTCAATATGTCTACTTCAACCCGTTTGCGGGAAAAGACCCGGCGGTAAACTACGAATTCGATTACTGGAACGTATCGCAGACACAGATCCTCATTCGATTGGTCGATCAAACCGAAGGAGACGAACCGGTAAGGATCTGTGCCTTTGACTGGTATACGACCGACGGACTTCAGAAGGCGTTCCGCGTTCTTCCCGAGTCCTACAAGAAGCGCGTTATTTTACACCTCTTTCCGAGTCCCGGAGTGAAAAGTGACGTGGAATACCTGATCATGAATCGTGTGCCGGCTCAGATCATGGAAGGTGAAATCAAACAAAATCTGCAGTGGATCTATTACGGCGGGGAGCATGATTACGCAACTGTTTATCCGGTCGCGATTTCTCTTCGGGAATACGGCTCGGAATTCATGACGATATACAGGATGAGTGAGGATTAGGATCCCGTTGGTTCTTTGATGATCGAAAATCTACCGACGAGGGCTTCAAAGGTTTCGTCCGGACCTCCGATCGGGCTCGGCGTGATAAAAACCAAGCATATATACGAATCAATAAGGCAGGAACAAATGTACTGTTGAAGGGTTATGTCCTCCAAAGTCGTTTCCATCAGGTCGACCCTGAATTCGCGTCCGGAGATGGTTTGCGGGAATTGTTCCATTTTCTGGAAATCTTGTCCCGCTCCCGAAAATTGAGTCTTCGCGTCTTCAATTGCCTTGTCGATCTCGGCATCAAAGTTTTTTCCCGAAACATTACTTGCGGGGGCGAATAAAATGACAACACTGGATCCGGTCGTGTTGCTGCCGGCAAGCAGATCAACGATGACCTTTTCGTTTGCCTGATTGAAAGATGAATTGCTATTCGTGTTCGCAAGTATATTTTTCGTTTCTGAACGCGTTTTTATTTCCCAACCGACCGGGACCGAATACTTGAAATTGGCCTGAAAGTTGAAATAAGTTCCGCCTGCAATCATCCCTTCTTCAAACGGCTCCAATTCCTTCGGAAAAAACGGAAGCGAGCAGGAAGAAAGAAGCATAATGATTGAAAGAACAGCACACAAAATACGGACGTATTTTTTCATAATCCCATACCCGTCAAAAATATTTATGAACGGATATCAGTTTATCATAACGTAAATTCGTAATGCAAATAGATACAAATCGTCATACCGTACGGGAGCGGAGTCATAAAGGAGTCGGGTTGCTTACTTTTGGACGATCTCAGCTTTGGTCAATTAAACGGTAAAGAATCCGGTATAGTGTCGATACATCCTCTGCCGCCAGCGGGATGCATTCGCTCATCCTGTTCGGGATCTCCGCCGCCTTTTCTCTGAGTGCGCGTCCTTTTCCGGTAAGAGATACACGAACATTTCGTTCATCATTTTGATCACGCTTCCGAATAATCAGACCTTCGGATTCCATTTTCTTCAAAAGCGGGGTTAGTGTGCCCGAGTCCAGAAGAAGTCTATCTCCGAGCGATTTTATATTCGTGCTGTCCTCTTCCCAGAGTACCATCAGAGTAATGTACTGTGTGTATGTCAGACCAATCGGCTCGAGAAGCGGAGTATACAGGCGTATTATTTTTCGTGATGCGGCATAGAGCGGGAAGCACAGTTGATTAGCAAGAAGCAGAGGGTCCTTTTTGTCGGATTCTTTTTTGTTTTTGCTTCCGGAAAATTCGGGATTGATCGTATTCGAATTCGTGGTTTTCACGGGCGCCTCCTTCCGGCAGACAGGTTTAAGCCGCAGGCTGTGTGGAGCTCTGCGGCCTCGGGAGTATTACAATAATTTCAGGATATCCTCTTCGAGGTCTTCGGGCGTAACGGAAGGAGCGAACCGTCCGACGATCCGTCCTTCCCGATCGACCAGAAACTTGGTGAAGTTCCATTTGATATCTTTCCCGGCAAGTGTCTGAAGAAAAGACTTCATTTTCTTCTTGAAATCTCCGAATTCCTCATTTTCCAGATCATCGGGTGCATTTTGTTTGAGGTAGGTGAATAGCGGATCTGCGTTTTTTCCGTTCACGTTGATTTTCGCGAAGGTCTGAAACTTTGTTCCGAAGTTTATTTTGCAAAACTGAGCTACCTCTTCGTCGGTGCCCGGCGCCTGACCGAGAAATTGGTTGCACGGAAAATCCAGCACCTCAAATCCGCGGTCGCGATATTTGTCGTAAAGGTCGGAAAGACCGTCGTATTGCGGAGTAAATCCGCATCCGGTCGCCGTATTGACAATCAGAAGGACCTTTCCTTTGTAGTCCGACATGGATACGTCTTCTTTCTTTGTGTTTTTAACCGTAAAATCATATATGTTCATACAATTCACCTCCGATCGCTTTCGAATTAATTGAGTACAATCAAATTGTAGCAAATATATATTGGAAATGCAAGCGACGTACGCAATGGTCGGTAAAATCAGGACGATCAAACAGGAAGACTAGATTGAAAAATACTTTATGGTTGTACACTCGGATCGGAGCGGGAACGGATGAAAAAATTCAAATTTCTTCTGATTTTTCAAGCTCAAACCAAAATGTTGAGCCCTGTCCCTGTATGCTGCTGACTCCGAACTTCATTCGATGCATATCCATTACGGATTTAACGATGGATAAACCTAAGCCGGAACCGGTGATGAAAGCTTCATTATCTCCGGGGATCTTATGATATCGATCCCAGATTAATTCCAACTCATCTTCCGCAATCCCTTTGCCGTCATCACTGACTGATATTCGAACCGTTTCCTCTTGATCATGATGGGATATATGAACATGAGTGTTTTCTCCCGCATAAGAAAACGCGTTGTTGATGAGATTACAAAGAACCTGCTCGACGAGTGTCTCGTCGGCGTTCACCGGGACACGCTCCGGGAAATCGGAAGTGATACGTTGGCCTCTGTCTTTTGCCATGGGTTCGTAATGTCGCATAAGTCTTAAAACGGTTTCCGATAAATCAAATTCGGAAGGATTATATGGAATCACCCCGGATTGAAGGAGGGACAGGTCCAGCAGATTTTGGACGAGCGATGTTAATCGGTCACATTCTTCAATGATGACCGAGACATTCTGATTGCGCTTCTTCTCATCGTCACGCGGAAAATCGCGGATCATTTCGGCATACAATCGGATCATGGTCAACGGTGTGCGCAGGTCGTGCGAAACATTGGCAATCAGTTCACGGCGAACGCTTTCCACTTGCTGTAGGGCGTTGGTTGCATAATTTAATGTATCGGCAAGCTGTGTTGCCTCCGAGTAGCCGCCTCCGTCAAACGTGATGTCATATTTACCGTCCGCAAGCGCATGCGCTTTTCGAGTAATCTTCGTAAGCGGTCGGGAAAAGTGAATTGCCATTAAGACGGACACGCCGAACGCCAGAGCAAATACTACAAACGAGATAAATAAAAACTGCCGCCTGAGGATACGCATGGTTTCCATGAGCGGTTGAAGCGACGAGCTGACGATAAGCACAGCTTCTTCGCCTCGCGGGTCCGTTATGGTCTTGCCGAAAAGCAACATTCTCATACCCATTATATCGAATGTCTGTTCGAGCTCTCCGTCCGGACTATCCAGTACCTGAGCCGAAAAGGCAGATAATGGGTTGGTGAAAAAGTTTTCTTTGCCTTGCGGATTGAAATTCTCATGAAGGCGAGGCATCACGTTCTCGACAGATGAGCGATAATCTCTGCCAACGGGGTTAACCACGTAAATATTTTCCCCTTGATCGTCCGTTATGTATATAAACAGATCTTTTTCATTGGACAAATCGGTCAACCGTTCTTGGAGAGCCTGTCCTTGAAGTTTTCGGAAGAGAATTGCTATGTCCGAAGATGCGGACTTGATATTGTCCGTCTTCATTTCCTGATAAAAGACACTGATAAAAACTGTCTGCATCATCCAAAGAGAAATAAGAACAGCCAGTGAAAACAGCATCATATAAGTCCATATTCGAAACCCGATGCTTCGGGAATCCAATTTATGCTTCAAATTTATACCCCATTCCCCGCAAGGTAACAATATGTTTCCGATATGGACCTAAGTTTGAGCGGAGCATTTTTATATGAGCATCGACGGTCCGGTTATCACCGAAATAATCATACCCCCAAACCTTCGAAAGAATTTGCTCGCGAGATAACGCGATATTTCGGTTACGGATCAGGAAAAATAATAAATCATATTCTTTGGGCGTCAATGACGCGGGATTATGATCAACGATTACCTTTCGGCCGCGAAAATCAACAACCAACCCTTGCAGTTGGATTTCGGGTACCCCGTCCCAATCCTCGAATAATTTGGCGTGACTTCGCTGCAATATCGCCTTGATGCGGGCGATCAATTCTTTTCCGCTGAACGGTTTGACTACGTAATCGTCGACACCCAGTTCAAAACCGAAAAGTTTATCGTATTCTTCTCCCCGTGCTGAGAGCATCAGAACGGGAGTATCGCTTCTCTTACGTATTTCTTTACACGCAGAATACCCATCCAGTCTCGGCATCATGATATCCATGATGATGATATCGAATTTGTCGTTTCGGGACAGCTCCACCGCTTCCATACCGTCCTTGGCTTCAACAGCTTCCCACTCTTCAAATTCGATATATTCGCGAATTGCCGATCGAATTCTCTCTTCGTCATCGACGATCAGTATACGGGTCATTTTCCTTCCTCCGAAATGCGGGAACAATGAGATATGAACTTGAGTTACGGTAATTTCCGTCTGTCCCGATATCATCATAGCACAAATACATCGGGGGGCTTGTCATCCAATTTTTTTGCGAAGACAAGCCCTCCCGAACGATCAACCTTCGTATCTCAGCGCATCAATCGGGGTCAATTTGGATGCTTTATTGGCAGGATACATTCCGAAGACGATTCCGATCAGAAGTGAAAATCCGATAGCAAATTCCGCCACTGCCGGCGACAACGCCAATGAAATCGATAATGCTTGTGTCAGTATGACGATCAGCCCCATGGACAGAAGCAATCCGATGATTCCTCCAAGTCCGCTCACGACGATCGCCTCAATAAGAAACTGGATCAAAATGGCGCCGCGAGCCGCACCGATCGCTTTCCGAATGCCGATTTCCCGTGTACGTTCCGAAACCGAAACCAGCATAATATTCATGATACCGATACCGCCGACAAGAAGCGAAATGCCGGCGATTCCTCCGAGCATCAGCGTGAGTGTGTTTGTGGTATCGGTGATGGTTGTAAGCATATCGCTTTGATTGAATACGGTATATGCACTGTTGCTGATTTCGCCGGATGTGGAAACTTCCGTGCTTGTGCTGAAAATGCCATTCAGATATTCTTCAAGAACGGACTGCGCCGTGGTGACGACATCCGGCGAATTTGCGGAGACATAGAAAGTACGAATACCGGTGGAGAAGAGGAGACGTTGCCCGAGTGTGAACGGAATGATGATCCGATTATCGGAGGAGCCCGAAACGGTTGTTCCTTTTTCGGCCAGAACGCCGACGACGGAAAATTCGTAGCCGTTGATACGAATTTTCTCTCCCAAAATATTCCGGGTTCCGAAAAGCTCGTCCGCCACGTCGGTTCCGACGACGGCGACATAACTTCTGTTGTCAAGATCGGGTTGCGTCAGGAATCTTCCGTATTCAACAGAAAGATTTCGGATCTTTTCGTACCCGGGAACGGTCGCTTCCAAAGTTCCTTCCGAATAGGTGATGTCTCCGGCTTTCGAAGTGACCGATTGAGAAACAATCGGTGCGACATTCCCGATGGATTCCGATTCTTTCTCCGCGAACTCAATCAGACCGTTGACGGTCAGAGAATTATTGCGAAAACTTCGGATATTCACGGTAAGCAGATTGGTACCCAATGATTCGATACTGGAGGTCACACTGGATGTGGTTCCTTGTGCAATCGAGATCAGAACCGTAACCGCGATTATGCCGATTATCACACCGAGCATGGTAAGCAAGGAACGCATTTTGTTGGCCAGAATGGATTTGAACGCCATTCTCAAGGATTGAATAATCATGTTCGGACACCTCCTTTCACGTAACCGTCTTCTATATAGACGCACCGCTGCGCTTGCGCGGCGATGGTCGAGTCATGCGTGATGAGTACGATCGTGTTTCCCTGATTGTGCAGTTCCCTTAAAAGGCCGATGATTTCTTTTCCTGTTTTCGTATCCAAATTCCCCGTTGGCTCGTCGGCCAGAATCATAGACGGTTTTCCGGCGATCGCTCTGGCTACGGCTACCCGTTGCTGTTGTCCTCCGGATAACTCACCGGGTCGATGACGGATCCGATCGGACAACCCGACACGCTCCAAGGCGTCAAGCGCTTGTTTTTTTCTTCGCGAGTGATTGAGGTTTTGATAAATTAAGGGGAGTTCAACGTTTTCGAGCGCATTGATATTCGGCAACAAATTAAAACCCTGAAAGATAAAACCGATGTTTTCGTTGCGAATCCGCGCTAATTGACGCTCGCTGTACTTTGCGATGGGTTTGCCGTTCAATTCATACTGACCGCTGTCGGCGACGTCCAGACATCCGATGATATTCATGAGCGTTGATTTTCCGCTTCCAGAAGGACCGACGACCGCAACAAATTCACCGTCCGAAATCTTCATCGTAACTCCGTTCAGAGCATAGACGGTTTGGCTTCCCATTTGGTATTTTTTTACGATTTCTTTCATATCGATCATGTGTATTCCCTCTTTACTATCTTCCGGCGGGCGGACCGAACTGGCCGTTCCCCGGCTGGTTGCTTTCATTCGCGAATCGTTGGTTTTCTCCGGTCATACCCATGAACCCCATTCCGTTTTGCTGTCCGTTTGTACTTCGCGAGGAAAGGGTCCGTACGATGACAACCCGGTCATTGATCGAAAGCCCGTTTACGATTTCTACAAAATTATCGTTGGAAAGACCGGTTTGTACTTCTGTAAAGATGCCTGGATTTTGTTCCCCGTCTTTTGGAAGTGTTCCGTTATATAGCCACACATATTGCTTCCCATGAATACTTTGAAGTGCTTCAAGCGGCAGAAGAAGAACATTTTCATGCTTTTCGGTCACGATCGTTACCGTTGCGTTCATACCGATTCGGAGCGTCGCGTCCGCATCTATCCGAATAACCGCAGTAAAATTGGTGACCCCGTTATTCGTCGTACCGATCTGTGATACGCTTTCCACCGTTCCCTGAAAAACTTTGTCGGAAACGGCATCGACATTCACGGAAGCCGTCTGTCCGGCAGAAACATAATTGATGTCAAGCTCATCCACCGATACGTCGATCGAGAAAGTATCGGTCATGAGTAAAGCGATTAAAGATCCATCCTGCTTCACATCTTGTCCGTCAATCATCATGACCGATTGAACCGCTCCTCCTCGCGAGGCTGTAATGACGCCCGAATTCCGAAGATCCGTCACAAGTTCAAGCGTCTTAACATATTCGGAGCGTGAGGCCTCCAGTTTTTCATAGGTTTCGGACTTTTCTTTTCCTACAATATAGGCAAGCGCAGTCCGGGTAGTGACCTTTTCGTTCAGACTGACATATACCTCCGAAATACTGCCGGATGCCGCCGTTACATAATAGGGTAGATTGATTTCCAGCGCGCCGGATCCGATGAAGGTACCCGAAGAGGTATAGACTTTTGCATCGGCATCCGCTTTCGGACCGTTGTCCGTAAGCGTTACCGTGCAGAGTTTACCGTCGGAAGACACTTCTTCCAGCAGACCGGTGTATGTTGAATTACCGGTTACGACCTTTACCGTCATCCCCGCCGTCAGGGGTTCATCGGTTTCCGAAATAATCTCCGTCCTCAATCGTCCGTCGACAGAAATGACAAACAGGCCTCCGGATTCGCCTACCACCGAATCCACATTACTGCCGGTATTAGCATAGATCCGCTTGACTCTTCCGGACACTTGTGACATGAGTTTTGCGGCACTCGCTTCGGAAGATAATTGTTGAGCCAACTTCAAATCGATCGAAGTGATTTCCGTTTGGATATCATCCGTCATGTTTGCCAGAAAATCGGTATTAAGCGTTGCAATCGTTTCACCGGCCTGAATGGTTTGTCCGGCTTTAACAAGCACCGTGTCGATTTTCATATCTACGGGAGCAACTTCGCTGATGGTTTTTCCCGCGGAAAGCGTACCGGTCCCGCTGACCGATTTCTCGATACTGCCTGTCGATAAATTTTCTACGGAGCAGACTACGCTTGATTCTCCTTCGGAGTTTCCGAATAATCCGCGTGTGTACAGAATTCCTACTGTGACGATACCGGCTACGACGATACATGCGATGATGATCATGATGACTTTTTTTCGTTTCATGGAATACCTCCGGAACATTGTATTGTGATGAATCGGGTGTCCCATCGACTCATCGGCGGATAGCTGGACGATAGAATGACATTCCGGTGACAACCGAAATACTGAGTGACAGCCATTCATTTGTAAGGCCATTATCAAAGATGAATATGTGGGTGCGATGCGATTATTATGAAAAGTATGCACATGTTATGTGAATAACAGATGAAAGACAAAACGGAATGAACCGATGAGATTTGTTGCGCGTGCCGACATCGGCGTCGTCATGAGCGGATTCGGATTCGATGCGGATATCGATGCAGCGGATATCGCGCTGATAAATGACGATCCCGGCGAGCGGAAAAAGGCTAGGCGTCTGATTCGTATATAGCCGTAAGCGCAAAAGGTTTCGCTCTGTCATCAAAACGTGTATTAATGCTATAATGCAAAAACGACGCTCCGAACTGAACAGAGAACCGAATACGGAGCGTTATTCGTTAGTAACATGAGGATTATCCGATGCTTCGAATCGCAAAAACAGAAAACGGAATATTGCGCGGTTTGCCCGCGGCGGACCCGAGAGTGACCTCATTTAAGGGTATCCCCTTTGCCGCGCCGCCGACCGGGCAGAACCGTTGGCGTGCTCCGCAACCGTGCGCCGACTGGGACGGTGTTCGCGACGCGTTCGAATTCGCTCCGATCTCCGTCCAGGATACTCCGGGGCTGGGAACGGATATTTACTGCCGGGAGTGGCACGTCGACCCGGAGATCCCGATGAGTGAAGATTGCCTTTATCTGAATGTATGGACTCCGGCGAAAAGCGCGGACGAGCGACTCCCCGTCTTAGTATGGTTCTTCGGCGGAGGATTTCAGTGGGGCTATACCGCTGAAATGGAATTCGACGGGGAACGGATCGCCCGGCGCGGTGTCGTTGTCGTCAGCGTGAATTATCGTCTGGCCGCGCTCGGCTTTCTCGCGCACCCGGAAATCACCGCGTCCCAGCCGGACGCGCCGGCCAATTTCGGAAGCCTCGACCAACAGGCCGGACTTCGATGGACGATTCGCAATATCACGGCATTCGGCGGTGACCCAAGCAACATCACGATCGCAGGCCAGTCCGCCGGCGGAATGAGCGTCATGTCCCAGATGGCGTGCGAAGCCAACAACGGGCTTTTTCAAAGAGCCGTCGTAATGAGCGGAATGTTTCGAAGCCCCTACATGAAAGATCCTTTTGTGATCCCGAAGAAACTTTCGGAGACCGAGCGGGCCGGAGTCGAATTTTTCGAATTTCTGGGCGTTCGCTCGCTTTCCGAAGCGCGCGGACTCGACGCGTTCTTTATCCGCGACCGATACGCCGAATACGCGAAAACACACCCTCGCTTCGCGATCGTCGTCGACGGGCGTTTCTGTGTTGAGGATCCCTATATAGCGTTCATAAACGGACGGTGTGTCCGCGTTCCGGTATTATCCGGCAATACCGCGGACGAGTTTCTCGGGAGCATTGATGCAAAAAATGAGGGACAAAGAAACGCTCGCGCGATCGAAATATTCGGTGATAAGGCCGGGGAATTTCTTTCCTTTATCGAGGCGAGTGCTCGGACTGATCAAGGTTACGCCGCGGTAAGCGGCATCGAGTGCGCGGTGAAGGCCGCTTTTCTGTCCGAAGATAAGAGAAAGGATTCGAAACCGTGTTATTATTACCGCTTCTCGCCCGGGATTCCCGGCGATGATCAACCGGGCACCTTTCACTCGGTCGATCTGTGGTATTTTTTCGAGACCCTTTCCAAAAGCACGCGCCCCTACCGCGGGAAGCACTATGACCTCGCGCGGCAAATGTGCGACTATTGGGCCAATTTCATTAAAACCGGAGATCCGAACGGCACGACCGACGACGGAAGTGCTCTTCCGGTATGGGTACCCTTTACCGCGAAGACCTCTGCGGAGATGGTCTTTAACGACAACGGGTCCGTTCCTTCGGCCGGCACCGCTCCGTTTATCCGATTTTTGACGGAGCACATCTACAACGAAAATATGGGGGAGGATATCTGTTCATGACAAAATCTCAAGCATTTAATCCCTATCTTCCGAGCTGGGAATACATTCCCGACGGGGAGCCCCATGTCTTCGGTGACCGCGTATATGTTTACGGATCTCATGACCATTGGAACGGCCACGTCTTCTGTCTCGGGGATTATGTGTGCTGGTCGGCTCCGGTCGATGATCTGAGCGATTGGCGGTACGAGGGCGTGATTTTCGAAAAGACCGCCGATCCGCTGAACCGCGAGGGCAAGATGTGCCTGTACGCGCCGGACGTTACCTGGGGGCCGGACGGTCGCTACTATCTCTATTATGTTTATGACAAGGTCGGAATCGTGTCGGTCGCGGTCTGCGACTCTCCGGCCGGAAAGTATGAATTTCTGGGCTATGTCCGCCACAAGGACGGAACGCTCCTCGGGGAAGCACAAGGCGACGAACCGTCGTTTGATCCGGCGGTGCTGACCGAAGGCGATCAGACCTATATCTATCTGGGCTTTTGCGGCCACGGCGACAAGTCGAGGACCGGCTGCAAGGTCTCCGTTCTCGAAAAGGATATGTTGACCGTAAAGGAGGAGCCCCGACTTGTGGTCCCGGGGGCCCAGTACAGTAAGAGCACCGGATACGAGGGGCACGCGTACTTCGAGGCGCCGTCGATCCGGAAAGTGCGCGGCAAATACTTTCTGATCTATTCCTCCCAGTTGATGCACGAACTGTGTTATGCGGTAAGCGACCGGCCGACCGAAGGATTTATATACCAAGGCGTTCTTGTGAGCAACTGCGATATGGGCATCGGCACATATAAACCCGCGGACATGCCGTCCGCGTACGGCGCGAACAACCACGGCGGGATCGCGGAAATCAACGGGACATGGTATATTTTCTATCATCGGCACACCAACGGGACCTGGTACAGCCGTCAAGGGTGTGCGGAACCGTTAACGCTTCTTCCCGACGGGCGATTTCCCCAGGTTGAAATGACCTCCTGCGGATTAAACGGCGGTCCCCTGCGCGGTCAGGGCGAATATGCCTCGTACATTGCCTGCAATCTTTTTACCGACACCCCTTCGATCTATGTCGGCGGCTGTGATTTCCCGAGAATCGTACAGGAAGGCCGCGACGGCGACGAGGAGACCGGTTATATCGTCAATATGAAGGACAGCGCCACGGCGGGCTTCAAATATTTCGACTGTAAGGGTGTGCGCACGATCCGCGTGACTACGCGCGGCTACGCCGAAGGAACCGTCGAGGTACGAACCGCGATGAACGGCGAAGTGCTCGCCGGGATCAACATTCATAATACGAATGTCTGGGAGACCTCCGGTTCTCCGATCTCTTTGCCCGACGGCGTACACGAGATATACTTGACTTATCGCGGAGGCGGAAACGCCGCATTGAAATCGTTTGAATTGTGTGTTGACTGATTTTTCGGATAACCATTAAGGATGAATCAACCGGGAGGAGCGAAACATGGATAAAATCACGGTCGGACGTATGAATAATGCCCCGAAGATCGACAGGAACATTTACGGGCATTTTTCCGAGCATCTCGGGCATTGCATTTACGAGGGTATCTTTGTCGGTGCGGGAAGTCCGATTCCGAATACCAACGGGATCCGCACCGACGTTGTCGAAGCAATGAGAAAAATCAACCTTCCCATTCTCCGGTGGCCGGGCGGTTGTTTTGCCGATGAGTATCACTGGCGGGACGGGATCGGGCCGGAAAGAAGGCGGATGGTCAACACCCACTGGGGCGGCGTTGTCGAGGACAATTCTTTCGGGACTCATGAGTTTATGGAACTGTGCAGTCAGGTCGGCTGTGCGCCTTATGTAAATATCAATGTCGGAAGCGGCACGGTCCGCGAGATGGCCGAATGGGTCGAATATATGAACAGCGACGGCGATTCGACAACCGTACAAGAACGTTGGGCGAATGGGCGGAAAGAACCGTACAACGTTCGCTTTTGGGGGATCGGCAACGAGAACTGGGGTTGCGGCGGAAACATGCGCCCCGAATACTATTCGGATGTTTACCGGCAGTTTCAGACCTATTGCCGGACGTACGGCGATAATGTCCCGTACCGGATTGCCTGCGGCTCCGACGGTGAGGATCTCGAATGGACCGAGGTAATGATGCGTACCGCCGCGAAGTACATGGACGGTTTGTCGCTTCACTATTATACCGTTACCAATACCTGGGAGGACAAAGGCAGTGCGACGGATTTTGACGACACTTTGTATCTTCAAACTCTGAAAAAGGCGTTACGAATCGACGAACTGATCACAAGACACGGCGCGATTATGGATCGGTTTGACCCGGAGCGCCGAATCGGGATGATTGTCGACGAGTGGGGATGTTGGCATAATGTCGAGCCCGGCACGAATCCGGGATTTCTCTTTCAACAAAACACGATGCGCGATGCGATGGTCGCGGCGCTTTCGCTCAATATTTTCAACCGGCATGCGGATCGCGTTCGTATGGCCAATATCGCTCAGGTCGTGAACGTGCTTCAGGCGATTATCCTGACCCGGGGGGGAAAGATGATCCTTACTCCGACGTACCACGTTTTTGACCTGTATCAGGGGCACATGGATGCGGAACTTTTAAATTGCATGGTCGAATGCGCACAACTGGAGAACGGGATCGAGAAACTGAACGTTTCGGCTTCCCGAAAAGGGGATGCCGTAACGGTCACGATCGCAAATTTCACCGATAAAACGACCGTACGGATCGACGGTATCACGGCGGAACGTGTCAGCGGCCGGATTCTCTGCGGAACACCGAGGGCGTATAATACATTTGAACAGCCAAACACGGTTTGTCCCGGTTCTTTTGAGGATGTGCGGCTTTTCGGGGATCATGCGGAAGCCACATTACCTTCAAACAGCATCGTCGCATTATCATTTGTCGACTGACCGAAACGTGTTTATGGTTCGCCCGCGTCGGGCGAAAAAGCGGGAGCGAAGGAATTTGGGAAGGAGCAAAACGGATATGGATGATACACATCGAAAATCATCACGGATCATCCGGCTGACGGATCAGGAAGGAAATCCGCTTTCGGATACCGAAGTTTCTTGTGAGCAAACAAAGCATGAGTTTCTGTTCGGATGCGGCGCCGGAGACGCCGTCGCCGCGGCCAATCCGGGAGGTGACGCCGTGGCGGATGCCGTCGTAAAAGATCGCTTCGAAAAATGGCTCAAGATCTTTAATTTCGGAACGACACACTTCTATTGGGATCGCTTTGAGCCCGAGCGAGGAAAACCGATGACCGATGTGTTGATGCGCGGAGCCCGGCTTTTAAAAGATCATGGGATCCCGGTCAAGGGACATCCGCTTTGCTGGCATACCCTGGCGCCGAAATGGCTTCTTGAAATGGACGAGGACGAGATCCTCCGGGAACTTCTGGCCCGTATTGAGCGGGATGTAACCGCATTCCGCGGTACGATCGATATGTGGGACGTTATTAATGAAGTCGTCATCATGCCGGTTTTCGATAAGTATGATAACGGAATCACTCGCCTTTGCAAAAAAATCGGCCGGTTCGGTATCGTTGATCAGGTATTTCGAAAAGCCAGAGCGTGCAATCCCGACGCCGTATTACTCCTCAATGATTTCAATATGTCTCAGTCCTACGAAATCCTCATTGAAGGACTGCTGGATAAAGGCGTACCGATCGATGTGATCGGGCTTCAGTCGCATCAGCATCAGGGCTACTGGGGACGCGAAAAGCTCGAGCAGGTCTTGGATCGATTCGAGCGTTTCGGTCTGCCGATCCACTTCACCGAAAACACCTTCGTTTCCGGAGCGCTGATGCCGCCGGAGATCGAGGACCTGAACGATCATGTCGTTGACTCCTGGCCGTCCACGCCGGAATTTGAACAACGACAGGCCGAAAACATAAGGGATATGTATTCGGTATTGTTTGCCCATCCGCTCGTAAAGGGAGTCACTCAGTGGGATTTTTCGGACGGATGCTGGCTCGGCGCACCTTCGGGCGTGATTCGCGCGGACGGATCAATCAAGCCCGCATATGAGATGCTGGATCGACTGGTCAATCAAGAATGGCACTCATCCGTTTCAGCGAAAACGAACACCGACGGCATAGTAGAGCTCACGGGATATCGGGGCGAATACCGGATTTCTTGCGGTGACCGTACCGGAAGTGTTTCCTTGACCGCCGGGGATTCTTCGGTTATTATCGCGACGGTTTCCGACCGTTGACACAAGGGAGCATTTCATGGATCTATTCAATTACAACAGTCCCTTCAGTCGCTTCATGATGCGCCTGGTCGATGTGATCGTTTTGAGTTTTCTGACACTTCTTTGTTGTCTGCCGATCATCACGATCGGTGCGGCATTTTCGGCGCTCTATTATGTCCTTCTCAAAATGGTCCGCGATACGGAAGGCAGTATTGTCCGAAGCTACTTCAAGGGGTTTAAGGACAACTTTGTGAAGGGGACGATGTTGTGGGTCATCATGGCGGTTATTATTTTCTTGCTGTATATGGATTTCTTCCTGCTTTCAAACGTCGGGATGGATCATTCGGACCTGATACGAATTCTCCTTTTGATTATGAGCGCGTTCATTATCATGGTCGGAAACTACATCTTTCCGATGCAGGCCCAGTTTGAGAATACGGTATGGGGCACGATTAAGAAATCCTTTCTCGTCTGTGTCATGAATCTTCCTAAAAGTCTTCTTCTTCTTCTCATCATGGCATGCCCGCTCGTCATCTTGCTTTTCTTCCCGGAAACGGTTTACTTTCTTCCGTTTGTCAGTGTTGCCGCAATTCCTTACCTGAAAACGCAGATCCTGGTCCGTGTTTTCGATCGATATATGCCCGAAGACAGTGAAGGGGAGATTTCCGGAGAGACACAATGAAACGACAGATGAAAACGACATGGTTCCGAAGGTTGGCCGCGAAAACGCTTCGTTTTTTGGAAAACGTCGCACAATATGTGACCGGCCGCCTGGATAACCTGAAACTCAGAGATAAGATGATCATTACGACCGTCGTTTGCGTTCTTCTTCCGATCGCGGCGACGAATATCATTTTTTATTCGATGATGTACTCGGCTGAAAAGGAACGTCAGGAGAATGAGATCAATAACACATTAAAATCAGTCGAAGTCACACTGGACAATATGATCGAGTACCTGACCGGCGCGGCGGCCAATTTATACACCACAAAAGAGTTGTACCCGTTTTTGGATGAGCAATATCGTAGTGGGTATGATTACCTGATCGCGTACAAGGAGAACTCCGCTCTTTTTCACAAGGTCACCTTCGGTAACAATACCTATATTTCTAACGTACAGATCTATTGCGACAACAACACTTTGGTCAACGGCGGCGGAATCAATCGTCTGGATACGGCACGAGATTCGGAATGGTACAAGCGTTTTGTCCTTTCGGGTCGGCAAATGGCTTTTTATCCGAGTCTGGATTCGAAATCGGAGACCGACAAGAGGGAATTATCGCTTCTTTGCCAAATGGACTATAAAATAAACACAAGCAGAGAGCGCATCATCAAGTTGAATTTAAATTATAATTACTTCACAAAAGTTTTAAATCAGCAGTACTACAACTCGGATATATTTATTTGTGACAGCGAGCATGTTTTGTTTTCTTCCGTGAATACCAATAAAGGGACAAAGGGTTTTACTTTGCTAAATGAAATGGACTTTTCGGACGCGCGATACATGAAAACATATGATGTATTCGGAGAGACGTGGAATATTTACCTTTATCCCCACAGCCACATGAGGATCAACGCGGTCGATGTCTTAAGCCGGCACGGGGAGCTTTTCGTTGTATTGGTCTTTATCAATATGTTGCTTCCGGCTATGGCGATCTATTTTATCAATCGTTCAATCACCCGTCGGATCATTGTTCTGAGCAATCGTCTTCAGATGGTGAAAGAGGAAAAGTATGTTCAGATGGATCTTACCCCGTCTAAAGATGAAATCGGCGAACTGGTCGAAAATTATAATCGTATGGTTGCTCAGATCGATAATATGACCGGCGTCGTTTTCAAGGAAAAAATCATGCGCCAGGAGTATGAACTTGCCAAGCAGAGAGCCGAACTTCAAGCCCTGCACAGTCAAATCAATCCGCACTTCATTTTTAACGCGCTCGAGAGCATTCGTATGAGAAGCCTTTTGAAAAAGGAAGATGAAACGGCCAAAGTCATTGAGTTTTTAGCTGTGTTGATGCGAAAATCAACGGACTGGTGGGATGACTGCGTCACATTGGCCGACGAGGTCAATTTTGCCGAAGCGTATCTAAAGCTTCAGCAATACCGTTTTGGCAGTCGATTGAGTTACGAACTCAACATTAGTGATCATTGCCTTGATTTTCTTCTGCCGAAACTTACCTTGGTCACATTCGTGGAGAACGCGTGCGTTCACGGCGTGGAAAAAGTCAGTCGGAATTGCATGGTCCTGATCTCGGCTGAAATGGAAGATGATTTTTTGGCCATATACGTTGAAGATACCGGAGCCGGAATGAAGCCGGCCGAACGGGAGGAGATACTAAAGGAAATGCGCGAAGGCAATATCGAAAGTCTGCGGCATCGCCGTTCGGTCGGAATTCTTAATGCGTGTTTGAGGCTAAGAAAATACTTCGGAGATGATACTGTCTTTGAGATCGACAGCGAACCGCAAGCCGGAACGTGCATAACGATACGGATTCCGATCGAAAAAATCAGCCGATTCAACGGAGGTTCTGAAGATGCTTAATGTTTTGATTGTTGATGATGAGCCTTTCATTCGACAGGGACTTGCCGTACTGATTGACTGGGAGGCTGAGGGTTTTTGTATCGCGGGAGAAGCTTCTAACGGCGAAGAAGCGATTTCGCTTCTGAAAAAGGGAGAATACGACCTCGTTATCGCGGATATCCGAATGCCTGTGATGGGGGGGATCGAACTTTTAAAACATGCCCGCGAAAGCGGTCTGAGTAACGCACCTTTTGTGATATTAAGCGGACATTATGAATTTGAGTATGCCAAGGAAGCGATCCGGTTCAATTGCGCCGACTATATATTAAAACCGATCAAGGAAGAGGAATTATTAACGCTTCTTCGAAGAGTTTCCGCTGACTTTGAAAAAAGCCGGGAAGCCGAAAAACAGGAAGAATTTCGTGACCGCGTCGTTCTGGAACGTCATCTGTCCTCGATTATTCTCGGCAAATTCGACAGTATCAATATCGACTATGCGCGCCTACACTTGGGCGCGAGCGAATGTTTTCGCTATGTCAACGTTCAACTCGATCTGTCGGACGATCGGGTCCGCAAGGCGGATGAACGGATCCGCAGGAGCATGCAACGCAGATTGTATGATCATCTGCGCCGAATCATGGGGGCAAACAGCCGGCACATCGTTTTCGATGTCAACAAGCATGAGGATTGCTTCGACGTCGGTTTCGTTTTTGCGGATTATTTGGCCAATGAGCAATCTGTGTCCGAGCGGGAATATCTCGAATGGTTTGCGGAGAAGGCCTCAAGCCTTGAATACGGTATCACCGTACAGGCAGGTTGTCAGGTATCCTCGCTTGAAAAACTGTCCGATTCTTTTCGATCGGCCACGATCGCGAAACTGATGCACGGCTTTTCAGACGGCAGTCTTTCTCTTTCCGGAGAACAGGGACAATCCGACAAACAATATACCGATATCGGTTACGGAGAACAAAAACGAAGTTTGGATGCGCTGATCTCATCCATAGAACGGGGTGACAGGCCGGAAATCGAAGGTAATGTCGGTGCGTTGTACCGGTTGATCAGCGAATCGAACATGGATTACAAGTCGATCGAACTGAATATGAACTACATCATGTTTAAACTCCTCCATCTGGCCGCGGCCAGAGATCCAAACATCAATCAGGAAGAAATCGTCGGTTATCTGATCGATAACACGTTTGATAAAGGATTATCCCGAGGCAGCAAGCGGCATTTTCTGAATTTCTGCCTTCAATATACCGAGTATCTGGAGCAACTGAACACACCCACGTCCAACAGCGTCATCACAAAAGTCGAGCAGGAGATCCGGGAATCTTATATGGAAAATATCAGTCTGCGGTCATTAAGTGAAAAATACTTTATCAACAGCGCGTATCTCGGACAGCTTTTCAAAAAGCACTACGGATTGCCTTTTAAGGATTATCTGAATGCCCAAAGGATCAATGCCGCGGCGGAAATGCTTAAAAATACACGTAAACATGTATATGAAATATCCGAAGCAGTCGGATATCAAAGTCTGGACTATTTCATATCCAAATTTGTCGCTTCGAAAGGACATACTCCGACGCAATACAGGAAAAGGTGCGAGCGCCGCTTAGGGAGAAACGATTAGCCCATAAACAGGTGCTTTTCCTTTCCCGATAGTCAAAATTTGTAGGGGTATTTTCATACTTTGTACGGTTGTTGTTTTCACCCCGAATTTTAGAATGTATCTAATAGCTCAAGAATAGAAGACTTGGGCGATAAGCCTGTACCGCTTCGTCACTCGTTTTGAAACGCTTCTCTGGATTCGTTTCATGATCAGTGGCGAAAAAGGGAGGAAAAATGAAAAGGGGGATTTTATCAAGATGAAGAAGAAACTCACCCGACTGATTGCCGTTCTGTTGGCTGTCACCCTCTTGTCCGGCCTTGCTGCCGGATGCGAGAATCTCGGCAAGGCGAAGGTCAAGAAATTCGACATGTTCATCGCCATGCCCGGAACCGAGCTGAACGAGGGGAACAGAGCCCAAGCGGAGATCACCAAGATTACCGGAGTTGAGGTCAAAGAGACTTGGCTGACCGGCCAGAGCGCTGAAGAAGCGATCGGCGTCATGGTTGCCGCCAAAGATTATCCGGATTTCATTGAGGCTTCCGACGGATACCAGATCATGGTTGACGCCGGTGCGTTGATTCCGATCGACAAGTATTGGGATAAATACCCGAACATCAAGAATTACCTTTCCGAGGAGCAATGGAATATGTGCCGTAAAGCAGATGGCCACATCTATGCGATTCCTCAGTTCGGTATCGTGAATGAGAAAGATGTCAGCCCGATCCACAACGACGAGGCCTGGTGGATCCAGACCCGTGTATTGAAGTGGGCCGGCTATCCGCAGGTCGAGACCCTCGACGAGTACTTCCAGTTGATTGAAGACTATGCTGCGGCCAATCCCAAACACACAGACGGCACGAATGTCATTCCGTACACGATTCTTTGTGATGACTGGAGATATTTCTGCCTGGAGAATCCGCCGCTGTTCCTTCAGGGTTCTCCCAACGACGGTTCCGTTATTGTTGATCCCGATACCCAAAAGGTCATCGACTACAATACCACTCCGATCGCTAAGCAGTATTTTATGAAGTTGAATGAAGAGTTCAAGAAGGGTATGATCGATCCCGAATTCTTCTCCCAGTCTTATGACGAGTACATCACGAAAATTTCCACCGGACGCGTTCTCGGTTTTGTTGACCAGTTCTGGAACTGGGGATACACGGCACAAGACGCGATTAAAGCGGCCGGATTAAACGATTGTACGTATGTGCCGCTTGGCATCGTTGCCGAGGCCGGTATTGAAGAGCGTTATCACAATGAGCCGGTTCTTGACGTTTCCGGCGGTCTTTCCATTACCACCAGCTGTAAGGATATCGACGGCGCGATGAAGTTCATCAGCGACCTTCTGACACAAGAAGTATTGACGCTCCGTTTCTGGGGAATTAAAGACGTTGACTACAAAGTCGGCGATGACGGTCTTTTCTACAGAACCGAAGAAATGCGCGCCAATGCAATTGACGCCAACTACAAGGCGGACAACCTTTGTCCTTACGCATATTTCCCGCAGTACGAGGGCATGAACCTCGACGGTAAGAACGCATGGCGTCCGGACAACCAGCCCTCCGAGTTCTTCGAGGATCTGTTGCCGGAAGTGAAAGAATGCCTTGAGGCATACGGTGCGGAGACCTACGTTGAGATGCTTAATCCCAGCGTTCCGAATTCCCCGTGGTTCCCGATGTGGTCTTTTTCCAACGACCTGACCCCCGAGACTCCCGGAGGCCTTGCCTGGGCGAAGATGAGCGAAATTAAACATGAGTGGCTACCGCGTGTCGTTATGGCAGAAGACTTTGAAGCGGAGTGGTCGGCTTATCTGGATAAGTACTACGGAGAAGCGGACATTGACGCTTTCCTTGCTGAGATGCAGGCTGAAGTCGACAGAAGAATTGCTGTTGCCGCAGGTAACTAAGGTACCCCATTATGATGACATCCATTGAATTGGAGCCATCGTTGAGACAGTGTTAATCGAGAGGGTGGCCGGGTTTTCGGACAACGGCCACCCTCTCCTCATGAAAGGAAGTGTTGCGGCAGTGACAGATGAGAAAGAAAACAACTCCTTTTCGGCAGAAGCCGATTCGGCTGATGATATCGCCGCAAAAAACAAAGCAGATGCAATAAAAAGACGCGAACTCGCGTATACGTATCGGTCAAATCTTGCTCCGGGGAATGCAACGGATGAAGACCCGGGAGAGCCTTTGTCCCGGGCGGAGAAAAGACGTCGAAAAGCGGAGCGGTCCGCCGAACCGAAAGTTAAACTGAATAAAAAGACTCTTTGGCGTCAAAAAGAGTTGATTATAATCACGATTCCTTTTATCCTTTACGGATTCTTATTCTACTATATCCCTCTGGGCGGTTGGGTGATGGCCTTCCAGAAATACAAGCCCCAAAACGGTCTGTTCGGCTCCGAATGGGTCGGGTTGAGTGTCTTTGAGCGTATACTCAATGATAAATCTTTTCAATTGGTTTTCAGAAACACTTTAGCGATGGGCATCATCAATCTGGTCCTGAGCTTTGCTTTCGCGATCGGATTTGCCCTTCTCCTTAATGAAGTTCGTCTGAGAAGACCCAAAAAGTTCGTTCAGACCGTTTCTTATTTGCCTCACTTTTTGTCATGGATCATTGTCGTGGGTATCATACGTGACATGTTATCCATGGACCACGGTATCGTCAACGAGATACTCGTAAATCTGGGCATCTTCGATGGACCCGTTAATTTCTTCTCCAAGCCGAGTTGGTTCTGGTGGATCGTCGGTTTTTCGAATGTTTGGAAAGAAACCGGATGGAACAGTATTATCTATCTTGCCGCAATCACCGCCATTAATCCGGAAATGTACGAAGCCGCTTCGTTGGACGGTGCCGGTCGTTTCGGGAAAATGTGGCACGTAACACTTCCGGGTATCCGGCCAACTATATTCATCCTTCTTCTAATCAACTTAGGAAATGTTTTGAATGTCGGATTCGAGGTTCAATACCTACTTACCAACGGAATAGTAAAAAGCGTTTCCGAAACGATCGACATCTGGGTTTTATACTGGGGCATCGGCCAGGGTGATTTCTCCATTGGCACGGCCGCAGGTATTTTTAAAAGCGTGATCGCCATTATATTAATTTTCCTTGCCAATGGGGCAGCGAAAGCAGCCGGCGAAGAGCGATTGTTTTAGGAAAGGAGAGAAAGAGCTATGGATAATATTGAGCTTGAGCCAAAGTCCGAGTCTGCTGAAGTCAAAAGAATCAGAACAAAGAAGATCAATCCGGCGGATTTGCTGTTCGTTTTGATTAATTCCTTGATCCTTTCCTTTGCGGTCGCGATCACGCTGTATCCGATTCTGAATACCCTTGCCCTGTCCTTCAACGACGGCTTGGATGCTCTCCGGGGAGGTATATATCTCATACCGCGGAAGTTTTCCCTGAAAAACTATGAGACGATTTTTAATACGAACCACTTGCGTATCGCCGCCGTTAACTCGGTATTGCGAACGGCGATCGCCGCGACCATGCATCTTGCCGTTACCGCCTTGCTGTCTTATGTCTTGAGCGTGAAAGAGTTCGTGTTCAAAAAGCCCGTCTCTTTATTCTTCGTGCTGACCATGTATGTGAACGCCGGTCTGATTCCGACCTTCCTGCTTTTCCGCGAATTGAGACTCACGAACACTTTTTGGGTGTATGTAATTCCCGGAATTGTTGCCGCGTTTAACCTTCTGGTTCTCCGCACTTACATGAACTCGCTTCCCGATAGTTACAGAGAGTCCGCGCAAATCGACGGCGCGAATCATATTACGATCTTCATTAAGATCATCGCTCCGATTTGTAAACCCGTTTTTGCTACCATTGCCCTTTTTATTGCGGTTTACCATTGGTCCTCCTGGTTCGACAACATGATTTATAACCCGAGAAATGGCAATCTCACGACACTCCAGTATGAATTGATGAAGTTGATGTCCTCGGTAACCAGCCAGACATCATCGAATAGCGCTTACGGTAAAAGTACCCAGTCCGTGGCAATCACACCGACATCCATTCGTGCCGCCGCGACGATGGTCACGTCGATGCCGATTGTTGTTCTTTATCCGTTTCTTCAGAGATACTTTATCACTGGCCTGACCATCGGCGGTGTTAAGGAATAGATTACTGGTGCACACCTTCCTTTCCATCTTTCTTTTGAAAGCATCCGCTTTAATTCATGGATTAAAACGGATGCTTTCGTTTACGGCGGGTCGGTCGTGAAAGTGGCCTGCGATAAATTACGCAACAGGTGTCGGTTCTGATGATGCCGCTTCCGCGACGGTGCTTTGCCATTGGGTATGCGGGACAAGACGGAACAGAAATAAGAGATGTGATCAAAACTAACCGGAAAAGCGGCGTTCGCCCCAAAGTACTGTATAATTTGAGAGGGTATCAAAAGCGCGGAAAGGAGCACCATGAGTCCGGAAGTCTATTATTTTTCGGGAACCGGAAATTCTCTGGCGATGGCAAAGAAGATCGCGGCGGCTACCGGCGGAACCGTAATTTCCATTGCTTCGGTCGTCGGACAAGAAGTAATACAGCCGCGGGCGGATAAAATCGGGATCGTTTTTCCATGCTATCTGGCACAGCTCGACGGGATCCCTCCGATCGTTCAAGAGTTTGTAAAAAAGCTCCGCGGGGCGGAGGACAAGTATATTTTTGCCGTGTGTACGTGCGGGGGATACGAAAGTGTCGATGCATTGCCGACGCTCAAAAGGCTTCGGCGGCTTCTTTCCTATAAGGGCGCGGAGCTGTCGGCCGAGTTTTCGATTCGGCTTCCGATGAACAACCTCAAGTACTTCTTTTTTCAAACGCACGATCACGAAAAGATGTTCCGGCGAAGCGAGGTGAAGGCGGCGGATATCAGCCGGCGCGTCACGGCCGGTCGGCGCGAAAAGTACCGCCTTCCCAAAACGCTTTTCAATTATTTCATGACGCCGATGTATCTTCTGCTTCGGAATTTTTACGTGATCGATCTGAGGCAGAAAGCCAAGGAGCTAATAGATTCCGGGAAACGCTACGACGAGCTGATCCCGCTGACGGACCGGAGCATTTTCGCGGACGAAAGATGCAACGGTTGCGCCCTATGCGCGAAGGTTTGCCCGGTTCATAATATCGTGCTCGAAAAGGGCCGCCCGGTCTTTCAAAACCGTTGTGAAATGTGCATGGCGTGCGTCGAGTTTTGTCCTCAAAAAGCAATTCATCACTGGAATATCGAGCCCGGGGTCAAGTACCGCCACCCGGAGGTCACGCTATCTGATATGCTCGAGCAGAGCGGAGCGCGGGAGGGCTGAGGGCAAGCAAAGGCTGTTTTATCCGTATAATAAGTTAGTTATTTTTTTAAGAGATCGATAAGCGTATTTTAGTAAGCGTAAGTCAGAAAACCACGCAAGTTATTCTCGCGCACGCCGCCCTTCGAAAACGACAAAAATACCGCCTGAACAGGTGTTTCAGCTGATCCAGGCGGTATTCTCGCGCACGCCGCCCCTCGAAAACGACAAAAATACCGCCTGAACAGACGTTTCAGCTGATCCAGGCGGTATTCTCGCGCACGCCGCCCTTCGAAAACGACAAAAATACCGCCTGAACAGGCGTTACAGCTGATCCAGGCGGTATTCTCGCATGCGCCGCTCCGCGAAAACGACGAAAAATACCGCCTGAACAGGCATTTCAGCTGATCCAGGCGGTATTCTCGCATGCGCCGCCCCTCGAAAACGACGAAAAATACCGCCTGAACAGGCGTTTCAGCTGATCCAGGCGGTATTCTCGCGCACGACCATACCTGCCCCACCCCCGGCATCATCGGCTTACCTATGTCCTGAAAACTCTTAATTACCTATTTCCTGAATCTATGCAATTTGTCCGCATTTTCGGTAAATAGAATGATTCGATCATTATTCGGGACCATAATTAATCGTGACCATTACCAAAGTTTTTCTGTCATTTAGTTATAAAAGAGAAAAAATGGAAATATGACGTATTTTTGCATGATCAGGGGTCAGACCCATCCCCTCATCCCGCATCGTCTCCGTTTTTCAAAGCATTCTCAATTGCTTTCAGATATGCATTACTGCTCGCGGTTGCACCGGAGACAGCATCCACGTCAGCAGTCTGTTCTGAGAGCACTTTTTCTTTCAAGTCTTCGGTTAGACTGTCCCGGCCGTCCTGAATTATGACCGACTGAATGTCCGTGATCCGGTGATCCAATATCGTAACCTCGACCGTGGTGCTCCAGCGATAACTATCATAGCTTCCGGTATAGCTGCCGTCCGGTATTTGCGTCAGATCAACCGACTCAATATCGAGGTCTGTGACTTCTTTGAGGCCCGGAAGGGCGGCGGCCAGGGTTAATCCGATCAGAACAAATAGAATTGCAATCACTGTTAGAAATATTTTTAATCCCTTTTTCATAATCCTCTGTCTCCTTTAAAATCGTTCGAACGAAATCTATATTTGACTCAGGCTTTCCACGATCTGACGAATTTGCTCTTCACGTGCCAACATTTTAGTTTCTATATTTGACTCAGGCTGTCCACGACCCGGTGAATCTGCTCTTCGCGCGCCTCGGATGACCATTGGACAATCCCGGAAGCAATAATAGGTGTTCCCTTTTGTTCTACTGCGCGGGTGATTTGTTTCACGGCTCGCGTACTGCCCATCCATTTGAGCTTAAAATGCTGAGTTACAAAACATGCCGCTTTCTTGTCCCGGAGTGCGGGGAGCCGGGTCAGATATTCCTTCATGAACGGGGAAAGCTGAGCGCCCGCAACCGGGCCTCCAAAGATCACCGCATCGTAAGGGGAGGGATCCGGAATTGCAGTCAGCCGGATCGGTCCTTTGACTTGCGGATCATCATTTTCTACAGAAATTTGCTCCAATCGAACCGAATGCCCTTTTATAAGAAGAGCCTCCATTATTTTCGCTCCGACAGAAAGTGTATTACCGGTGTGGGAGTAGATGATGATTCCAATATTCATGAAGCACCTCTTTTTCTCAGCAAAAAGTCAGTTACCTGATCCAGTTCCTTATAAAGCATTTCGCCGGACATTCCGTTATCCGAAAAATAAAGCGCCAGCAAGCCCTGAAGGGAGTAGATGAAGGTCTTTGCCAGGGCTGTAACCTCTGATTCCTTAATCACTCCGCTCTCCACAAAACCGCGGTATGTTTCCAGATATTGCATGCTGAAGTCAGGCACTTCTGCCCGATCCTTCTCGATCGGATGCAAGCGGTACGAATAGAAAAAGCTGAAGACATTGGGGTTATCGATGAAGTATTGAACATACAATCGATTCTGTTTCTTGATGTCATCCGGGTCGAACAATTTCTTCGGCAGGGTTTTTTCCATATGCATGAGGAGGTCATTGATCATGTCCGCTTTAACATCCTGCAGGAGCTCGTTCAGGGTATTATAGTAGTTGTAAATCGTCGAAAAAGTATAGCCGGCCAAATCAGCGACTTTCCGTACGGAGACATTCTCCACACCTTCGTCGAGAATGATTTTCTTGGCGGCCTGCACAAAATAGGATCGGACCCTCTGATTCTTCAGGCTTTGCTTCCCGGTTATTTCTTTAGACTCATCCATTATTGCCTCCTGAGCGTTCTCGAAAAGAGCGACCGTGCGAAATTAATAACAATGTTCGTAAATGAGAACAGTGTTATCTTACAGCGAATGGATATGTGTGTCAAGAGGGAAAAGAGGCGGCTGTTGGAGGAATAGTAATGACGAATCCATGATCGCTCGTTGAAGCAGAAGGTTGTCACGTTGATAGAGAATAAGCCCGAAAGGGTGTAATAGATATAGCATAACACGCAAATATACTCTAACGGGTATAAAATCATTTATGAGCCTTGAAATATTACCCGTTCGGGTGTAAAATCATCCTATGAATACGATTGCTGCGTTTATCAAGAATAAACGAAAAGAAGCCGGATTAACACAGGAAGAGTTCGCGATCCGCTCGGGACTCGGGCTTCGCTTTGTTCGTGAACTGGAGCAGGGCAAAGAAACCGTGCGCATGGACAAGGTGAATCAAGCGTTGGCGATGTTTGGGATGCAGGCCGTTCCCGGAAGGATGGATGAGTAATGGGCGCATTCGATCGAACGGCGTATGTGTATGTGCGGGATGCCTTTGCGGGAACACTACAGGAAACGGATTCCGGCTATTCATTTCGGTATGAAACGGGGTATCTGGAAAATCCGGAGGCGCCTTCTGTCAGTCTGACACTCCCCAAACGTTCGGAGGAGTATACATCCGCAGTGCTCTTTTCTTTTTTTGACGGACTGATCCCGGAAGGTTGGCTTTTGAATATCGTAACGCGGAACTGGAAGATCGATCCGACCGATCGATTCGGACTGCTTTTAGTCGCCTGCGAGGATTGTATCGGTTGTGTTCGTATTCGTGAGGTCCGCGTATGAATTGTTTGTGTTGCGGGCGCCCGTTATCGGATCCTTCCGGAAAAGAAGAGCGTTCATCCGGATGGCATTTTTCGTGCGTGAAGAAATTCTTTGGTACGAGTCAATTGCCGGATTTGGATCTGTCCGAGGAAACCGTTTTGCGGATCGCCAACGAGAGCACAACAAAAGGGTACACCGTGCCCGGTGTTCAGAAGAAAATCTCGTTGCATTTATCGACCGAAAAGGAGCCCCGACTCACGATCGTCAATTATCCGGTCGGATTTATTCTCAAACCGCAAACGGCTGAATATCCGGCGCTCCCCGAAGCGGAGCATCTCATCATGCGGATGGCGGAGAATACCGGGATCAAAACCGTTCCATTTGCCTTGATGCGTATGCCGGCTCATCACGACCGGTTCGCGTACATCACGAAACGGATCGACCGAATTTTGCCGAATAACAAAAACGGCAAACCACGGATGCTTGCGATGGAAGATTTCTGTCAGCTCGACGGCCGACTGACTCGGGACAAATATCGGGGTTCTTATGAGCGTTGCGCGAAAATAATCACGGCTTTTTCTGCACACCCCGGTCTGGATCTCTCGGAGCTTTTCTTGCGCATTGTTTTTTCATATGCCGTCGGAAATGCGGATATGCATCTGAAGAACTTTTCGCTGATCGAGACGATGCCCGGAAGTCAAATCCATGTACTGTCCGCGGCATATGATATGCTTCCGACGAATATTGTGATCCCGGAAGATACCGAGCAACTCGCACTGACACTGAACGGGAAGAAGTCGAATCTGAAGAAGGATGATTTCATGGCGTTTGCGGATGCGTGCGGTATTCTCCTGAATTCTGCGGAAAAGATGATCCGTATGGTCGCGGACATGCGACCGGCTTACCTTTCCATGTGCAGGGAATCATTTTTGCCGGAAGAGATGAAGGAAGCGCTGGGAAAACTGATTATCGAAAGAATGATATGATCGCGGGGCGGGCATACCCGTATCCTCATCATGATGATGGTCAGCGCGATGAATATAAGCGGCAAAATGCCGGAAAGGACCCATGCTTTTCCCAATGACAGCTTATGCATGAACAGGGCGATTTTGTCCTTAAACCGGATACACAGCCACAAGATCGGGATACCGATCAGAATACCCGCAACGATCTGGCTGGGGAAATGGCTGTCCCGGTAGATTCTCGAAATACTGATCCCGAGGATCATGACGACCGATAATAGAAAATAGTTATTTCGATGAACGGCGACGCTGATACGACGGGCCATTCTAATCTGATCAAAGTATTGAATCGAAAAGGAGAGCGCCGTATAATAGACAGGTAAGGAATAATCGGAATTCCGTGAATGCGTGGAGGCGAACAGAAGTGAAAATCGCAAAGATATCGACGAAGGGCCAGGTTACTCTGCCCATCGAAGTGAGACGAAAACTTGATTTGAAGAAGGGAGATCACCTCCTGATTTCGGAAGAAAATGGTCGTTACTATATCGATAACGCAGAACACGTACAGAGGATTCTTTCCGAAACCTCTTTTGCGTACAACGCGGAGAACCTGGAAACGAAACTGGATGAAGCCGACCGGCAAGCGATTGAGGATCCGACTCGCTATCCCGCAGATGAAGTATTTGATCGCGTGAGGAGAAACACTCGTGCCGGGGCGTAAGTATAAGATCGTTTTTCTCCCGATTGCCGAAGAGGATCTTACGGGAATTGTGTTATACATCAGTCACCAACTTCAAAATCCTTCCGGCGCCATGAATGTTTATAATCGAATTCGGGATGCGATCATCGCAAGAAGTTAAGCGCCCGAGTCTTTTCAAAAGTATGAGTCTACAAAAGATCGGTCGGACACATATTATCGGATAAACGTCGGGCGAAGCTTTTCGGTGTTTTATGTCGTAAAGGGAAATACGATGGAGGTTTGTCGTATTTTGTATGCCGCCAGGAACTTCGATTCGTTGCTTTTCTGATTTCGGGCAGGAACGTGCCATGTTTTGAAGTGCAGAACATGAAGATAATAAATGGGGTCTTTACGCGCAGTTTCGGTGAAAACAAGCGCCGTCCGTCGTGTCGTCAGTTCGGACTTTTTGATGTCGTCGGCTTCCAAAATAATTATTGACAAACGATAATTTCGGCGCTATGATGCAATTATCGTAAAACAATAATTGTGAGGGAGCTCCATGAAGCGAAGTGTTTTTATTCTGACTCTTGTCGCGGAAGCGGTTGTGATGGGGGGCCTTTCCCTGTTTACGGATCTCTTTCCCGCTTGGTTCACATCCGCCGCTGCGTTTCCTTTTGAGCAAATCGGGCTGGCTCTTGGTATTTTGTCTCTCAGTGGGAGCATCGGAAACGGCATCGCCGTCGCGTTATGGGTGCTGATCAGCCTGAGCCCGGTCATGGTGATTTTTTTATCCGCTAAGGGCAAAGGAAAGATTTGGGAGAATCTTGTCCTTATCGTTCTGTCCGCCTCGCTTATTATTTGCCTTTACCATATGGTCAATCCGAATCTCGTTTTTCCTTTGCTGACCGGCCGCGGCGCAGAAATGATCCCCGCGATCAAAGGAGTTCTGGGCAGTGCTGTCTGGTTGATCATGATTGGTTACTTCGTGATGAGGATCCTTCGGCTTTTCCGAGGAGGAGATACTCGGTCACTTCTGAATTACATGCAGGTATTACTGCACCTTTTCTGCTACTTGTTCGTCGCGGAGTTCTTCCTTTTCCATCCGCACGAGCTTATCACGAATATCGGTAGTTCGAAGGGAGGATCGGATGTGCTTTATGTGATCCTCCGGTTTATCGTGGCGGCGATCCCGGTGATCATGAGCGTGTGGGTCTGCGTTCGTGCGCTGGATCTGACCGGATCGTTTGTCGCAGGGGATCGGGAGCGCACGACGATTTTCGCGAATCGACTCTCCGAATTATGTGTTCGGGCTTTGACGCTCATTACGTTTTCATCCGTCATTATCAATTTCATGCTCTTAATGATGATCGGAGGATTGAGCGAAACATTCATAACGATCGATATACCGATCGTCAGCATCGCGTTTGTTCTGGCCGTCCTTCTGCTGGCGCGCTTGATCGAGGAGAACAGAAAGCTTTCCGACGACAATGATTTATTTATATAGGGGAAAGAAATGGCGATCAGAGTTTATCTTGAAGATGTTTTGAATAAGCGGGGGATGACCTCCAAAGAGTTATGCGCGAAAATCGGAATCACGGAAGCGAATCTCTCGATTCTTCGCAGCGGGAAAGCCAAAGGCATCCGGTTCGGGACGGTCAACAAGATCTGCTATTACCTGAACTGTGATGTCGGAGATATTTTGAAGTTTGACGGTAATCTGGAGGAAGAAGATGAAGATTAAGTTGTTGACTGCCGTTGGGATCGTTGTTTTGCTGATTTCATTTGTAATAGGAGCAAGCGGAGCATTTCAACTGGCGGATCAAGCCGGTGGTAGCGACGCGGTCGGAGACAGAGTTGCGGGGGTATTCATTACCAGAGAGTATTTGGAATTCTCAGATGATGATATGTTGGCATACATTCAAGATCATGCCGAAGAGATATTTTCGGGAAAAGGATCCGATCTTGATATGAGTTCCTTGGATTCCAGAATTTATGCCAAACGCGTTGAGAGCTCTACCGAAGACCCTGCCCCGTCTTTCGATTTTGAGGGAATCAAGGGGGAGTTTCTTTGTTCAATACCGGTCACGGATGAGAATGGGAACACTTATATGTATTCATATATCGGCAATTCGGAAGCGCAAAACGAGACCAAACGACATACATCAATTCAAGCGAATATTTCCTATGGGGGCTCCGATGACGGAACCTCTGTTACCATAGAGGCAACAGTATATGCGTTGGAAGTGGAAAACACGGCGTTAACGAATCTGATACCGGTCGAGGATGCCGATCCCGGTTTGGAAAAAGTCGGAGTGATTAACGAATCAAATGAGAACTTCTACTATGTGTATACCGTTTTTCAATCTGTTTCCGGCGAATTATATCTAAGAAATGGTGATTATATACCGATGCATTCTTCGATGTACAACATCGGCTCCGGATGGATCAGTTTCGGGTGGGAGGGTGCACTGACCCAAAACGGGAAGAAGACGACAGACAGCTTGGAAGTCAAAATCACTTTCGAATCTGTTCGCGCCCCTGAAAAATATATCATCATTGAAGCAGATCAGGAGCATGGTATTGTGAAGAGGGAAGAATTCGTTCCCGGAACCTTGCCCGAGACAATTGGGCCGAAGGATATTACAGAGTACATCATTGTCGAAACGTACACCATGGATTCATCGGGGAATCCTTTGATAGAACGGAAAATCTATCAAGCGACGGACGAGAATCACCTGGTTACGACTTACTGTGTTGAGGACGAAACTCTGTACTCGATGGTTACTGAGATCGAATGGGAGAAGGAGAACGAGTGACGCTTTTCGGGCAGGCGGTCCTCGACGTCGCAGGGACGCTTCGGGGGGGAGTGTCTGCGAGTTTGAAAGAGAGTTTCGTATACACTGTCTTGCCTTTTCGGCGTCAGCCTTCTCAAAGGTTCGAATCCAACTGTACTACATTCCAATAATCGAGAGAGAGGGATTCGCCGCTCGCCCGCTTCGCGTGCGCGCTATTCCGTCGTCGCTGTCGCTCCTCCGCAATCGTCGGTCGGACACCCACCGGGTGTCCGCCTGTTCGCCGATTGCCTTCGCAGGGTTCGAATCCCTCTCATTCACATACCAAACATGAAAGAAGACACCCCGTGAACGGGATGTCTTCTTTCATGGCGGAGAGAGAGGGATTCGAACCCTCGGAACGGTATTAGCGTTCACACGATTTCCAGTCGTGCGCCTTAGACCAGCTCAGCCATCTCTCCATTAGTTCTTGAGGCTTTTGGGAGGTCGTCC
>Ga0123335_1000662_pt1 | contig 58933 bp, 45 predicted proteins | sample BiotimSIPDNA_2_FD_89707 | JGI IMG/M metagenome (GOLD analysis project Ga0123335, IMG submission 89707) | Anaerobic biogas reactor microbial communites from Washington, USA - Biogas_R2 time_0 SIP DNA | ecosystem: Engineered > Bioreactor > Anaerobic > Unclassified | place: Washington, USA... | reverse complement strand
TCCCGCAGGAAGGCCCGCAGCAGCAGGGCGGCGAAGGCCGCGGCCGCCAGCCAGGCCGCCAGGTAGGCCCAGGGGCTCACGGCGGCGCCCAGGATGACCAGCAGCAGCGACAGGAGCAGGAGCGGCAGCAGCCGCGGCGCCGCCCCCAGGCGCAGCGCCATGGCGGCGCCCGCCAGCAGCACCAGCAGCGCCGAGAGCGCCTGGGAAACGCGCAGGGCGCCCCACATCAGGCTGTCCGTGCGCAGCCCCTCGACGACCACGCGCCCCAGGCCGTACCAGAGCAGGTACCAGAGGAAGACAAAGCCGCTTCCCTTCCTGCGCAGGCGCGCCGCCAGGCGGCTGAGCAGGAAGAAGCCCGCCAGGTTCCAGACGGACTCATAAAAAAAAGTGGCCAGGTGCCACCGCCCGTCCGCGAAGACCGCCACGGGGAAGAACTGCAGCGCCGGGTTGGCGACCGCGTTCCCGTAGGCCTCGCCGTTGAAGAAATTGCCCCAGCGGCCGATGGCCTGCGCCAGCAGCAGCCCGGGGGCGACCAGGTCCGCCAGCGCGGGGAAGGGGATACGCCGCCGCTTCGACAGCAGGAAGGCGCCCAGCGCGCCCCCGATGACCCCGCCGTAGATGGCCAGGCCACCCTCCCAGACGCGCAGGACGCCCATCAGGTCGCCCCGGTAGCGGTCCCAGGTGAAGGCCACGTAGTACAGCCGGGAGAACACGACGGCCAGGGGCACCGTCCACAGCGCGAAATCCAGCGGCAAATCCGGGGGCAGGCCCATCCGCCTGGCTTCCCGGGACATGTACAGGACGGCGGCCAGGATGCCCAGGGCGATGGCCAGGCCGTAGAGGTTCGGCCGCACGTCAGGCTTTGCGGGCTTCCAGGTCGATGAGCCGCAGGGAGTCGATGATGGGCAGTTGCTGGGGGCAGACGGACTCGCACTGGCCGCAGGCCACGCAGAGGGAGCCGTCGCCCTGCTCCCTATTGATGTTGGCGTACTCCCAGGCCAGGGAACGGGGGCGGGAGAGCATGTAGGCCTCGTTGTAGGCCTCGAAAATCCGGGGAATCTGCACCCCCTGGGGGCAGGGCTGGCAGTAGTTGCAGGCGGTGCAGCCGATTTTGACGCGGGACAGGTAGGCCTGCTTGACGGACTTCAGGAAGGCGTGGTCCGCCGCGTCCAGGGAGCCGGGGACGATGCGCTCGAACACGCGAAGGTTGTCCTCCACCTGCCCCATCGTGGTCATGCCGCTTAGAATCGTCGCCACGTTGCCGAAATCCCCCGCGTAGCGGAAGGCCCATTCCACCGGGGACCAGCCCCTGCCGTTCTCCCGCATCATCGCGCGGATTTCCTCCGGCGGCTCGGCCAGCGCGCCGCCGCGCAGCGGCTCCATCACCACGACGGGGATGCCCTTCTCCTGCGCGTACAGCAGGCCCTCCAGGGTGGCCTGGTTTTCGTCGTCCAGGTAGTTGAACTGGATTTGCGCCATCGCCCAGTCATAGTCATCGATGATGCGCAGGAAGGCGGCCTTGTCGTCGTGGAAGGAGAACCCGGCGTGGCGGATCCGGCCGTCCTGTTTCGCCCGCTCCAGGAAGGCGGGGTAGTTGAGGCGCTTGAGCTTGTCGAAGGCCTCCCCGTTCAGGGCGTGCAGCAGGTAGAAGTCCAGCGTGGAGACGTCCAGCTTCCTGAGCTGCTCGTCCAGCAGCCGGTCCATGTCCGACTGGCGCTCCACCAGCCACTGGGGCAGCTTGCTGGTCAGCAGGACCCGCTCGCGGTACCCGTCCTTCAGCGCCAGGCCGGTGACGACCTCGCTTTCCTTGTGGTGGTAGCCGTAGGCCGTGTCCACGTAGTTGACCCCGCGGTCGATGGCGTGGCGCAGCATGCGGATGGTTTCCCCGCGGTCAATCCGCTCCTTGCCGTCCTCCGCCTTCACCACCGGCAGCCGCATCATGCCGAAGCCCAGCCGGGAGACCTGCAGCCCGGTTTTCCCGAAAGGTACGTATTGCATCCGTTTCCATCCTCCTGTCCGGCGTTCCGGCGTCGGGCGGGGCCGATTCCCGCTTGGGCGGTATTGTACACAAAGGCGCCCGCCGCGTCCACCGCGGGGGCGACGCCTTAGCCGGGGAAGAGCGCGGCCTCCTCCGCCCAGCCGCGGGCGAGCAGGCAATCGCGCACCGGGGCGTGCAGCATCCTGTCCTTCTGGTACACGTAGCGGAAACTGGAGCGCACCTGCCGCCCGTCCGGCCAGCGCACGCGTCCCTCCCCGCTGTCCGGGAGCCCCAGGGCCTCCGCGGCCTCCTCCGGCTCGATGCGGGAGACGCGGTTGTGGCAGCGGTTGCCCAAAAACAGGTCGAAGACCCCGTTGTCCGGGTCCACCGCCAGGTGGTTGCCGGTATACCCCGGGAAGGCGAAGGCGCGCAGCCCCATCCAGGGCGGCACCTCGCTCAGCCGCGCGACGGGCGACTTGGTAAAGCACAGCATCCCCAGGAACTGCCGGTATTCCCCGCCCGCGGCCAGGACGCCCGTACGGTTGACGCCGATTTCAAACAGCCGGCCCGGCGGGAGCAGCGCGCCGGACAGCAGCCCCTTCGCCATTTTGCACATATCCCCGCAGGTGGAGAACAGCCCGGCGTGGCCGGGCAGCCCCTTCCCCGTCAGCAGCCGCGCCTTCGGGTCGTGCGGCAGTCCGGGCGGCGGACCCTCCATGACCCGGTACGCGCCGTTCTCCACCCGGTGCTCCAGCGCGTAATCCATCAGGTCATGATGCCGCGCCGCGGGCACCCGGTGCCAGGTCTCCCCCATCCCCAGGGGCTTCAATACATATTCCGACAGGTAGTCGAAAAACGCCCGGCCGCTCGCCGCCTCGAGCGCGTACTTGAGCAGCAGGGCGTTCATGTCCGAATACCGCTTCATGCCCTCCGCCTTCACGCGCCGGGTCATAAACACCATGCGCTCGGCGCTCCCCGCGTCCGGCTGCGCGTCGATCCGCTCCGGCGTCTGCAGCGCCGCCTGGTAGGTCAGGCAGTCCAGGACGGTGCAGTCCGAAAGGCCCGCAAAGCGCGCGTCCAGCCCGCCCAGGGTGTCGCCGGGCCGCAGGCGGCCGCGCTCCATCAACTGCAAAACGCCGACCAGCGTGAACAGCTTGGTCAGCGAGGCGAGGTCGTAGACCGTATCGTCGTCAATTGGCTCCGGCGCGCCGGTAAAAACGCCGCCCGCCCGCCTAACCTCGCGCTTGAGGCCGACGGAAAAGGAAGTGCTTTCCTTCCCGGTGCCGAAGGCCACGGTCAGGCCCGTCAGCATGCCCATGTCCAGCGCCAGGCGGCGCATGGAAAGAAGCAGCGCCCGGTCCGCGCCCGCGGCCGTCATGCCATGAAGTCGAGGAAGGCGAAGCGCGCGGGCACGTGGAAGTTCGGCTCCCCGGTCGCCTGCCAGGCCATCAGCTCGATACCCCGGCGGCTGTGGTCAATCCGGTAGACGTTGAACCGCCATGAAGTCCCGGGCGACGGCGGCCGGTCGAAGGCGGCGTAGGGGATGCGCCAGACGGAGGCCAGGCGGTTCTCCTCCCGGTAAAAGCGGGTGCGCGTCCGGAAGCCCGGGATATCCCAGTCCAGGTTGATTTTCAAACCCGCCCCCGCGTTCTCGATCGCGCCGGTGAAGCGCAGGTCGTAGGGGGTGACCTCGATTTCCTTGTAGTGGACCAGATTGTCGTTCTCGGCGACGAAAATCTCCAGCACGTCCTGGCGGTAGAGGCATTCCTCGTCCAGCCGGTAGATGGAATGCACCTCGTCGTCCTCCGCCAGGAAGCGCAGGAAGAAGGCCTGCTGGGCATCGTCCCGCAGCAGGCGGAACTCGGTGGCGAGGAAGGGCCGCTTCCCGGAGACGGTATCCAGCAGCTCCCCCCCGGGCGCCCGCTCCCAGCAGGCGTCCGTCTCCAGGGGAAAGGGCGGCAGGCTGGCGTTGTGGCAGGCGTAGCGTCCAGGCTCCGTCATGTCTGTGTCCCTCCCTTTCCGGTTTCCCCGGCCGGTTTACAGCGCGGACAGGAAGCCGCGGGCGAAGGCCTTCGCCCCTTCCAGCTCCTCCGGGCTGGGCTTCAGGCGCACGCGGTAGCCCTCCACCGTCCGGGCCTTCAATTGCTCCAGCCGGCCGATGACGTTGGGCACGCCCTCGCCGGACCAGCCGTAGGAGCCGAAGGCGGAGCACACCTTCCCCTTCAGGGAATAGGGGTGCAGGGCGGCGAGCAATTCGCCGACGGGCTGGAGCAGGTCGCCCAGGAAGGTCGGGGTGCCCAGCAGCACGCCGTCCGCGGCGTCGATGATCTCAAAGGCCTTGGCTTTGTTTTTTTCACCCAGCTCCAGCAGCTCGGCCGCAAGCCCCGCCGCCCTGACCTCCCCGGCAATCGCCTCCGCCAGCGCGCGGGTGTAGCCGTAGGCGCTCACGTAGACGATGGCGACGGATTTGGCGCCGCTGTGCGGCTTCTGCGCGAGTGTTTCGTAGAGGTCGCAGATGTCCCCGATGTGCGCGTCCAGCACCGCCCCGTGCCCGGTGAGCACCATGGAGGGGTCCAGCTCCCGCACCGCGTTGACGCCGTTTTGCACGAAGGGCTGGGCGAAGGGGCTCATGATGTCCAGGTAATACTGCTTGACCGCGTCCATGTACGCGGCCATGTCCGGCACCTTGCTGACCATCATGTCCGGGAAGGAATAGTGCGCCCCCAGGAAGTCGCAGGTGAACAGGGCGCGGGTCCGGGTGTCGAAGGTGAACATGGTGTCCGGCCAGTGCAGGTTGGGCATCGGATAAAACCGCAGCTCCCGCCCGCCCAGGTCCAGGGCGTCGCCCTTCTTGACCGCGCGGCCCTTGAAGGGCTGGTTGATGATCTGCCCGATGAAGTTGATGGCGCTGGCGGTGCCGATGATTTCCAGCCCCGGGTTCTTCTCCAGCAGCTTGGGGATGACCCCGGCGTGGTCGGGCTCGGTATGGTTGACAATCAGGTAGTCCACCTTGTCGAAGGGCATGACCGCTTCCACGTTTTTCAGGTAGTCCCCCAGGAAGCCGTCCTTGGCGGTCTCCACCAGCGCGGCCTTGCTGTCCCCGCGGACCAGGTAGGCGTTGTAGCTGGTGCCGTGGGGCGTCTTCATGATGATGTCGAACACTTCCAGCGTCGGGTTCTGTACGCCGACGGAAAAAATCTGGTCCAGGATTTCCGGCATTTGGGAATGAACCTCCTTAATTATGGTGCGCGAAGCGATTATACCATACCCGCGGCGGCGGCGCTTCCCCTGGGGAACGCGCCTTTTCCGGCCGCCGGACAGCCGCCGGGAACAAAAGGCTTGTCAAAATGGAAAAGGGCAATGTATACTGGCATGAGGGCGCAAGACCTGACGATGGTCAAGCTCAATACGTATAGACGGAGGGATTACTACATGAAGAAACTGGTCGCACTGTTGCTGGCAGGCCTGATGCTTATCGGCGTCCTGGGCGTGTCCGCAGAGGCCGCGGAGCCGGCGGTCGGCGGGGAGATCATCTACGGGTCTTCCACCGAGATTTCCGGCGACTGGGCCCACGGCGCCATCTGGACGAACAACGCCTCGGATAACATGATCCGCGGCCTGATGAACGACTACGGCACCATCGCCTTTGACCAGGGCGGCGCGATGGTCCTCAACAAGTCGGTCACCGAAAGCGTCGAGCAGGTTGAGAACGAAGACGGCACGAAGACCTTCACCGTCAAGATTTACCAGGACCTGGTATTCAACGACGGCACCCCCATCAACGCCAAGCATTTCGTCGCCAGCGTGCTGCTGTTCGCGCATCCCACGCTCATCGCCCTGGGCAGCAAGTCCACGGCGGCCGACTTCTTCGTCGGCGGCGACACCTACAAGTCCGGCGAGACCCCCGCGTTCAAGGGCGTTCGCCTGATTGACGACTACACCTACGCGCTGACCATCGTCAAGGACTACCTCCCCTACTTCTACGACCTGTCCTACGCCAGCCTCAGCCCGCTGAGCATCAACATGTGGCTGGGCGACACCTATGACGTCAAGGACGACGGCGAAGGCGCCTACATCGTGGGCGACATGGCCATCGCCACCCTGGCCTTCCGCGTGGCGGACGTCCGCTTCCGCTCCGAAGGCCGCGTCACCGCCGGCCCCTACAACCTGGTCAGCTACGACAAGGGCGCCAAGCAGGCGGTTCTGGAAATCAACCCCAACTACAAGGGCAACTTCGAGGGCCAGAAGCCCCACGTGCAGAAGCTCATCATCGTCAAGACCGAGGAGGCCACCCAGTTTGACGCGCTGAAGACCGGCGGCATCAACCTGATCAACGGCCTGACCGGCGGCGACGACGTCAACGCGGCGCTGGACATGGTGGCCGAGGGCGGCTTCCAGACCGTCAACTACGAGCGCAACGGCTACGGCAAGCTGATGTTCCAGTGCGACTTCGGCCCGTCCCAGTTCAAGGCCGTGCGCCATTCCATCGCCCACCTGCTCAACCGCCCCGAGTTCGCCAACACCTTCACCGGCGGCTTCGGCGCCCTGGTCCACGGCCCCTACGGCCTGGCCATGTGGATGTACAAGGAGTCCGAGGAAGAGCTCAACGAGAAGCTGAACACCTACCCCTACTCCCTGGACGACGCCACCAAGCTGCTGGTCGAGGACGGCTGGACGCTGGACGCCGAGGGCAAGGAGTGGACCGCCGGCCTGCGCTACAAGAAGGTTTCCGCCGAGGAAGCCGGCCAGTACGAGCACAACGTGACCCTGGCGGACGGCACCGTGCTGATGCCGCTGATCATCGAATGGGCTTCCACCGAGGCCAACCCGGTGTCCGAGCTGCTGGCGACCATGCTGGCGCAGAACCCCGACGTCGCCACCGTGGGCATGGAAATCCGCCAGAGCATCATGACCTTCCCCGAGCTGCTCAACTGGATGTACCGCGACAAGACCGTCGGCGAGCAGTATGGCGTGCCGAAGTTCGGCATGTACAACCTGGCCACCAACTTCACCCCCATCTATGACATGTCCTTCAGCTGGACGAGCGACCCGGAGAAGGTGGCCCTGGGCTACAACTCCAACTTCCTCTTCGACGAGCAGCTCGACAAGCTGTCCATGGACATGGTCTACGGCGTGACGTCCGACGACGTCGAGGGCTACCGCAAGCTGTGGGTCGACTACATCGACCTGTGGAACGAGCTGCTGCCCGAAATCCCACTGTACTCCAACGTCTACTACTCCATCTTCGCCGACAAGCTGAAGGGCTACACCGAAAGCTCCCTGTGGGACTTCGAGTCGTCCATCGTCTATGCCTGGATCGAAGAGTAACAAATCCACCGGCGTATAAACCTCCACGACGGGGACGGGCCTCCGGGTCCGTCCCCGTCGACGGCTGTTGAAAAACAATGTAAAAACATCCGCCGCGCCCAGCCGCGCCGCCGGAAACCGCGCCTGGCGCGTTTTACAGAAAGGTCGGTACCGCGATGACGAGATACGTGCTCAAGCGTATTGTGTATATGATCGTCGTCTTCCTCATCCTCTCGCTATTGATGTACATGCTCTACAACCTCATCCCCACGGACCCCGCCCGGGCCCAGCTGGAGCCGATGCGCAGGACGCTCAAGCCGGAGCAGTATGAGGAGCAGTACAAGCAGTTGCGCCGGGAAATGGGCCTGGACGACCCGCTGCTGAAGCGGTACGCCCGGTGGATGGGGCTGATTCCCGACATGCGGCCCGGCCTGAAATACGGCCAGCGCAACGGGCTGCTGCAGGGCAATTTCGGGTACTCGAGCCTGTTCAAGCAGGACGTCCGGGACGTCATCACCGAGCCGATGAAGAACACCGTCTTCATCAATATCTTCGCGACCATCCTGGCGCTGGGCATCACCATACCGCTGGGCATCAAAACCGCAGTCAAGCGAAACAGCCGGCTGGACAAGGGCGTGCAGGTCTTCAGCATCATCGGCTATTCGATACCGATATTCATCATCTCCCTGGTGTTCATCTACTTTCTGGCGGTGCTGTTCCGGGTCTTCCCCGTGATGGGCATGAAGACGCCGGGCAGCAACTATACCGGCTTCCGGGCCTTCCTGGACAAGCTGTACTACATCTCCCTGCCCCTCATCGTCATGACCTTCGCCTCCCTGGGCGGCATGACCCGCTACGTGCGCGTGTCGATGATCGACGCCCTGTCCATGGACTATATCCGGACCGCGCGCGCCAAGGGCGTCCGGGAAAAGGTGGTCATCTACTCCCACGCCTGGCGCAACGCCCTGCTGCCGGTGGTCACCATCATTATCGGCTGGTTCCTGGGCATCTTCGGCGGCTCCATCGTGGTGGAGAGCACCTTCTCCTTGAACGGCACCGGCCGGCTGTACATCCAGGGGCTGCTGAACAACGACTACGAGCTGGCGCTTGCCATGCAGATGTTCTACACCATCATCAGCCTGGTCGGCACGCTGCTGACCGACCTGTCCTACGGCCTCATCGACCCGCGCGTGCGGGTGAACAAGTAAGGAGGAACCCATGAGCGACAACAGCAAATTGAGAAGGGGTTTCCCTCCCTACGCCTGGCTCAAGCGGCTGTTCTGGGGCCCGCAGCGCGAGTTGACCTTCATGGAGGAAGAGGCGCTGCAAAGCCCGATGCGGACCGTCATCCGCAACTTCTTCAGCAAGCGGCTCTCCCGGCTGGCGGTCATCATCTTCGTGCTGATTTTCCTGTTCGTGGTCATCGGCCCGATGATCTGGCCGCTGGACCTGAGCTTCCAGGACAACACCCAGCAGAACATCGGCCCGGGCTTCAACATGATGGCCGTGCCCCGGGAGATGAACGGCAAAATCGAGAAAATCGCCCCCGGCACCACCTTCGGCTTCGGCCTGGACACGGACGGCAAAATCCACTCCTGGGGCAGCCTGGCGGTCACCAAGGCGGTGACCCTGGCCGACGTCCCGCAGGAGGTCCGGGACGCGCGGATTGTCGACATCGCCGTGGGCTACGACCACGCCGTCGCGATGGACGCGCAGGGCAAGCTGTACGTCTGGGGCAACACGCGCAATAACCAGGCTGATTTCCCCAAGGAAATCAAGGACGCGGCGCAGGAGGAGGAGAACCTCGACATCGTCCAGCTGGAGGCCGGCAACCAGTTCTCCATGGCGCTTTCCGAAGACGGCACACTGTATATCTGGGGCAACGGCAACCTCAACGACATCAAGCTGAAGAAGCAGTTCCAGGGCAATATCGCCAAGGTCACCGCCAACATCAACAACTACCTGCTGTTGACCAAGGACGGGGCGGCGGCCTACGGCGGGTTCCAGACCAGCGCCTATTCCGCGGTGCCCGCGGGGCTGGAAAGAGGCGTCGTCGACATCGCCTCCACCGCGATGACCAACGCGGCCCTGAAGGAGGACGGCAGCGTCGTCATCTGGGGCAACGTGACCAAGGGCGAGCGGGACATCCCGGCGCACGAGGGCAAAATCACCCGCATCTTCGGCGGCCGCTACCATTACACCGCGCTGACGGACACGGGCGAGCTGCTCAGCTGGGGCGACAACACCTTCAAGCAGTCCGTGCCGCCGAAGGTCGACCCGAACGACCCCATCCGGGACGTGTACACCGGTTTTTACCAGAACTACGCGGTCACGCAGTCCGGCAGGATGACGTCCTGGGGCCTGCGCGGCTACCTGCTGGGCACGGACCACCTGGGGCGCGACGTGCTCACCCGCATCGTCAACGGCGGGCAGATCACCATGACCGTCGGCGCGGTCTCGGTCATCATCTCGCTGATCATCGGCATCATCATCGGCGGCCTGGCCGGGTACTTCGGCGGCAAGGTGGACCTGCTGCTCATGCGCATCGCGGAGGTCGTGGGCGGTCTGCCCTTCCTGCCCTTCGCGCTCATCCTGTCGGCCGTCATCGGCACCCGGCTGTCCGTGGAGCAGCGGATGTACCTGATCATGGTCGTGCTGGGCGTGCTGTCCTGGCCGGGGCTGGCCTACCTCATCCGCGCGCAGATTTTCGCGCAGCGGGAGATGGAGTTCGTCACCGCCGCCAAGGCGATGGGGGTCCGGGAGCGCTCCATCGTGTTCAAGCACATCATCCCCAACGTGATTTCCACCATCCTGGTCAGCGCCACCCTGTCTTTCGCCACCAGCATGCTGACGGAATCCACCCTGTCCTACCTGGGCTTCGGCATCTCGCCGCCCACCCCCACCTGGGGCAATATGCTGACCGGCTCCAACGACTCCATCGTCATCCAGCAGTACTGGTGGCGCTGGGTGTTCCCGGCCCTGATTTTTAGCATCTGCACCATCTGCATCAACCTGATCGGCGACGGGCTCCGGGACGCGATCGACCCCAAGAGCAGCGAGCGCTGAGGAGGAGAAGAATGGCCCTTCTTGAAATCAGAAACCTGAAAACCTTCTTCCGCACCAAGCGCGGCATCATCAAGGCCGTCAACGGCGCCAGCTACTCCGTGGAGCCGGGCAGGACCCTGGGCATCGTCGGGGAGTCCGGCTCGGGCAAGAGCGTGTCCGCGCTGAGCATCCTCAAGCTGCTGGACGGGAACGGGTACATCGAAAGCGGCGAAATCCTGCTGGAGGGCAGGGACATCTCGAAGCTGAGCATCAGCGAGATGTACAAAATCCGCGGGAACACGATTTCCATGATTTTCCAAGAGCCCATGACCAGCCTCAACCCCGTGTTCACGGTGGAAAAGCAGGTGGCCGAGCCCTTCATCGTCCACCAGGGCATGAGCCAGGAGCAGGCAAAGGCGCGGGTGCTGGACATGCTGCGGGACGTCAAAATCCCCAACCCGGAAATCGTCGCCCGCCAGTACCCCCACCAGCTCTCCGGCGGCATGCGCCAGCGGGTCATGATTGCCATGGCGCTGGCCTGCCGGCCCAAGCTGCTCATCGCCGACGAGCCGACCACGGCGCTGGACGTGACCATCCAGGCGCAGATCCTGCGGCTGATGAACGAGCTGAAGGAGGAGCACCAGACCTCCATCATGTTCATCACCCACGACCTGGGCGTCATCAACCAGATGGCCGACGACGTGGCGGTCATGTACTGCGGGCAGGTGGTCGAGATGGCGCCGGTGCGCACCATCTTCGACAAGAAGACCAAGTATTCACACCCCTACACCGAGGGGCTGATGCTGTCCATCCCCCGCATGGACACGCCCGCACACACCCGGCTGGAGGTCATCCCCGGCGCGGTCCCCCACCCGCTGGACCTGCCCCCCGGGTGCAAGTTCGCCCCGCGGTGCAAGTACGCGACCCAGAAATGCCGCGAGGAGGAGCCGGACATGTACAAGGTGGCGGAGAACCAGGAAATCCGCTGCTTCTATCCGGACAAGGAGGCCCGCCGCCATGGCTGAAAAGCGCGCGCTGTTCAAGATCACCAACCTCAAGCAGTACTTCCCCCTCAAGAAGAAGGGGCTGTACGTCAAGGCCAACGACGGCATCGACTTGAACATCTACGAGGGCGAGACGCTGGGCCTGGTCGGCGAGTCCGGCTGCGGCAAGTCCACCCTGGGCCGGACGCTGCTGCAGCTGTACAAGCAGACCGACGGCAAGACGATGTACAACGGCCGCTCCCTGCTGGAGGTCGCCCCCGCCTACGCGGACAAGACCGTCAGCGGCATGAAGGCCGCCAAGGCCAGGATGCTCCGGCTGCAGGAGCATTACGAGCGCATGGAGGCCGAGGTCCGCGGCAAGGGCTGGCTGGAGGAGGACGCGCCCGAGACGCCGGAGCGCTTCAAGGCGCTCACCGAGCTGGCCCAGGCGCGCAAGGAGGCCTATGACGCCACCTTCGACATCACCAGCATCGTGGGCGGCCTGGTCACCCTGTCCGACCTGGACCCGGTCATCGAGGTGCACAAGGAGCTGTTCGACACGGCCAAGGAGCGCAAGAAAATCGCCGAGAAGCGCTTCTCCGTCACCGTCCAGCTGGACGACCTGCGCTACCGCCAGCAGAAGAAGGGCAACGCCGGCCTGCAGCAGCGCGTCGACGCGCTGGAGGCCGAGCTGCACGGCCTGGACGCCCAGATTACCGAAAAGGACGCCCGGATGTGGGACATCCGCCAGCGCATCGACGCCCTGCGCACGCCCCACCTGGACGATCCCGCCTTCCGGCAGCTGGACAAGGACCGGGACGGCGCGGTGGACCTGGCGCGGCTGACCTACAATGAAATGCGCCACCTGCGCGTGGACATGCAGCTGATTTTCCAGGACCCCTATTCCTCCCTGGACGCGCGCATGACCGTCGGGCAGATTGTCGGCGAGGGCCTGCTGGCCCACAAGCGCTTCCTGCGCAACGACGACCGCATGAAGGAAAAGGTGCTCAAGGTCATGGAAGACTGCGGCCTGGCGCCCTACTTCCTGCACCGCTACCCCCACCAGTTCTCCGGCGGCCAGCGGCAGCGCATCGGCATCGCGCGCGCGCTCGCGCTGAGCCCCAAGTTCATCGTCTGCGACGAGGCGGTCTCCGCCCTGGACGTGTCCATCCAGTCCCAGATCATCAACCTGCTCCAGCAGCTCAAGGACCAGGAAAACCTGACCTACCTGTTCATCACCCACGACCTGGCCGTGGTCAAGTACATTTCCGACCGCATCGCGGTGATGTACCTGGGCGTCATCGTGGAGCTGGCGCAGACCCAGGACATCTTCTCCTGCCCCATGCACCCCTACACCGAGGCGCTGCTTTCCGCCATCCCCACGGCGGACGAGAACACCACGCGGGAGCTGGTCATCCTGGAGGGTGACATCCCCAGCCCCGTGAACCCGCCCAAGGGCTGCAAGTTCCACACCCGGTGCAAGTACGCGACCGACATCTGCATGCACGTGGTGCCGGAACTGACCGAAATCATCCCCAACCACTTCGTCGCCTGCCACCACCGCCTGGAAACCGAATGCGAGCGGCGCTACCTGGCGCAGATGGAGGGAAAGGCCGGCCCGGCGTGATGCTGCGCAAGCGGATCGAGCGCGCGATGGCCTTCGCGCGCGGCCGCAGAAACCAGGACAGGGATTTGCCCGGCGAGGGCGAGGTGCCGCTGGAGAAGGGCGACCTCGCGGCGATGATTCTCTCCGCGCTGCTGGTCTTCATCCCCGTGGCCCTGGTCATCCTGGTCCTCATCGTGCTCGCCGGCACCTTCTGGCTGTGGTAGGGGCGCCCGGGGCGGGGTGAAGGGTTTCGCCCCGCGCCGCCTTCAAGAAACCGTCTGAAACGATTCAATCAGGGCCTGCCGACCGGCAGGCCCTGTCATTTAAAAAACCTTGATGCTGAGGTGAAAAGCAGGGGGAATCGGGGGCGGCTGCCCGCCGACCATCATCATGCCGTCCGCGATGCCTTACGCGCGGGGCGTTTTCGCGAACGGCGAAAGCATTCCGCGGCCGTCCCCCGATTCGAGAAAGGCCCGCGGACTTTTTACGAAAAGCAGGGAAGTGCCCGCGGACGCTTCCTTGGCCGTCAGCGCCTGTCCGGCACGATTTCGATCCAGTACCCGTCCGGGTCCTCGATGAAGTAGATGCCCATCGCCGTGTTCTCGAAGCACACGACGTCCATCGCCCGGTGCTTTTCCAGGGCCTTCGCGATGTCGTTGACGCGGAAGGCCAGGTGGACCTCGTTGTCGCCCAGGTTGTAGCGGGGCTTGTCAAAGTCCTTCAGCCACGTCAGCTCCAGCTGGTGCGCGGTCTGGCCGTCGCCCAGGAAGACCAGGGTGAAGCCCTCCTTTTCCCTCCGGCGGATTTCGGTCAGCCCCAGGGCCTCCCGGTAGAACTTCAGGGACTTCTCCAGGTCGACGACGTTGAAGTTGTTGTGCGCGAAGGCGAAACGCAGCGGCTCGTTCCGGTCGGTCTGGTCCATGGGGCTCCCTCCTTCAGGTGATGCGTTCAGGCTTCGTCCCCCGGGGCGTCCGTCCCCGGGGGGAGGGCCTCGGGCGCGGCGCCCTCCAGGGTTTCCACCGCGCTCAAGCGGCGGGTGATGCTGCGGGTGCGACGGGTGGCGGCGTCGATGGACTCGCTGGCCTGGCGCAGGCGGTTCTGGGTCTTCTCCAGCACGTCGCCGAAGGCGGTGAAGTCGCTCTTGACCTGGGCCAGCAGGCGCCAGACCTCGGCGCTGCGCTGCTGGATGGCCAGGGTGCGGAAGCCCATCTGCAGGCTGTTGAGCAGGGCCAGCAGCGTGGTCGGCCCGGCCAGCGCCACCCGGTGCGCGCGCTGCAGGGTTTCCACCAGCCCGGGCAGGCGCAGCGCCTCGGCGTACAGCCCCTCCACCGGCAGGTAGAGAATCGCGAAATCCGTCGTGTAGGGCGGCTTGATGTACTTGGACGAGATGCGCGCGGCCTCCCGGGTGACGGCCTGGGCCAGCGCGGACAAGGCGGACGCCGTCTGCTCCTTGTCGGCGGCTTCCTGCGCGGACTGCAGGCGCTCGTAATCCTCCAGCGGGAACTTGGCGTCAATGGGCAGGTACACGGGCTGCCCGCCCTCCTGCCCCGGCAGGCGCACGGCGAACTCCACCCGCTCCTGGCTGCCGGGCAGCACGGCGCAGTTGGCCTCGTACTGGGCGGGCGCCAGCGCCTCCTCCAGCAGCATGGCCAGCTGGGTCTCCCCCCAGGAGCCGCGGGTCTTGATGTTGGTCAGCACGCGCTTGAGGTCGCCCACGCCCCCAGCCAGCGAGCGCATCTCCCCCAGCCCCTTGTACACCGCCTCCAGCCGCTCGTTGACCAGGGAGAAGCTCTCCCCCAGGCGCTGGTTGAGGGTCTGGTGCAGGTGGGTGTCCACGGTCCTGCGCATCTCCTCGAGCTTCTGGGCGTTGTCCTCCCGCATCTGCGTCAGGGACTGGAAGAGGGTGTCGCGCATCTGGGAAACCTGCTGGTCGTTCTGGCCCAGGCGGGCGTTGAGCACCTCGTCCAGGTGTCGGAGCCGGCTGTCCTGGTTGGCGAGCGAGGCGTCCAGCCGCTGGTCCAGCCGGTCCGCGCGCCCGGCGGCGGCGGCGTCCTGGGCCAGCAGCAGGCTTTGCAGCGCGGCCTGGTCCTGCCCCAGCCCGGCGGTCAGGCGCGTCTCGGCGTCCCGCGCCAGGCGCTCCGCGTACTCCGCCAGCGTTTCCTCGGTTTTCTGCAGCCGGCCCGCGTCCTCCCGCCCCGCCCTGGCCTGGCGGACCAGCAGCGCCCACAGCATGCCCAGAAGGGCGAGGGCCAGGGCGCACAGGACGAGCAGCAGGGGGTGGGCGGAGGCGAGCCACTCAGGCATGGCTGAGGCCCTCGCGCCAGTGCTTGTAACACAGCCCGATGTAGCGGATTTCCTGGTGGTTGTCGATGAGCACCTGCTCCCCCGTCTTGATGACCCGGCCGTCCCGGTCGATGCGGGTGTTCATGGTGGCCTTGGCGCCGCACCAGCACAGCCCGCCCGGCACCTCGTGGATTTCCTCCGCCAGCCGCAGCAGCGCGGCGGAGCCGGGGAAGAAGTTGCCCTGGAAGTCGGTCTTCAGCCCGTAGCAGAAGATGTCCAGGCGGTCGGACATATCCGCCAGCTCCTGCACCTGCTGGGGGGAGAGGAACTGCGCCTCGTCGATGAAGACGTACTCGAACTCGCTCGTCGCGTTGCGCGCAGCCAGCCACAGCAGCTGCTCGCGGGCGGAATGCCCGTTTTCCAGCACCAGCTCGGCCTGGGCCTGCAGCCCCACGCGGGAATACACCATGTGCGCGCCCGCGCGCGTGTCGATGGCCGGCTTGACCAGGGCGACGCGCAGGCCCAGCTGCTGGTAGTTGTAGCGCTGCATGAGCAGCTGCGCCGTCTTGCTGGAGCCCATGACCCCGTAGTAAAAGCGCAGCATCAGATTTCGCGCCTGCCTTCCATGGCCTTGGACAGGGTGACCTCGTCGGCGTACTCCAGGTCGCTGCCCACCGGCACGCCGTGGGCGATGCGGGTGACCCTGACGCCCATGGGCTTGACCAGCCGCGCGATGTAGGAGGCGGTCGCCTCGCCCTCGATGTCCGGGTTGGTCGCCAGGATGAGCTCCTCCACCCCGCCCTTCTCCAGCCGCTCCACCAGCTCCCGGATGCGGATGTCGCGGGGGCCCACGCCGTCCATGGGCGAAAGGATGCCGTGCAGCACGTGGTACAGCCCCCGGTAGTCGTGCATGCGCTCCATCGCCGCGACGTCCCGCGGGTCGCGCACGACGCACAGCTGGTCTTCCCGGCGCTTGGGGTCCAGGCACACCGCGCACAGCTCGCCGGCGGTGTAGTTGCCGCAGCGCGCGCACAGCCGGATGGCCTCCCGGCCCTCGGACAGGGCGTCCGCCAGCGCGCGGACCTCCTCCCGCGGCAGGGCCGCCAGGTGGTAGGCCAGGCGCAGCGCGCTCTTGCGGCCGATGCCCGGCAGGCGGGCCAGCTCGCCCGCCATGCGCTGGATGGGTTCTCCCTTCAGGCTCATGTCAGATGAAGCCGCCCATCCCGCCGGGGGCCAGGGCGGACATCGCCTTCTCGCGCGATTCCTCCCCCAGCCGCAGCGCGGCGTTGACCGCGGCGACGACGAGGTCCTGGAGCATCTCCACGTCCTCCGGGTCCACCGCCTCGGGCTTGATTTCCAGGCTGAGCAGCTCGCGCTTGCCGGACACCCTGCAGGTGACCATGCCGCCGCCGGACGCCGCCTCGTACTCCTTCTGGTTGAGCTCCTCCTCGGTCTTCGCCAGCTGCTCCTGCATCTTCTGGGCCTGGCGCATCAACTGCTGCATGTTGCCCCCGCCCATCCCGCCAAACGACCTGCCCTTGGACATCCTCGCCTCCCCGCCGGCCGCAACCGCCGCCGGACCGCCTTTTTTCAGCGCCAAACGCGGCGCGCTCCCGATATTCTACCATGGATAGTGGGGCTTCGCAACGGAACCCCTACCGCTTGGGGGCGTCCTTCGGCCTGGCGCGCCGGCCTTTGGCCGGGGCTGCCGCGGGCGCCGCGCGGCCCGCGGCCGGCTTCGCCTTCTTCTCATAGCGCACCGGCACGCGGAGGGCCGGCTCCGCGGACGACACGGGCGTGAAGCTCATCTCCTCCCCCGAAAGCCGCACCGTGCCGCTGGAGCCGCGCGCCTCCCGGGCGGTCAGCAGCAGGCGGACGATGGGCTCGGTCAGCCGCGGCCCCCCGGCGCGCTTCAGCGCGTCCTTCCAGAGGGTGAAGCGGCAGCCCTCCTTCCAGGCGGAGCAGCCGAAGGCCTTCTCGTTTTCCGTGACCGGCTTGCCGCACAGCGGGCAGGAGAGGCCCTCCAGCGTCTTTGGAGGCGCCGCCCGGACCGCCCCGCCCCGCCCCCGCGCCTCCCGGGGGAATTCCACGCCCTGGCCCGCGCCGTCGGCGGCGGTCACCAGGAAGGCCGCCAGCCGGCGGATGCCCTCCATGAAACGGCCCGGCTCCCGGGCGCCGCGGGCGATTTCCTCCAGCGCCTGCTCCCACCTGCCCGTCATCACGGGGGAGGCGATTTCCGCGGGCACCACCGAGATGAGGCGCTCCCCCTTCTCCGTCGCCTGGATGGCCTTGCCCCGGCGGCTGGCGTAGCCCACCTCGATGAGCCGCTCGATGGTGGCGGCGCGGGTGGCGGGCGTGCCCAGGCCGTTCTTCTTCATCAGGTCCTGCAGCTCCCCGTCCTCCTGCGGCAGGTCCGGCCGCTCCATGCGCGAGAGCAGGCTGGCGTCCGTGTGCGGGGCGGGCGGCTTCGTCGTTTCCTGCTTCACCCGGGCGGCGGCCACGGTCCGCCTGTCGCCGGCCTTCAGCGGGGGCAGGGGCGCCTCGCCCTCCCTGTCCTTCGCGGCGTCGGAGATGACCTGCTTCCAGCCCGCCGCGGTCACCGTGCGTCCGGAGGACTTGAAGGCGTGCCCCCGGCAGACGGTGACGACGGTGGTCTGGTCGTATTCGTGGGCGGGATAAAAGGCGGCGATGAAGCGCCGGACGGCGAGGTCGTACAGGGCGCGCTCGTCCGGGGTGAACTGCGCGGGGTCGACCCGGGACGGCGTCGGGATGATGGCGTGGTGGTCGGTCACCTTCGCGTCGTCGAACACCCGCGGGGAGAAGGGCAGCCGGCCTTCCCTGCGGGGGATGCCCGCCGAAAGCGTCGCGTAGGGCTCCGGCAGGGCGGCCAGCGCCTGGTTGACCCTTGAAATCATGTCCCGGGGCAGGTGCCGGCTGTCGGTGCGCGGGTAGGTCAGCGCCTTGCGGTTCTCGTACAGGGACTGGGCGGCCTTCAGCGTCCGGCTGGCCGTGAACCCCAGCCGCCGGTTGGCCTCCCGCTGCAGGGAGGTCAAATCGAACAGCGGGGGCGGGTTTTCCTTCTTGGGCTGGGTCTCGGCCTTTTGCACCTCCGCCTCCCGCCCCTTCACGTCCTTCGCGATTTCCTTCGCCCGCGCCTCGTCCGGGATGCGGTGAGCGAACTGCGCTTCCTTCGCCCCCGGGTCGAAATACTGCCCCTGGTAGTCGCCGAAATCGGCCGTCAGCGTGTAATACGCCAAGGGGACGAAGTCCCGGATTTCCCGCTCCCGCTCCACCAGGATGGCCAGGGTGGGCGTCTGGACCCGGCCGACGGACAGCAGGGCGTTGAAGCGCAGGGTGAAGGCCCGGCTCGCGTTCATGCCCACCAGCCAGTCCGCCTGCGCGCGGCACAGCGCGCTCTGGTACAGGCCGTCGTAGGCCTCCGCGGGCTTCATGCCCTCCAGCCCTTCCCGGATCGCGGCGTCGGTCAGGGAGGACACCCAGAGCCTGGACACCGGTTTCTTGCAGCCCGCCTTCTGGTAAATCAGCCGGAAAATCAACTCGCCCTCGCGCCCCGCGTCCGTCGCGCAGACGACGCGCTCCGTCCCCGGGTCCAGCATCAGCTTTTTGACCAGGGAGAACTGGGCGCGCGTTCTGGGGAGCACCTTGGTCTCCATCGCCTCCGGCAGGATGGGCAGGTCCTCCCGGCGCCACTTCTTGTATTTTTCGTCGATTTCGTCCGGGTCCTTCAGGGCGACCAGGTGCCCCAGCGCCCAGGCGACGCGGTGGGTGGCCGACTCGAAGTAGCCCTCCCGGCGGGCGCAGCCGAGCACGCGGGCGAGGTCCCGCGCCACGCTGGGCTTTTCCGCCAGCACCAGAATCAAGCGCCTTCCCTCCCCTTTCTCACGGCAGCCCCGGCAGGGACAGGTAGCGGGTCATGCAGTAGCCTTCCCGCCCCTCCCAGGCGACGCGGCACCAGTCTTCGCCCAGTTCCAGCACCATCAGGGCGTCCCCGGAAGGAATCCCGGCCAGCACAAGGCTCCTGTCGCTGCAGCCCAGGCGCAGCTTGAGCGTCCCGCCCTCCGGCACCGCCGCGCGGGAAGCGTAGGGCACGGGGAGGCGCTTGAGGGTGGGGTCGCGCGCCTCGTCCGCCGCGCCGGGCGTCGGGGACGGGTCCGGGGCGGGGGACGCGCTTGACCGCGGGGTGGCGGAGGGGGCGGGCGCGGGGCTTGCGGACGGGGAGGGCAAGGCGCCGGGGGGCGTGAAGCGCAGCGACGCCGTCGGCACAAACCCGGTCTTCCCGTTGTAGGTGACCCGGTGCCAGGCGCCCTCCCGGGCGTCCGCCAGCACGGCGTCGCCGGCGGGCAGTTCCGCCACAAAGGCCGCGGCGTCGGACGCCGCCGCACGAATCCGTATACCCGACACCGCCCAGGCGCGCAGGGGCAGGGGCAGCAGGGTCAGCCCCGCGGCGGGCCCCGGGTCGGGGGCCGGGGTGCCGCCGGCCGTCCCGGAAAAGTCCAGGAACGCGCTCATCACGTAGCCGGCCCTGCCCTGCCAGAGCACCTGGCTCCAGGTTTCCCCGCGGGAGAGCACGGGCAGGCGCGTTCCCCGGGGGACGGTCGCCAGCACGCGGCCGGCCAAAGAGGGCCGCTCCCTGAAATTGAGGCTGCCCGACGGCGTGACGACCAGGGCGCTTGGCCCCGCGGGCGCGGCGGAGGGCGTCGGGAGAGCGGGGCTGTCGAAGCGCAGGAAGCAGGTCATCGCGTAGCCCCGCGTGCCGTCGTAGGTGACGGCGCACCACTCCGCCCCCCGGGACGTGACGCCCACCTCCGCCAGCCGGGGGATGGTACGCAGCACGCGGGCGAGCGGGGAGGGCTGCTCCCGGAGGTTGAGGGAGCCCGCGGCGGTCACCACCCGCGCGGTTTGCGGCGCGGCGGGCGGCGGGGTGGCCGGCGCCGGGGCGGGCGGTGCGGCGGCCAGTTCCACGCTGGCGGCGGGGAGGTAGCCCTCCGTTTCCAGGGAGCGCACCCGCGCCCAGGATTCGTCCAGGGCGAGGACGGTCACCGCCGCCCCGTCCGCCAGGGTTTTCAGAACGGCGGAGGATGTATCCGGACGCGCGCGCAGGGGGACGCCGCCCGCCAGCGCGCGGACGGTGCCGTCGGCGGGCGCCCCGGACCACGCCGGCGCGGGCAGCGCGTCGCTGCGCTCCAGGAAGTCCAGGGACGCGTAGCCCGCCTGCAGCCCATACTGGACGTAGGCGAAATGCCCCGACAGGGAGAGGATGGGCACCCGCGCCCCGCGCGGCATCGTCAGGAGGATGGCGGCGCTAAGGGAAGGCGCGGCGCGCAGGTTGAGGGCGCCGGTGCCGTACACCGTGCCGAAGCCCTCCAGCCGCGTCTCCCCGACCGCGGCGCCGGGGACCGCGCCCGCGTACTCCGTCCGGCCGCGCGGCAGGAAGCCCGTGAGTTGCCCGTAGCGCACGCCGTAAAAGTCCCCGGCCTGCGACAGCACCTCCGCGTACGCACCTTGCGGCAGCAGGGCCAGGATGAAGGACGCGGAATCGGCCTTCTGGTACAGCGGGGTCTGGGACAGGGTGACCCGGGCCCTGCCCGCGCTTTCCTCCCCGACGGCCGCAGGGTCGACCGGCGACAGCTCCTCGGCGCTTTCCACCCCGGGCACGTAGGCGCTGAGGATGGAGCGCCCCAGCGTGTAGGCGACGCGCCGGCAGCCGGGGTAGTAAAACCCCAGGACCTGGTCGTAGGTGTAGCCCATGGCGCCCATCTGCATCGCGCCGCGCTGGCTCATGCCGATGCCGTGGCCGTAGCGGGCGGCGGTCAGCACGAAGCCCTCGTCCGAGCGGGCTACGCGCCACAGCTCGTTGTCCGCGGCGTTGATGCCCATGCCCAGCGCGGCCTCCAGCTCGCGGAAGATGTCGAAGGACAGGACGGCGGTGACGGCCGTCTCCCCGGAAAGCAGGTTGACGGTGAAGTCCAGGCGCGTGTACAGCCGGCTGGGGGCCGGGTATCTGGGCGTGTGCGGGACGGCGCTGACGATGCGCTCCAGCTGGGCGTCCGCCCGCCCCGGGAGGGCGCGCGCCTTTTGCAGCAGCAGGCCTTTCAGCCGCGCGTCCAGGCGCAGGGGGTCGTAGGCCGCCAGAAAGGTCTTCACCCGGGACTGGGGGTTGGCCAGGTCGTAGGGGTCGTCGCGGACGGACAGGTAGGAATGCCCGGACGAGCCCCAGGCGTTGGACGGGCTTTCGGTCTGGCCGCCGTTGGAGGCGGTGTAGAGGGTGGCGGTATAGGCGCCGCCCGTCATCATCACGATGCCGCGGGTGGCGTCCACGGCCGCGCGGCTGCCCGCGTCGCCCGAAGGCGTGCCGGCGTAGACCTGGTCGGCGGTGGTGTCCGCCACGTCGTAGAGCCCGGAGCCGCCCATTCGGCCGATGGCGTAGGTGCGGGCGGTGACCGCCTGCGCCTTGAGCGCCTCCGGATGGGAGCCGCCGCCCATCTCATAGGGCAGCACGCCGTAGAGGTAATCCTCCAGGAACACGTAGGCGACGGCGACCAGGCGGTACCCCGCGGCGGCCGGCTGGGCGGTCAGGTACAGGTCCGCCGGGTAGAGGTTTTGCGGCACGCGGCCCTGCGCGACGCGGAAGCCGGCCGTGCCCGTCCCGGAGTGGCGGCGCAGCTTGAAGGCGGGGCCCGCGTCCAGCGTCTCCCCCGGCAGGGTCAGCGTGAAGCGGCCGGACTGGGCGGAAAAGGAGACGGCCACGGCCGTCCCGGACGCCAGCGCGCGGCTGTGGGCGCCGCTGAGGGAATAGTCCCCCGTCAGCGTCAGGTCCAGCCGGGCGGGCTGGCCCAGGGACAGCATCCCCACGCGCAGCATGCCGCTGCGCGCGCCGCCGGAGGCCAGGGGCGCGGAGGCGGGCGCCGCGGCCGACGCCGCCGGCAGGGCGGACAGGAGCAGCAGCGCGGCGGCCAGGCAGGCGCGCCAGCGTGAAGCCCCGGCAGGATTTCCCTTCATGCGCACTCCCCGTCGCCAGCATTTAACAAATCTGTAACGAATCGGAGTATAGCATCGCGGCCCCCCGCTGTAAAGGCGGGGCTTGCCGGCGGCGGGCGTGACGATGCCCGTAAAAAGGCGGGAGCACCCCATAAAACCAAAAAAGTGTCCCTGGGACACTTTTCAGGCCGGTTGACCCGGGCGGGGCCTTACTCCTGCGCGGGGGCGTCCACCGGGCACACGTCGGCGCAGGCGCCGCAATCCGTGCACAGCGAGGCGTCGATGACGAACTGGTCCACGCCTTCGGAAATCGCGCTGACCGGGCACTCGGGCTCGCAGGCGCCGCAGCTGATGCAGACGTCGGAAATCTTGTAAGCCATACTTCTTCCTCCCCTCCAGTGCGCTTGGCACTTAATCCGCCGGGATTATACGCCATCGCCCGCGCCGGCGCAAGCGCGCCCGGCCGCTCCGCTTGCCACCCCGCCGGGGAGCGTCTATAATGCCCCCAAGGCGTTTTCGAAGCGCCCAAACGGAAGTGGAACACGCATGAAACTGGAATTCTGCTCGCTCAACAGCGGGTCTAACGGCAACGCCACCTACCTGGCCTACAGGGACACCCGCGTGCTGGTGGACGCGGGGCTGACCGGCCGCGTCCTGGAGGGGGCGCTGGCGCAGTTGAGCGTCCTGCCCGAAACCATCGACGCCATCCTCATCACCCACGAGCACTCCGACCACATCGCCGGCGCCGGGGTGCTCAGCCGCCGCTACCGCATCCCGGTATACGCCAACGAGGCCACCTGGCAGACCGCCGTCATGCGCCGGATTGTGGGCGAGGTGCCGCCGGGGCTGCGCCGGGTGTTCGACAGCGAGGCGGAGTTCCTAATCGGCGGCATCGGCGTGCAGCCGATTCCGATTTCCCACGACGCGGCGGAACCGGTCGCCTTCCGCTTTTTCGCCGGCAGAACCAGCGCCGCCGTGGCGACGGACATGGGGCGGGTGCCCCGGCAGGTGCTGCGCGCGCTGTCGGGCAGCGACCTGGTGCTGCTGGAGAGCAACCACGACCCTGAGATGCTCAGGCACAACGCGCGCTACCCGGAGGCCCTCAAGCAGCGCATCATGGGCGCCCGGGGGCACCTGAGCAACCTGTCCTGCGCCCAGACGCTGATGGAGCTCTACCAGCAGGGCACCCGGCAGGCGCTGCTGGGGCACCTGAGCCGGGACAACAACACGCCGGAACTGGCGATGCACACCGTCAGCGAGGAGCTGCGCCGCCAGGGGCTGCGCCCCGGCAGCGACATCCACCTGGAGATGACCTTCAGGGACCGGGTCGGCGGGCGCTTCACCCTTGAATAAGAAGGAAGCCGGATGGCGGGCGGCCGCCGCGGCCTGCCTGCTGCTGGGCTGGTTCCTGCCCGGGGCGCTCTCAGGCCAAAACCCCGGTTTTTCCGCCGTCTGCCTGCTGACCGCGCTGCGGGAAATCCTGATGTTCGGCCTGCCGGCCCTGCTCGTCTACCTGCGCAATGAGGAGAGCAGGCAGCGACTGCGGGCCCTGGCGGGCAAGCCGGACGCCTACTCCGCGGGGCTGACGCTGCTGTCCGCCGTGGCCTTCACGATGGCCGGGCTGCTGGTGACGCTGGCCGCCTATTTCCTGCTCCGGACCCTGGGCCTGCCCTCGGAGCCGCCGCCCGCCCTCTTGCCCGGCAATCCCTGGGAAACCGCGCTGGCCGCCCTGTGCGCGGCCTTCGTGCCCGCCGTGTGCGAGGAACTGATGTTCCGGGGCCTGCTGCTGGACGCGCTGGCGAAAAAGATGCGGCCGGGGACGGCCAGCCTGGTGTCCGCCGCGGTGCTTCCGCGCTGCACCTGTCGCTCATCGCCTTCCCGGTGCTGCTGCTCATCGGGCTGATGCTGGCCCGGCTGCGGCTCTCCAGGGGCGGCCTGGCGCTTCCGGTCCTGTTCCACGGGATGTACAACTTTTCCGTGCTGCTGCTCAACGCCTCCGGCGCGGCGCCGGGCCTGGGCGCCATGCTGCTGTGCGCCGCCCTGTTCGCGCTGACGGTCCGGCTGCTGTTCAAACGAAACGAATGAGTAAACGCAAAGAGGGGATGGGGATTTTTGATGGCTCCGCTCAGCCGAAAGAACAAGGCGCAGTCGGAGCCTGCGCCGGGTGAAAAGGCAACGCGGAGGCGCAAAAAGGCCGTCCCATCGAAGCGTTTGCGATGGAGTTGAGTATTCAGGAGGAAAGCGATGGAACTGCGGGTTCTCGGCTCTGACGGCTCCTACCCCCGGGAAAACGGCGCCTGCTCCGGGTTTCTGGTCAGCCACGGGGAGGAGCGCCTGCTGCTGGACCTGGGCTGCGGCGTGCTGCCCCGGCTGATGGCGCTGAGCGACCCCGCCCGCCTGACGGCGGTGCTCCTGACCCACTGGCACAACGACCACGTCAGCGACATGCTGGCGCTCCGGTACTGCCTGCAGCTGCGCGCCGCCCGGCTGGACGTGTACGCGCCGCCGGAGCCGCATCCGCTGAAGGACTACCTGGCCGGGGCCGAGTTCAACTTCCTGGACGTCTCCCTCCCCCGTTTGGTCGGCGGGTTTTCCCTCGAGGCGCTGAAGGTGCCCCACCCCGAGCCCGCCTACGCGCTGAAGGTCTCCCGCGGCGGCAGGACCGTCGTGTACACGGGCGACGCGGCCGAGCGGGGCGGGCTGGAGGGCTTTTGCCGGGGCGCGGACGCGCTGGTGTGCGACGCCACGTTCACCCTGGCCCAGTGGAAGCCCGGGATGCCCCATTTCAGCGCCGCCCAGGCCGCGGGGCTGGCGAGGGACGCCGGGGTGGGCCGGCTGCTGCTGACGCACTTCCAGCCGGGGAGCGACGGGGAAACCTTGGTGAAAGAAGCGCGCGCGGTCTTCCCGGCCAGCGAGTACGCGGCGCCCGGCCTGACCCTCCGGCTGTGAACCCGCGCAGTTTCCCGGCACAGCGGCCGCTGGCGGCGGTCGCGCCCTTTTACGCGGCGGGCGTGCTCATCGGGGCGGGGCTTCCGGGCTACGCGCCCCTTTTTTCGCTCTGCGGCCTGGCCTGCGCGCTGGCCGCGGCCGCCCTGCTGCGCAGGGACGCCTTCTTCAGGCTCGTGGCGGCGGGGTTTTGCCTGCTGTTTCTCGGGACGGCCCTGGCCGGGCGCGCGGCGCACCCGGCCCTTCCCCCGCCGGGGGAGTACCGGGTGGACGGCGTCGTTTCGGGGGACGTGAAGCGCCGCGAGGGCGACGGCCGCGTGCAGGCGGTGCTGCGGGACGTCCGGCTGCGGGACGCGCGGGGCGGGGAATATCAAATCGGCGGCGCCTACTGGACCTTCTACCCGAAGCCGGAGGACCCCCTGCCGCAAGAGGGCCGGCGCGCCGCGTTCACCGGCTCCCTTTACCGCCCGGCCGGCCAGGTCAACCCCTACGGCTTCGACTTCCGGTTTTACCTGCTGCAGCGGGGCATTTCCGCGGGCATCACGGGGTATGGCGAGTCGGATGCCGCCGCCCCGGGCGAAGAAGAAAAGGCGGGATTCTGGGTACAGGCGAGGCGTTCCGCCGCCGCGCGGCTGGACGCCGCGCTGCAGGGGCAAAGCGGGCTGGCCCGCGCGCTGCTGCTGGGCGACCGGGGCGGGCTGGAGAAAGAGACCACCGTGGACTTCAGGGACGCGGGCGTCGCGCACGTGCTCGCCGTCTCCGGGCTGCACGTCGGCTTCCTGACGGCGGGGCTGTTCTTCCTGCTGCGCGCCCTGCGCCTCTCCCCGCGCGCGATGCTGCTGCTCGTCGCCGCCTTCCTGGCAGTGTACTGCCGGCTGCTGGACTTCACCCCCTCCGTGCTGCGCGCCTCCATCCTGTCGGTCTTTTACCTGGCCGGGCGGGCGCTGCGGCGCCGGGCGGACCCCCTGACCAGCCTGTCCGCCGCCTTCCTGGCCATCCTGCTGCTGCGCCCCCTGGACCTGTTCAGCCTCGGGTTCCAGCTGTCCTTCCTCGCGGTCGCCGGCATCTTCACCCTGGGCGACCGGCTGAAGCGCCTGATGGAAAAGCGGCCCGGGTACCGCCGGCTGCCCCGGCTGGCCCGCCGGACGGCGGAGGCTTTCGCCGTGACCTTTTCAGCCGGCGCGATGACGCTGGTGCCCGCGGTCAACGCCTTCCACCACTTCTCGCTGGCGGGGCTGCTCATCGGGCCGCTGGCCTGCCTGGCGATCGGCTGGCTGATGGCGGGCTTCCTGCTGGTCCTGGGCCTGAGCTACGTCAGCCTGCCGCTTGCTATCTTGGCCGCCCGGCCGGTCCTGTGGATGACGGAAGTCTACGAGGCCGGCGTGTCCCTGGCGGCTTCCCTGCCGCTGGCGACCGTCCGCCTCCCCGCCATCGGCCTGCTGCCGGGCGCCATGGCGCTCGGGCTGCCCGTCCTGCTGTCCCGGTACGCGCGGATGAAAAAGCCCCTGCGCCTGGCCCTGCTGCCCCTCGGGCTGGCGCTGGCGCTGCTGCCCGGGCTCGTCCGGGGCGCGGGGCCCTTGCGATACGTGCAGCTGTCCGCCGGCAACGCGGACTGCGCGGTCATCCTGGACAATGGCGAAACCTGGGCCGTCGACGCGGGCGCGCACGGCGGCGACCTGGCCAGCCTGGTGCTGAGCGAGGGGCGGGGCATCGACCGGCTGTTCATCACCCACCTGCACCAGGACCACGCGGGCGGGCTGCGGCAGCTGCTGGACGCGCGGGTGCCCATCGGCGAAATCCTCCTGCCCGAGGGCGCGGAGGAAGCCGCCGAGCCGGACGGGAGCCTGGCGCTCGTCATGGAGGCGGGGGAGGCGGGCGTCCCCCTTCGGCGCCTGCGCGCGGGCGATACCGTCGGCCGGGGGCGCGTGAGGGCGGAGGTGACCTGGCCCCGGGGCGGCGCGCACTACCCCGGGCAGGACCCCAACCGCGGCTCGATGGCGCTGCTGCTGGACCTGGACGGCGTGAGCCTGATGGCGTCCGGCGACGTGAGCGCCGACTACGCGCGCTACGCGATGCGGCCCGCGCAGGTGCTCAAGGCGCCCCACCACGGCGCCCGGCGGGACAACGCCCCGGAGACGCTGCGGGCGGTCTCGCCGCAGCTGGCGCTCATCACCGCGTCCGACCGGCAGCCGGAGCGGTACCAGGCCGCCGGGGAGCGGCTGCTGGCGCTGGGCGCCAGCGTCAGGGTCACCGGGGAAACGGGCGCGCTGACGGTGACCTTCGGGCGGGGAAGCCTGAGGGCCGCCGCCTTCCTGAAGGGAGAGTGAGGGGATGGACTACCAGGCCTTTTACGCCGCGCTCAAGCGGGGGGACGTCCGGACGGTGTACCTGTTCGAGGGCGAGGAGGAATACAGCAAGGAAAGCGCGCTCAAGGCGCTGCGGGCCGCCCTGATGACCGGCCCGCTGCCGGTGATGAACGAGGCGACGCTGTCCAACCCGGAGGAGTCCCAGGTGGTGGCCGCCTGCGAAACGCTGCCGATGCTGCAGGAGCGCCGGCTGGTCGTCGTGCGGGACAGCCCGCTGCTGACCGGCAAGCCCCCGGCGGGCGAAGGCGGGGACGAGGACGCGCCGGCGGAAAAGCCCGTTTCCGGGGACGGCCTGACGGCCTACGTGGGCAGGGTCCCCCCCAGCGCCTGCCTGGTCTTTTTCGTCCGGGGCAAGGCCAACGGCGCGCGGAAGCTGTACAAGGCCGTCCGCGACCTGGGCGGCGTGGTCGGCTTCGACGCGCTGGAGCCGGAGACGCTGGTCAAGTGGATAGCCAAGGAGCTGAAGGGCTACGGCAAGCAGGTGGACCGGCAGACCGCGGAGCGGCTGGCCTTCGCCTGCGGCCGGGAACTGATGCCGCTGAAAAACGAAATCGCCAAGATCGCGGCGGTGATGGGCGAACGCGCCGCGGTCGCCTGGGAGGACATCGAGGCGGTCGCCACGCTGAGCGCGGAATACCGTGTGTTCGACCTGGCGGACAAGGTATCCGCCGGCGACGCCGGGCGGGCGCTGCCCCTCATGCGGGACATGCTGGCCGGCGGCGAGCAGCGGCTGATGCTGCTGGCCCTGCTGCAGCGGCACTACCGGCAGCTGCTGTTTGCCCGCATCCTGACGAAGAACGGGCGCACGCAGGCGGAGGTGGCCCGGGAACTGGGGGTGCCCGGCTTCGCGGCCCGGCGGCTGGCAACGGCGGCGGGCGCCTACACCCTCCCGCAGCTTCGCCGCGCCTATTTGAAGTGCGTCGACCAGGAGTTTTGGGTCAAGAGCGGGCGTCTGAACGAGGAGGGCTCCCTGGAGCAGCTGGTCATGTGGCTGCTCGCCCTGAAGGCGGAAAGGGCGAAGGCATGATTGACAGCGCGCTTCTGGAGCGCCTCGGCCTGCTGCCGGCGCCGCCGGCGCTGGAGCGGCTGGAGGCCTTCCACAAACTGCTGCTCGCGCACAGCCGGGTGACGGACCTGACCAAGGTGCCGGAGGAGGAGATGACCCTGCGGCACTACGCGGACTCCCTGGCCGCGCTGCGGCTGGGCCTGGTGCCGCAAACCGGCGCCGTCGTCGACGTGGGCAGCGGGGCGGGCTTCCCCGGGCTGCCGCTGGCCATCGCGGCGCCCGGGCTTTGCGTCACGCTGCTGGAAGCGCGCGAAAAGCGCTGCGCCTTCCTGGAAACGGTCATCCGGGAGCTGGGGCTTCCCAACGTGACCGTCGCCTGCGCCCGGGCGGAGGACGCCGCCCGCACGGGGATGCGCGAAGCCTTCGACCGCGCGGCTGCGCGCGCCCTGGCGCCGCTGCCGGTGCTGGCGGAGTACCTGCTGCCCTTCGTGAAGCCCGGCGGGCTGGCTCTGTGCTGGAAGGGGCCGGCGGTCGAAGCCGAGCGGGCGGACGGGGCGCGCGCCGCGGCCCTGCTGGGCGGGCGCCTGGGGCGGCTGGCCGAGCTCGGCCTGCCGGGGCGCAGCCATTACATCCAGGTCATCGAAAAAACGGGCGCCAGCCCGCAAAAATACCCGCGCAAGGCGGGCGTGCCGGCCAAAAACCCCCTATAAACCCTCTATCTGCCGGAAGGCGTACAGCCCGATGGCGGCGGCGGCGGCCAGGTTGAGGGAATCGACCCTGCCGCTCTGCTCGATTTTGACCGCGCCGAAGCGGGCGAAGGCCGGCGGCAGGCCGCTGCCCTCGTTGCCGAACACCAGGCAGAAGGGCCCCCCGCGCTCCCCCGCCGCCTCGGACAGGGGCCGCGCGCCGTCGAGCATGAAGGGCAGAATCCTGTGGCCGGGATAGGCTTCCCGATATTCGTCAAAACCGGCGTACTCGGATACGTTCATCGACAGGACCGCCCCCATGCCGGCGCGCACGGCCTGCGGCTCAAAGGGGTCCGCGCAGGGGCGCACCAGGACGGCGTCCGGGAAGCCCAGGCCCAGGGCGGTGCGCAGCACGGTGCCCAGGTTGCCCGGGTCCATCGGGTTCACCAGCGCCAGGTGGCTGCGGCCGGGGTCCGGCCTTTCGAATCTCTTGTCGAACACCGCGGCGGCGAAGCAGTTGTCCTTGCCCGAAATCCGGCGCAGCAGCCGGTCCGCCTCCTCGACGCGGATGCCGTGGCGGCCGCACAGCGAAAGCAGGGCCTGCGCCCCCTCCCCCCCGCCCAGCCGGGGGGACACCAGCACCCGGCGCACGCGCTCCGGCGCCCTGCGCAGGGCCTCCAGCGCGGGGAAGAGCCCGGCCGCGTAGGCGTAGGGCAGGTCGCGGTTATAGGGCGTCAGCGGCGGCATCGCCTCAGCCCCCCGCTTCCCCGGCCAGCAGGGCGTCCATCTCCCCCAGCAGGCGGATGGCGGTCAGCTTGCCGTCCGGGCCGATTTCATTGGCCGGGCCGGTGCAGGAGGGGCAGCCGCTCTCGCAGGCGCAATTGCGGGCGACGGACAGCGCGTGGGCGGCCAGCATCCTGCGCATCAGGAAGGCCTTCTCGGACAGCCCGATGCCGCCGGGGCAGTTGTCGTAGAGGATGAGGGTGGGCAGGTCGGTGAAGGGGCACTTGACCTGGTAGGCCACCGCCAGGTCGCGCGGGGAGCACATCAGGTACAGCGGCGCCACGATGCGCAGCAGGTTGGACACGCCCAGCATGCCGTTTTGCAGGCTGTCGTTGCCGTACTGCGCGGCGAGGGCGGGCGGCAGGGTCATCCACATGGCGGTGGTGTGCATGTCCGTCTCCGGCAGCCGCACGGGGCCGTAGCCCAGGGACTCGCCGGTGTCCAGCTTCATCTTCTTGAAAATCTTGACCAGGGTGGTCACCTTGACCTCCCCGTGCGCGGCGCCGCCCTCCCGGCGGTCCACGTCCAGCAGGCTCAGGCTGACGTTGAGGTCGGCGTCGGTGTAATAGTCGACGCTGACCCGGCGGATGAAGGCCTTGCAGGCGTCGAAGTCCAGCTTCTCCACCTGGTACTGGGCGCCCTCGTGCATGTATATCGCGTTCTCGTGCAGCAGCATGGGCACGGTGAAGCGGTCCATCTCCCCCACCACGCGCACGCGGGCGGGGTCGGACACGTCCATGATGAGGAAGTTCTCCGTCATCGCGGAGCGCAGGCTGATTTCGCTGGCGGGGAAGTCCTCCGCCGACCAGAAGTAGCTGCCGTCCACCTTCCGGACGATGCCGGACTCCTCCAGGTAGCGGATGAGGCTGTCGCTGCCGGGCGCGTTGCCGAAGGCCTCCCCCTCCTTGAAGGGCAGCTCGTAGGCGGCACACTTGAAGTGGTTGAGCAGTACGTAGAGGTTGTCCGGGTTGGTCAGCGCGTTTTCCGGCGACTGGGCGTAGAAGTATTCCGGGTGGGTGATGATGTACTGGTCAATCGGCGCGCTGGAGGCGACCAGCAGGGTCAGGCTGGGCCCCATGCGGCGCCCCGCGCGGCCCGCCTGCTGCCAGGTGCTGGCGATGGTGCCCGGGTAGCCGCACAGCACGCAGGCGTCCAGTGAGCCGATGTCAATGCCCAGCTCCAGCGCGTTGGTGGAAATCACCACGTCCACCTGCCCGCTGCGCAGGCCGCGCTCGATGTCCCGGCGCTCCTGGGGCAGGTAGCCCCCCCGGTAGCCGCGCACGGAGGCGGCGTCGCCCAGGGGGCCGGCGCGCATCTCCTTGAGCGCCTTGGTCAGGACCTCCACCTGCACCCGGCTCTTGGCGAAGACGATGGTGGGCACCTTGTTGGCCAGCAGCGTCGCGGCCAGGCCGCGGGTTTCGCCCAGCGCGCTCTTGCGGATGCCCAGCTGGCGGTTGACCACGGGCGGGTTGTAGAAGATGACGTGCTTCTCCCCCGACGGCGCGCCGGAGCGGTCCACTAACTGCGCCTCCCGTCCGGTCAGCTGCCGGGCCAGCTCGCCGGGGTTGGCGATGGTGGCGCTGCAGAGGATGAACTGCGGGCGGCTGCCGTAAAACGCGCACAGCCGCATCAGCCGGCGCAGGACGTTGGCCAGGTTGGCGCCGAAGACGCCGCGGTAGGTGTGGATTTCGTCGATGACGATGTAGCGGAGGTTCTCGAACAGCTTAACCCACTTCGTGTGGTGGGGAAGGATGTTGCTGTGCAGCATGTCGGGGTTGGTGACCACGACGTGCCCCGCCTGGCGGATGGCCTTGCGCGCGGCGGCGGGCGTGTCGCCGTCGTAGGTGTAGGTCTTGATGTCCGCGCCCATCAGGTTGATGAGGCCGTACAGCTCCGCCACCTGGTCCTGGGAGAGGGCCTTGGTGGGGAAGAGGTACAGCGCGCGGGCGTCGTCATTCTCCAGGATGGCGTTGAGGATGGGCACGTTGTAGCACAGCGTCTTCCCGGACGCCGTGGGCGTGACCACGCACACGTCGCCGCCCCCCAGCGCCAGGCCGACGGCCTCCGCCTGGTGGGTGTAGGGCCTGTCCACCCCGCGCAGGGCGAGCGCCCCGGTGACGCGGGAGTGCACCCTGTCCGGCCAGGCGGCGTAGCGCGCGGGCCGGGCGGGGATGACCTCCCAGTGGCTGACGCAGTCCATAAAGGCGCCGTCCCCGCGCAGCTTGTCCAGCAGTTGCTCAACGTTCATGTTCCGCCTCCAATTATGAAGAATTATAGCAAACCGGCCGCCCCGCCACAAGGCGTCCGGGCAAATTTCCGAACATTTGTTCCGGTCGGCTCACGGGCGCGTGCGTGCCCGCGAAAAACAGGGCGCGCCGCGCCGCCGCGTTGACAGACCCGGGCGGAAAAATTAAAATGCTAAACTGTGAAGGAATTGGCCTGTTTTTCAGCCGCCGCCAGGGTGCGGGCAGGCCGGACAGGCGGGAAGCGGCGCGAATGAAGCATTATCTGGAAACGGTGGAGTCGGTCCTGGAGCACACCGGCAGCGGGGCGCAGGGGCTCGGCGCGCAGGAGGCGCGGAAGCGCCTGGAGGCCAACGGCAAGAACAAGCTCAAGGAAGAGAAGAAGGCGACGCTGCTGCAGCGCTTCCTGGAGCAACTGAAGGACCCGATGCTCCTCATCCTCATGTCCGCGGCGGTGGTGTCCGGCGTCACCAGCGTGATGTCGAACGAGGGCCTGACGGACGTCTTCGTCATCCTGGCCGTCGTGCTGCTCAACGCCATCCTGGGCGTCTACCAGGAGAGCAAGGCGGAGAAGGCCATCGAGGCGCTGCAGACGATGTCCGCCGCCGTGTCCAGCGTGCTTCGGGACGGGCAGGTCGTCCAGGTGCATTCCGAGGACCTGGTGGTGGGCGACGTCGTGCTGCTGGACGCGGGCACCGCGGTCCCGGCGGACTGCCGCATCATCGAGAGCGCCAGCCTGCAGATTGAGGAGGCCGCGCTGACCGGGGAGTCCGTGCCCGTCTACAAGGAGACGGAAGCCCTGGCCTTGAACGGCGCCGCCGACGTGACCCTGGGCGACCGGAAGAACTTGTGCTACATGGGTTCGACCGTCGTGTACGGCCGCGGCCGCGCGGTGGTGGTCGCCACGGGCATGGACACGCAGATGGGCAGGATTGCCGACGCGATTTCCAGGACCGTGGAGGGCGAGACGCCGCTGCAGATTAAGCTGGGCCAGCTGAGCAGGCTGCTCACCTACATGGTGCTGGCCATCTGCGCCTTCATCTTCGTGTTCAGCATCGTGCGCACGGGCGACTTCCACCTGGAGGCCATCCTGCGCACCTTCATGATCGCCGTGTCCCTGGCCGTCGCCGCGATTCCGGAGGGGCTGGCGACGGTGGTGACCATCGTGCTGTCCGTGGGCGTCACCAACATGAGCCGCCGCAACGCCATCATCCGGCGCCTGACGGCCGTCGAAACCCTGGGCTCCACCCAGGTCATCTGCTCGGACAAGACCGGCACGCTGACCCAGAACAGGATGACGGTGGTGGACGAGAAGACGGAGGACCGCCCGCTGCTGGCGCGCGCCATGGCGCTGAGCTCCGACTCCGAGTGGGTCGACGGGCAGGCCGTGGGCGAGCCGACGGAAAACGCCCTGGTCGCGCACGCCGCCGGCCTGGGCATGGACAAGAACGCCCTCAAGGAGCAGTTCCGGCGCGTGGGCGAGGCCCCCTTCGACTCGATGCGCAAGCTGATGTCGACCATCGTCCGGGACGGGGAGGGCCGCCTGAAGCAGTACACCAAGGGCGCGCCGGACGAGCTGCTGCGCCGCTGCGACAAGTGGTGGGACGGCCGGCAGGAGCGCCCGCTGGACGACGCGAAGCGCCGCGAAATCCTGGAGCAGAACAAGGAAATGGCCAGCCGGGCGCTGCGCGTGCTGGCCTCCGCCTACCGCGACTGGGCGGCGATGCCGCCGGACCAGAAGCCGGACACGCTGGAAAACGGCCTCACCTTCCTGGGCCTGGTCGGCATGCTCGACCCCGTCCGGCCCGAGGTCATCCCGGCCATCGAAGAGTGCAAGCAGGCCGGCATCCGGCCGGTCATGATCACCGGCGACCACAAGGACACCGCGGTCGCCATCGCCCGGCAGCTGAAGATGATCGAGTCCGCCGACGAGGCCGTGACCGGCGCGCAGCTGGACCAGATCAGCGACGAGCAGTTCAGGCAGGCCATCGGCAACTACTCCGTCTACGCGCGCGTGCAGCCGGAGCACAAGGTGCGCATCGTCACCGCCTGGCAGGACAACGGCAAGGTCACCGCGATGACCGGCGACGGCGTCAACGACGCGCCCTCCATCAAGAAGGCCGACATCGGCGTGGGCATGGGCATCACCGGCACCGACGTGACCAAGAACGTGGCGGACATGGTGCTGGCGGACGACAACTTCGCCACCATCGTGCACGCGGTGGAGGAAGGCCGCCGGATTTACGACAACATCCGCAAGGCCATCCAGTTCCTGCTGTCCTCCAACCTCTCCGAGGTGCTGTCGATTTTCGTGGCCACGATGGTCGGCTTCATCATCTTAGAGCCCATCCACCTGCTGTGGATCAACGTCATCACCGACACCTTCCCCGCCCTGTCCCTGGGCTTCGAGGCCCCGGACCCGGACGTCATGAGCCGCCAGCCCCGGGACAAGAACGAGGGCGTGTTCGCCGGCGGGATGGGCTGGGATTCGCTCTACCAGGGCGTGATGGTGGCCGTACTGACCCTCGTCGCCTACTTCATCGGCCATTACGTCGAAAGCGGCGCCTGGGAGTTCGTGCCGCTGAGCCAGGGGCTCTCCCACGACGGGGTCACGATGGCCTTTCTGACCATGAGCATGGCGGAGGTCTTCCATTCCCTCAACATGCGCTCCGTCCGCGGCTCCATCTTCACGCTGAAGACCCACAACAAGTTCCTCTATTACGCGATGGCGGTCTCCTTCCTGCTGACGGCGGCGGTCATCTACGTGCCCTTCCTGCGCGACGCCTTCAAGTTCGAGCACATCAGCCTGGAGGAGTTCGGCATCTCGATGCTGCTGGCCCTCAGCGTGATTCCGATTGTGGAAACGGTCAAGTTCTTCCAGCGCAGGCACGGCAAAAAGCGCTGAGCCCCCGCGACAAACGGCCCCGCGGCAGCGCATGGACCGCGCCGCGGGGCTTTTTTATCCGGAAACCGGCTTCAGGGGCTTGGGCTCACGTAGGCGCCGGGCGGCGGCGACGGGGAGGGGGAAGCGGAAAGGCCCGGCGTCTGCGAGGCCCGGGGCCGCGCGTCGGGCCCAAACAGCATTTCCAGCGTCAGCGCGCCGGCGAGGCCGTCCGCGTCCAGCCCGTGCTGCTCCTGGAACAGCCGGACCGACTCCTGGGTGCCCTCGAAGTACTTGCCGTCGATTTCCCCCCCGTAAAAGCCCAGTTCGGCCAGCCGCCGCTGCAGTTCCATCACCTCCGGGCCGATAGAGCCGTGGCGGTACAGCGGGGTCTGCGCCTGGAAGGCCAGGTCGGGCGGCGCCAGGGTGGGGACCGGCGTCGTCGCGGCCAGCGCCTCGAAGTCCCGCCGCGCGCGGACGGCCAGCACGGTCAGGATGACCGCCGCCGTCAGCAGCGCCGCCGCCAGCAGGATGAATCCCGCGCGCCGCCAGTCCGCCTTCCTCCGCGCCATACGACCTCCCCTTATCGATACGCGCAGTATAGGGTCCCGCCGCGGGCCCTGTCAAACCGCCGCTTCCTTGCCCCTGCAGCCGGGCTTTGCTACAATGAAGGCGCAAAAAGGAGGACGTATGCGCAATTTTGTCGTGTTTGACCTGGACGGGACGCTGCTGGACACCCTGCCCGACATCGCGGGGGCGATGAACCGGGTGCTGTTCCGTCACGGGCTGCCCCAGCACCCGGAGGAGAGCTACAAGCTCTTCACCGGGAACGGCGCCAGGATGCTGACCCGCCGCGCGCTGGCGGGGCACGAGGAGATGCTCGAGGACGTGTACCCGGAGTACCTCGCGGACTACGGGCGGCACAACCGGGTCGGCACGAAGCCCTACGACGGCATTCCCCGGTTGCTGGAGTCGCTGGCGGAACGCGGCATCGCCCTGATGGTCTTCAGCAACAAGGACGACGAGGACACCCGGGACGTCGTCAGCCATTATTTCCCCGGAGTCCCCTTTGCCGCCGTCGCCGGCAGCCGGCCGGACCTGCCGCTGAAGCCCGACCCCGAGGCGCTCAACCGGATGATGAAGGAACTGGGGCTCTCCCCAGAAGACGGCGTCTACCTGGGCGACACGGTGATGGACATGCAGTGCGCGAAGGCCGCGGGCCTCTACCCGGTCGCCGCGCTGTGGGGCTTCCAGACCCGGGAGATGCTGTCTGCCGAGCAGCCCGCGCGCTTCATCGGCCATCCCCTGGAGCTGCTGGACATCGCGCGGGAGCGGTTCGCCCCGGCGGGCGGGTGAACGCGGCGGCGCCTGCCGGCACTTCGCGCTGATTGAGGCGCCTGCCAATCCCGCTTTCAGTCCATGAAGCGCCCGCATCATCCTCTATAGTAAGGTTTTTGACAGCCTGAAGCGCCCGCGGGCGCTTCTTCCTTTTCAGGATGTGAATGCGCTTTTTCGGCCCGGGCGGCCGGCGGAGCGCTTCCTGATGAGGGAAGGAACGCCTTTTCCGCCTGTTCGTCAGCGCCCGCAGCCGGCGGGATGGTCAGGGCGCTCCGCGAAGGGCAGAACCCGCTGCTCCGCACAGGCCGCCGCCTTGCATCCATTTCAGGGCAGTCGCCGCCGGTCTCTTCCGGGAAACGGCAATCCCCTGGGCTGTGGGGCGTCCGCGTACGTATCCCGTTACCCGCTGCTCCGCACAGGCCGTCGCCTTTCATCCAAATCAGGGGAGCCGCCGCCGGTCTCTTCCGGGAAACGGCAAACCCCTGGGCTTTGGGGTGTCCGCGCACGCTTCCCCCTTTCGCGAAAGGCGGGGTGCATCCGTTCCGCCGCAACCGGGCCGGACGGCGCCTTTTTCTGTCCGGGGCGGCGCGGAAATCCCCCGCCTGGGCGGCACCGCCTGTTTTTTTGAAAAAAAATGTGCTCCACCCCCTTGCAAACCGGAAACGGATGGGGTATATTGGCAACAGGATTAGCACTCATCTCGAATGAGTGCTAACAACAGCAAGAGGAGCAAGGAGGAAACCATGAACGTCAAACCTTTGGGCGACCGGGTCGTCATCAAGAACGTGGAAAGCGAGGAAACCACCAAGGGCGGCATCATCCTGACGGGGACGGCCAAGGAAAAGCCCCAGATGGCGGAGGTCATCGCGGTGGGTCCGGGCGGGAACGTGGACGGCAAGGAAATCACCATGCACGTGAAGGCCGGGCAGAAGGTCATCTATTCCAAGTATGCCGGCACGGAAGTCAAGCTGGACGGCGAGGAGCTCATCATCGTGCGCCAGTCGGACATTTTGGCCGTTGTGGAATAACAACAAGCGAAGGAGCGGATAGAAAATGGCAAAGCAGTTGAAGTTCGGCGACGACGCGCGCCGCGCCCTGGAAAAGGGCCTGAACACCCTGGCGGACACCGTCAAGATCACCCTGGGCCCCAAGGGCCGCAACGTGGTGCTGGACAAGAAGTACGGCGCCCCCTCCATCACCAACGACGGCGTGACCATCGCCAAGGAAATCGAACTGGACGACCCCTTTGAGAACATGGGCGCCCAGCTCATCAAGGAAGTCGCCACCAAGACCAACGACGTCGCCGGCGACGGCACCACCACCGCGACGCTGCTGGCGCAGGCCATCGTGCGCGAGGGCCTGAAGAACCTGGCCGCCGGCGCCAACCCCATGGGGCTCAAGCGCGGCATCGAGCAGGCCACCGAGGCCGCCGTGGAGGCGCTCAAGGAAATGTCCCGCCCGGTCTCCGGCAAGCATGACATCGCGCAGGTCGCGGCCATCTCCGCCAGCGACGAGACCGTCGGCAAGCTGATTTCCGACGCCATGGACATCGTGGGCAACGACGGCGTCATCACCGTGGAAGAGTCCAAGACCATGCTCACCGAGCTGAACACCGTGGAAGGCATGCAGTTCGACCGCGGCTACGCCTCCGCCTACATGGTCACCGACCCGGACAAGATGGAGGCGGTCCTGGAAGACCCGCTCATCCTGATCACCGACAAGAAAATCAGCAACATCCAGGAAGTCCTCCCCGTGCTGGAGCAGGTGGTGCAGGCCGGCAAGAAGCTGCTCATCATCGCCGAGGACGTGGAAGGCGAGGCGCTGGCCACCCTGGTGGTCAACAAGCTGCGCGGCACCTTCACCTGCGTCGCCGTCAAGGCCCCCGGCTTCGGCGACCGCCGCAAGGAAATGCTCCGCGACATCGCCATCCTGACCGGCGGCCAGGTCATCTCCGAGGAGCTGGGGCTGGAATTGAAGGAAGCCACCCTGGACATGCTGGGCAGCGCCCACACCGTCAAGGTGGACAAGGAAAACACCACCATCATCGACGGCGCCGGCTCCAAGGACGACATCAAGGCCCGCGTCGCCAGCATCAAGAACCAGATTGAGGAGACCACCAGCGATTACGACCGCGAGAAGCTGCAGGAGCGGCTGGCCAAGCTGGCCGGCGGCGTGGCGGTCATCCACGTGGGCGCGGCCACCGAGGTGGAGATGAAAGAGCGCAAGATGCGCATCGAGGACGCCCTGGCCGCCACCCGCGCGGCGGTGGAAGAGGGCATCGTGCCCGGCGGCGGCGTGAGCCTGCTCAACGCCATGGGCAAGGTGAAGGAAGCCATGGAGAAGGCCCAGAACGACGAACGCACCGGCATGTCCATCGTGCTGCGCGCCATCGAGGAGCCCATCCGCCAGATCGCCGTCAACGGCGGCGTGGACGGCTCCATCATCATCGACACCATCGCCCGCAGCAACAAGAAGGGCTACGGCTACGACGTGGCCAAGGGCGACTACGTGGACATGATTGACCGCGGCATCATCGACCCGACCAAAGTGTCCCGCAGCGCGCTGCAGAACGCGGCCAGCATCGCGGCCCTGGTGCTCACGACCGAGTCCCTGGTGACCGACATCCCCGCCCCCGAACCGGCGGCGCCGGCCGGCGGCGGCGGCATGGGCGGCATGTACTGAGGACCGCCCGCAAAGAACCCCGGGGCCGCCGCATCCGCGGCGGCCCCGGATTGTCGAAAAAGGTCTGCGGGCCTTTTTCGATCCGGAGGATGGCCGCGGAATGTTTTCGCTGTTCGCGAAAACGCCCCGCGCGTCCGGCAGAGCCGGACGACACGATGATAATCGGTGGGCTGCCGCCCCCCGGAGCCCCCCGCATCATCCTCTATAGTAAGGTTTTTTGACAGCCCCGGGGTCGCCGCATCCGCGGCGGCCCCTTCATCTCCCGGAAACGCCCGCGGCGGTTCCCCCTGATACGGGAATCCGTTCGCGGGCGGGCGTTTTTTATCTTCGCGTACAAGAACCTTCAATAAGGCGGGTTTCCGTCCGTTCGCATCCGCGCCCTTGCCGGGCGGCCCCGGCAGGAGCGTCAGGCTGTCAAAACCCTGCCGCAGGGATGAAAATCGGGGGGGCGGGCCGCCGCCCGACCCGGCCTAAATCCGCTCGACCGTGCCCTCCCAGGTGCCGATGTGCCTTTGGCGCGAGCTTTCGTCATACCAGTGTTTGGTGACGGTCTTGGCGCGCGTGTAGAACCGGACCCCGTCCACCCCCAGGACGTGCGTGTCGCCGAAGAAGGATTCCTTGTTCCCGCTGAAGGGGAAGTACGCGGAAGGCACGGGGATGCCAACGTTGATGCCCACCATCCCGCTGTCGGTCAACAGCTCGAACTGCCTGGCGTAATACCCGTTCTGGGTAAAGATTGCGCTGCCGTTCCCATACCGGTTGGCATTGATGACGGCCATGCCCTCCTCAAAGTCCCTGATTCTCTTGATCGCGGTCACCGGGCCGAAAACCTCGTACTGCCCGATTTCCATCTCCGGGGTGACGCGGTCAAAAATCGTGGGCCCCAGGAAGAAGCCGTTCTCAAACCCCTCCACCCTGACGTTCCGGCCGTCCAGCACCAGCTCGGCGCCCTCGTCGACGCCCTTTTGAATCCAGCCTTCTACAAAGGCCTTGTGCTCCTTTGTCACAAGGGGCCCCAGCCGCGTCTTCGGGTCGTAAGCGCAGCCGACCGCCAGGGCCTGCGCCTTTTCCCTGAGCTGCGCGACGAAGCGGTCGGCAATGCTTTCCTGCACCGCGATGACCGGCAAGGCCATGCATCTCATGCCGGCGCAGCCGTAGGTCGAGTTGATGACGGCGTTGACCGTGCTGTCAAGCTCGCAATCCTCCAGGACCAGCGCATGGTTCTTGGCTTGACACAACGCCTGCACGCGCTTGCCATTTGCGGCGGCGACCTCGTAGATGTGCCTGCCCACCGCCGTCGACCCGACAAAGGTGATTGCCTTGACGCGGGGGTCGGTCAGGAACAGCTCGCTTTCCTCATTGCTGCAGGTGACAAGGTTGACCACGCCTTTGGGGAAGCCACCCTCCGTATAGAAGAGCTCCATGATTCTCATGGCGGTCAGGGGCGTCGGGCTTGCGGCCTTCAGCACCACCGTGTTCCCCGTCGCAATCGCGAGCGGGACCATCCAGCCCCAGGGAATCATGGCGGGAAAGTTGAACGGCACGATTCCCGCAACCACGCCCAGCGGCATCCTGTAGGTCGCCGTGTCGAAGCCGCTGGTCACCTGGAGCGACGCGGCCCCCTGCGTGAGCAGGGGGAGGCTGCAGGCCAGCTCGGTCGGCTCGATCGCCTTGAGGATGTCGCCCCTGGCTTCGTCAAGGGTCTTCCCCAGCTCTTTCGAGCAAAGGAGCGTGAGCTCCCCGATATGGTCCAGGAGGACGTTCCTCCATTTGAACATCATCTGGGTGCGGGTGGACAGCGACTGCTGGCTCCAGTCGGCAAACGCCGCCTGGGCTGACGCGATTGCCTCCTCCACTTCCGCCTTCGTGCAGCACGGGACCTCGGCGATGACTTCGCCGGTGCTCGAATCGGTGACGGGCATCCACTTCCCGGTTCCCGACTCCTTCCATACCCCGTCGGCACAGTAGCCTTTTCGGATGCTCTTTCCCATTTCATGACCTCCTCAATCAACGTCGTTGGGTCACACCGACATGAACGCTTATGATGGAACCGGGGCCCCCGCCCGGTTTGTCAGCGCGGCATCCCGCTTCATCCGATGAAACAGTTTTGCAGATTGTCCAAGTATAGGCATCTTCCCTCACCGAAATCAAGCGGCCGCCAAATGCAGGCCGCCAAACGACTCTCCGTCCGGCAGCGCGCAACGCATCCGGTTGTTGAATCTTTCACGGAAGCGGCTTTGGTTTGCTGATGAAATCCCCGCCGGCTGTCAAACGGGCACAAGGATTGTGTCAGGCCAGAGTGACTCGCGCCTCCCTTCACGGTCAAAAACCGCGCTTTTTCTGTGGATAACACCCCGATACCCCCAAAAATCCACACTGGGATGTGGACAAATTGTGGATAATTCCTTTGGCTGTGGTTTCCGTCGCGGAATTGTAAGAAAAATGCAAAAAACGGTTGCATCTTGTGGTTCCGCTTTGTATAATACCACCATATATAGTGGAAAGGGGCGAATCTCCCGCATGACTTTTGGGGCAATGTTCGGCATCGCAGGCTGCGCGGCCGCCGCCCTGGCGCTGTACGCCTACTGCGCGAAAGCCGAGCGCGACGAGGAAGCGCAGCTGCTGCGCCTGAGGGAAAGCCCCCTGTACCTGCAGCTGTGGCAAAAATTGAACGACCTCTCCCACTACGACCTGGACCAGGTGCGCGTCGAATGCAGCGGCGTCACCGTCACCAGCGTCTGCCCCGCCCACACCCTTTTGTCCTTCCCCTTCAAGCACAACGGCAACAGCAAGCGCAACGACGCCTTCACCCGCCTGTACGCCGAGCTCATCGCGCGGGACTTCCCGATTTTCACGCGCCCCGGCGCCTACAAGCTGCGGCGCTACCGCGTTTACCGCGTCAACGGCAAGCCGGAGGAGGCCTACGCCTTCATCATGCGCCGCGGCTACAAGGACTTCCTGCTCACCGAGCGCTGCCCCGCGCAGCTGCGGATTTTCTGAGGGCGCGGGATAAAAGGTGCCGGGGAACGTCTCCATGAAAGTTTAGCCAGGGGATTTCAACCCTGGCTCTTTTTTATCGACCCATCCGTTTAAGGGTGTGTTTCGTCGGCAGGCAGCCTGGGCAGCGGCGCCTCCAGTTTGTCCTCCGCGTATTGCCGCAGCAGCCCCGCCGGCACGCGGGCGGGCGGCTCGCCCGCCTTGTCGACCCCCTGGGCCAGCACCCGGCGCAGCCAGGACAGTTCCTTGGCCGAGAGCCGCAGGCGCTCCGGCGCCTGCCCGGCGCAGGCGGCGCAGGCCACGCCGCCGTCCGGAACCAGGAGGAACCCGGCCTCCTCCCCCATCGCCTTCCCGCAGCGCACGCAGCGGTCCAGCACGGGCATGAACCCGATGACCGAGGCGAAGTGCAGCAGGTAGGCGCAGGTCACCGCCCGGGGCGGCAGCGCGCCGTAGGCCAGGCGCGAGAGCGAGCGGGCGAGCAGCAGGAACAGGTGGGGCGCCGGCTCCTCCGGCTGGGCGGCCTTCAGCGCCGCGGCCGCCATCAGGGCGGCGTGCTCCAGGCGCCCGTAATCCAGCCGCAGGGGGTAGTAGCTTTCCGTCACGCTGGCGGCGTGGACGATGTCCCGGCCCTTGCCCGAAAACAGCACGTACTCCCCCAGCGTCAGCCGCTCGCTGGCGGCCAGCAGGGGGCTTTTGGGCTTGCGGCAGCCGCGGCACAGGGCGTCCGCCCGGCCCCACTGGGGGCTGAGCAGGGTGAGGACGCGGTCGTTCTCGCGCCAGTCGGCGCGCTGCAGGACGATGGCCTGGGAGGTGCGGTAGGGCAAGGGGGCCGCCTTTCTGTCCCGGTTTCGGTGGTTTCAGCATAGGCGCGGGCCCGCCGGCTGTCAATCGCGCAGAAAAGGCGCCCGGTTTTACCGGGCGCCCCAGGCTGTCAAAAAACCTGACTACAGAGCAAGATGCGGGGGCTTTGGGGGGCGGCAGCCCCCCGATTACAATCGTGTCGTCCGGCAATGCCCGCCGCGCGGGGCGTTTTCGCGAAGAGCGAAAACATTCCGCAGCCATCCTCCAAATCGAAAAAGGTCCGCAGACCTTTTTCGACAATCCCGGGCGCCCCGGCCGATTGGCAATGCATTCCGCGGGCGCTTGCCCGCGCCGCTTCCTTACCGCCCGTCGCCCAGGAAGAAGATGGCCACCGTGCCGGGGCCGGCGTGCGCGCCGATGATGGGGCCCAGGGTGAAAAACTCGATGTCCGTCACGCCGGGCATGCCCTCGCGGACCAGGCCGGCCAGGTATTCCGCGTCCTCCCGGCAGTCCCCGTGGCTGATGAACACGGGCTGGCCGGACTTGGGGTTGGACAGCTGGATGCACTTTTGCGCCAGCGTTTTCAGGGAGCGCCTGCGGCCCTGGGTCTTTTCCCGGGGGATGAGCTTGCCGTCGAAGTTGACGTGCAGGATGGGCTTGATGCGCATCATGCTGCCCAGCAGCGCCGAGGTCTTGCTGACCCGGCCGCCGCGGAAGAGGAAGTTCAGGTCGTCCACCGTGAACCAGGAGTTGATGCGCTGGCGGTTGTTAACCAGCCACTGCACGGTGTCGTCCAGGCTCTTGCCCTCCCCGCGGCGCTGTATGGCGTAGTACACCAGCAGCGCCTCGCCGCCGGAAGCCAGCAGGGAGTCCACCACGGCGATCTTCGCCTGCGGGTACTTTTCCAGCACCAGCTCGCGCGCGGTTTCCGCGGACTGGACCGTGCCGGACAGGCCGCCGGACAGGCTGACATACAGAATCTGCTCGCCCTTCCGGGCCAGCTCCTCAAAGCACTTGACCGCGCTGTCCACCGTGACCTGGGCGGTGGTGATGACGCGCTCGTTGCGCAAGTCGCGGTATATATCCTTCAGCACCGCCTCGTCCTCGACCTGGTATTCCTTCTCCACCCCGTCGAGCCGGTAGGGCATGGGCAAAACGGTCAGCTTTTCGTAGCGTTTGTAGAAATCCAATGAAATGTCCGAGCCGACTTCCGTCACAATCCAAAACGACATGAGGTCTTCCTCCCAATCCCAGTTTCTTCGAACAACCGACAGATTTCGCCGGCTTGTCTGAATCATACCCAGTCAAACGCCGTTGTCAACGCGGTCCCGGGCGGTTCCTGCCCGAATTATTTCTCGAACAGCCGCAGCACGTCCTCGCGGCTGAGCTTCTGGGGCAGCGCCTCCCCGGGGGTGATGAGCCGGTCGAACAGCCGGCGCTTGCGGCGGCCCATGTCCACCACCGCCTCCTCGATGGAGCGCAGCGCGATGAGGCGCAAAATTTGCACCGGCTTGTCCTGCCCCAGGCGGTGCGCCCGGTCGTTGGCCTGGTCCTCCGCCGTCGGGTTCCACCAGGGGTCGAAATGGATGACGGTGTCCGCCCCCGTCAGGTTCAGCCCGGTGCCGCCGGCCTTCAGGGAAATCAGGAACACCGGCTCCTCCCCGCGGTTGAAGCGCTCCGCCAGCTCCAGCCGCTCCTGCGCCTGGGTGTCCCCGTCCAGGTAGAGGCTGGGGATGCCGGCCCGGGTCAGGCGCTCCCGGATGATGCCGAGCATGGAGGTGAACTGGGAGAACAGCAGCACCCGGTGCCCGTTGTGCAGCGCCTCCGGCAGCACATCCATGAGCAGCTCCAGCTTGGCCGACTCGCCCGCGTACTCCGGCAGGCTCAGCCGCGGGTGGCAGCAGATTTGCCGCAGCTGGGTGATGGCGGAGAGCACCTCGATGCGGCTGCCGGTCAGCCCCCGCTCACGCAGCAGCTCGTTGACCCAGGCGCGGCTGCGCAGCAGGGCGGCGTCGTAGACGCGGCGCTGTTCAACGCCCATCTCGCAATAGAGGGTCGACTCCATCTTCTCCGGCAGCTCCGCCATGACGTCGCTCTTCAGGCGGCGCATCATGAAGGGGCGGATGCGCATGCGCAGCTCCTCCGCGTGCCGGCCGTCCTCGTAGCGGCGCAGGAAGTCCCGGGCGCTGCCGAAATAGCCGGGCAGCGCGTAGTCGAACAGGCTCCACAGCTCCCCGACGTTGTTCTCCATCGGCGTGCCGGTGAGGGCGAGCCGGGTGCGCGCGTTGAGCCGCTTGGCCGCGCGGGCGGTCTGGCTGGTGAAGTTCTTGATGTTCTGCGCCTCGTCCAGCGCCGCGAAGCGGAAGCGGACGTCGCGGTACAGCCCGATGTCCTGCCGCAGGAGGGGGTAGCTGGTGATGACGACGTCCGTCCCGTTCTCCAGCGCCTCCCGCAGCGCCTTCTCGCGCAGGCCGCGGCTGCCGGTCACCAGGGCGACGCTGAGCGTGGGCGCGAAGCGCGCGATTTCCGCCTGCCAGTTGTACAGCAGGGTCGTGGGCGAGACGATGAGGGAAGGCAGGCGCTCCGGCTCGGCGGAGGCGAAGTGGCGGATGGCCGCGATCATCTGCGCGGTCTTGCCCAGGCCCATCTCGTCGGCCAGGATGCCGCCCAGGCCCAGCAGGTGCAGCGCGCAAATCCACCGGAACCCGCGCAGCTGGTAGCCGTACAGCCCCGGCACCGGGCTTTCGATGCCCTCCGGGTCCAGCCGCACCGCCGTCTCCGCCGCCGCGTCCAGGGTGACCGGCAGCCCGGCCTTGTCCGCCAGGGCGGCCAGGTAGTGCGCGCGCATGGCGGGCAGGTCCCGCTCGTCCTCCCGCGTGGCGCTCTGCAGCCAGGCCTCCGCCAGCGGCTGCCACTCCCGGGCGTCCTCCAGGATGATGAAGGCCCCGTTTTTATAGCGGAAGTACTTCTTTCTCCGGCTCAGCGCCTCCATCAGCGGCAGCAGGTCGTCGTCCAGCTTCTCCCCGTCGGCCATCTCCAGGCCGATGCGCCCGGCCTTCAGGCGCAGGTGGCCGGTGAAGGATGGCGCGCGCGGGGTCAGCTGCCGGAAGGCGCCGCTGAGGTAGACCTCCCCCAGCCGGTGCAGCGCGGACACCCCGCCCATCAGGAACTCAAACACCAGGTCGTCTTCCTGCAGGTCGGCCCGCCCGGGGCGCGCGCGGAAGCCGTAGCCGCCCAGCAGGTCCATGACCGCCCGCTCCCCCGCCGCATCCCGGTACAGGTAGGCCGGAAGCGGCTTGCCGGGCTGGAAGGGGTTGGCCATGTGCTCCCCGTAATGGAACTCGACCCGGGCCGACACGCCGTCCCCCTCCCGGTCCAGGTAGACCCTGGCCTTCAGGGGGAAGCGCAGCAGGCGCTCCTGCAGCGCCTCCTCCAAAACCACCGGCTGGCCGCGCTGCAGCCAGGGCAGCAGCTCCGAGAACACGCGGGGCGTCTCCGCCCGGGTGAAGCGGTAGGTGAACTCCCCGTCCTTTTCCCCCGGGGGCAGGGCCAATAGCAGCGCCGCGTCCTGCCGGCCCAGCGCCGCGACGCGGCCGTCCACCAGCGCGAAGCGCCCGTCCGGGGTCAGCCCCCTGACCTCCGCCTGCCAGGCGCCGCTCAGCACCACGCCGCGCAGGTCGTAGCCCGCGCGGAAGAGCAGGGGCAGCGCCTCCTCCCGGATGCCACGCTGCTGGCTGGCCCGGCCGCCGACGGCCACGGCGAAGTCCATGCCGCGCAGGGCCTCCAGCGCAAGGGACGCCAGGCCGTCCTTCAGCGGCAGGTCCCGCCGCTGCGGCCCTGAAAGGGGCGCCCCGGCGCGCGCCATCGTGCGGACAAAGGCGTTCAGCAGCCGGCACAGCGCCAGCGCCTCCTCCGGCAACGCCGTCCAGGAGGGGGAATAGGTCAGGCTCTTGGTCAGCGGGAAGGCCCGGCGCAGGGACACGGCCTCCAGGAACCCGGGCAGGTCGCGGATGAAGCTCATCCGCCCTTCCCCCGCCTTCAGGCTCAGGGCCAGCCCCTCCTCCGACACCCGCAGGAAGGGCAATAAAACAAACGCGCCGCCTTCCGGCAGCACCCCCTGCGCGGCCTCCAGCAGGGCGTGCCGGTCCGGCGCGCCCGCCGTGCCCGGTTCAAAAATCGGAAGCGCCCCCTTTCAGCGGGAGAAAACCCGGGGAACTCATACGAACAGCCACAGGCTCACCGCCATCACCGCCATGCCGGCCACCAGGCCGTACATGCTCAGGTGGTGCTCGCCGTAAATGCGGGCGGAGGGGAGCAGCTCGTCCAGGGAGATGAACACCATGATGCCCGCCACCACCGCGAAGAGGACGCCGTAGAGCACGTCGCTGATGAAGGGCAGCAGGATGAGGTAGCAGAGGACCGCGCCCAGGGGCTCCGTCAGGCCCGCCAGCACGGAGTAGCGCATCGCCATGCGCCGGCTGCCCGTCGCGTAGTAGATGGGCATGGCCACCGCGATGCCCTCCGGGATGTTGTGGATGGCGATGGCGACGATGATGGGGATGGCCAGCTTCAGCGACTGCGAGGCGGACACGAAGGCGGCCATGCCCTCGGGGAAGTTGTGGATGCCCAGCGCCAGCGCGGTCATCAGCCCGGTGCGCCGGAGGGCGTGGCTGTGATGCGTGCCCTGCGCGGGCGGGCAGGCGATTTCATGCGGGTTTTCCTCGCAGGGGATGAGCTTGTCGATGACCGCGATGAGCAGGATGCCGCCGAAAAAGGAAATCACCGCGTACAGCAGGCCGGCCTTGGGCCCGTAGACGGCGGTCAGCATGCCCGCGGCCTCGTGCAGCAGCTCCACCAGGGAGACGTAAATCATCACCCCCGCGGACAGCCCCAGGCTGACGGCCAGCACCCGGGTGTCGATGGTCTTGGCGAAAAAGACGACCATGCCGCCGATGCCGGTGGACAGCCCGGCCAGCAGGGTCAGCAGCAGCGCTTCCCAGAAGTTGTTCATGCCTTGCATGGCGGTTGCTCCGTTTCAGCGGTTTCATCGTGCCGGAAGGCCTCGTACACCCGCCGGCCGAAGGTGTGCAGCGCCGGCTCGAAGGCCAGCCCGTGGCGGGCTTCCCCGCCGAAGCGCGCGGTGGAGGCGAAGGACGCGTCCAGGAAGTCGCAGGCCAGCTCGCACGCCGCGGGCAGGCTGGCGCCGGCCATCACCGCCGAAATGACCGCGGAGGCCAGCAGGTCGCCCGTGCCGGGGTAGGCGCCCGGGTAGCGGGGGCGGGAGGTTTCATACGGAGGGCTGCCCTTTTCCTCCGCCCGCACGCCGATGCCGCCCGCCCCGTCCAGAAGCCCGGTCAGGACGGCGGCCTTGCAGCCCAGGCCGGTCAGCGCCCCGGGCGCCGGCGGCGGCGGGTCGCCGCCCGCCGTGACGGGCGCGCCCAGCAGCAGGGCGGCCTCCGTGCGGTTGGGGAAAATCACGTCCGCCCGCGCGCACAGGCCGAGGAACCCCGCCCGCAGGGCCTCGTCGCAATAGGAATACCGGCGGCCCGCGTCGCCCATGACCGGGTCGACGAACAGGAGCCCTTCCGGCTTGAGCAGCCGCGGCAGCGCGTCGCGGAGCAGCTCCAGCTGCCGGGCGGAAGCCGCATAACCTACGTAAACGGCGTCAAAGCGAAGCCCCAGGCCAAACCAGTGCGACAGCGTAAGGGACATATCCTCCGTCAGGTCGCGCCGGTGCACCGGGCCGAAGCCGCCCGTATGCGCGCTGAGCAGGGCGGTGGGCAGCAGGGCGCAGGCCAGGCCGCCGGAGGACAGCACGGGAAGGGCGACCGTCGCCGAACAGCGGCCGACGCCGGAGACGTCCTGCACGACCAGGACGCGCTGCTGCCCCCGGGGGGGCGCGGACCAGGCGCTCAGACCGGCCGCTCCCGCCCGATGAAGCAGGACGCCAGGGTGCCCGGGCCGGCGTGCGCGCCGATGACCGGGCCGATCATCTGGATGCGGATTTCCTGCAGGCCGGGCAGGCGGTTTTTCAACTGGGTCTTCAGAATCTCGGCCTCGTCGCGGACGTCGCCGTGCAGGATGACGACGGTCTTGCCCGCGGGGTCCCCGATGTTCTCCGCCGTCCGGTCCACCAGGGTCTTCAGCGCCTTCTTGCGCCCCTGCACCTTGGAATGGGCCTCCAGCTTGCCCGCCCGGGTGATGATGAGGATGGGCTTGATGTCCAGCATCGTGCCCATGATGGCGCTGGTCGCCGAGACGCGGCCGCCCCGGCGCAGGTAGGCCAGGTCGCCCACGGTGAACCAGGCCTGGGCGTTCAGGCGGTTGTCAAGCACCCACTGCGCTACCTCGTCCAGGCTCGCCCCCCGGCGGTACAGGTCGTGGGCGCCGATGACCAGCAGGGACTGGGGCGCGGAGATGGACATCGTGTCCACCACCACGAACTTGCGCTCCGGGTAGCGGGCGGCCAGTTCCTTCTGCGCCTCCAGCACGTTCTGGAAGGTGGCGGACATCTGGCTGGAAAAGGCCAGGAAGAGCAGGTCGCCGCGCTTGAGGTGCGGCTCGAAGTATTCAAGGTAGGCGGCGGTGGGCAAAAGGGAGGTGAAGGGCTTGGCGCCCGCGCGCATCCGGTCGAACAGCGCCTTTTCCGCCCCGCTGGCGCCGTTGTCGTCGTAGAGCTCCGCCCCGTCCAGGTTGTAGGGCATGCGGACGATGGGGATGTTCCGCTCCTTGGCAATCTCATGCGGCAGGTCGCTGTCGCTGTCGCTCATCAGGACGTAATTGCTGGCCATGGCAGTCCTCCTGCACGCTTATTCAGCCCCGTTCAGGCGGCACGATTGTACCCTTTTCCCCACAGGAAAGCAAGATTTGACCGATACCGTGACCTTCGCGGCGGGCGCCGCGGCGCGCTTCCCGCCCCCCCGCGCGCACCGGCTTGTTTTTTCGTCAAATCCGTCCGTTTCAGGGCGTTTTACATTGTAAGGGCGGGTAGAATCGTGTATGATAAGAGGTGGCGCGCGCCGCGGCAGGCGACCGCGCCGCCAGAAAAAAACGAGACCACAAGGAGGACAATTCATGCCGAAGTACGTATACCTGTTCAAGGAAGGCAACGCGCAGATGCGCAACCTGCTGGGCGGCAAAGGCGCCAACCTGGCGGAGATGACCAATATCGGTCTGCCCGTTCCCCAGGGCTTCACCGTCACCACCGAGGCCTGCACCCGCTATTACGAGGACGGCCAGAAAATCGCGCCCGAGGTGGAGGCGGAGATTCTCGAGGCGATGCACAAGGCCGAGCAGGTCGCCGGCAAGAAGTTCGGGGACATCAACGACCCCTTCCTGGTCTCCGTCCGCTCCGGCTCCCGCGCGTCCATGCCCGGCATGATGGACACCATCCTCAACCTCGGCCTCAACGACGTCGCGGTGGAAGGCCTGGCCCGGCTGACCGGCAACGAGCGCTTCGCCTACGACTCCTACCGCCGCTTCATCCAGATGTTCTCCGACGTCGTCATGGAAGTGGACCGCAAGCTCTTCGACGCGCAGCTGGACGCGGTCAAGAAGGAAAAGGGCGTCACGGGCGACACCGACCTGGACGCGAAGGACATGAAGGAAGTGGTCCGCCGCTTCAAGGAGACCTACCGGAAGAATAAGGGCGAGGACTTCCCCCAGGAGCCCAAGACCCAGCTGATGGAAGCCATCAAGGCGGTGTTCCGCTCCTGGGACAACCCGCGCGCCGTCTACTACCGCCGCATGAACGACATCCCCGGCGACTGGGGCACCGCGGTCAACGTGCAGTCGATGGTGTTCGGCAACATGGGCGACGACTCCGGCACCGGCGTCGCCTTCACGCGCAACCCCTCCACCGGCGAGCGCAAGCTTTACGGCGAGTACCTGATGAACGCCCAGGGCGAGGACGTCGTGGCCGGCATCCGCACGCCCAGCCCCATCTCCTCCATGAAGGACAGCATGCCCCAGGTGTACGAGCAGTTCGTCAAGATTGCCGACACGCTGGAAAACCACTACCGCGACATGCAGGACATGGAGTTCACCATCGAGCGGGGCAAGCTGTACATGCTGCAGACCCGCAACGGCAAGCGCACCGCCGCCGCCGCGCTGAAAATCGCGGTGGACCTGGTGAACGAAGGCCGCCTGGACCATGAGGAGGCCGTGCTGAAGGTGGACCCGCGCCAGCTGGATACGCTGCTGCACCCCAACTTCGACGGCAAGGCCCTGAAGGCCGCCGCCCCCTTCGCCTCCGGCCTGCCCGCCTCCCCCGGCGCCGGCGCGGGCGAGGTCTACTTCACCGCGCACGAGGCCGCCAAGGCCGCCAAGGCCGGCAAGAACGTCGTGCTGGTGCGCGAGGAGACCACCCCGGAAGACATCGAGGGCATGGACTTGTCCAAGGCCATCCTGACCGCGCGCGGCGGCATGACCAGCCACGCGGCCGTCGTCGCCCGCGGCATGGGGCGCCCGGCGGTCGTCGGCTGCCATGACATCTTCATCGACGAGGAAGCCAAGAAGATGACCTCCACCTCCGGCGAGGTCTTCCACGAGGGCGACCCCATCAGCGTGGACGGCACCACCGGCAAGGTGTACCGCGGCCTGATTCCCACGGTGGAAGCCACCGTGACCGGCGACTTCGCCACACTGATGGAGTGGGCGGACAAGGCCCGCACCCTCAAGGTGCGCACCAACGCCGACACGCCCAAGGACACCCGCCAGGCGGTCGGTTTCGGCGCCGAGGGCATCGGGCTGTGCCGCACGGAGCACATGTTCTTCGAAGCCAGCCGCATCGCGCTGGTGCGCGAGATGATCCTGGCCGACAGCGAGGAGCAGCGCCGCGCCGCGCTGGACAAAATCCTGCCCATGCAGCAGAAGGACTTCGAGGAGATGTTCGTCGCCCTGGAAGGCCGTCCGATGACGGTGCGCTACCTGGACCCGCCGCTGCACGAGTTCCTGCCGCAGAAGAACATGACCGGGGAAATCGCCGCGCTAGCCAGGCAATTGAAGACCACGCCGGAGAAAATCGTCGAGAAGATCGAGGCGCTGCACGAGTTCAACCCCATGATGGGCCACCGCGGCTGCCGCCTGTCGGTCACCTACCCCGAAATCGCCGAGATGCAGACCCGCGCCGTGCTGCAGGCCGCGCTGAAGGTGAAGAAGGAGACCGGGCTGAAGTTCGTGCCCGAGATCATGATTCCGCTCGTGGGCACCCGCAAGGAGCTGGCCTTCGTCAAGCAGGTCGTGATGGATACGGCGAAGAAGATTTTCGACGAGCAGGGCGATAAGATCGAGTTCATGGTCGGCACCATGATTGAAATCCCCCGCGCCTGCGTCACCGCCGACGAAATCGCCAAGGAAGCCGAGTTCTTCTCCTTTGGCACCAACGACCTCACCCAGATGGGCTTCGGCTTCAGCCGCGACGACGCGACCAAGTTCCTGGATTCCTACTACGAGAAGCGCATCCTGGAGTCCGACCCCTTCGCGAGGCTGGACCAGGACGGCATCGGCAAGCTGGTCGAGACCGCCATCGAGCTGGGCCGCAAAGGCCGCCCCGGCATCAAGCTGGGCATCTGCGGCGAGCACGGCGGCGACCCCTCCTCCATCGAATTCTTCCACAAGGCGGGCCTCCACTACGTGAGCTGCTCGCCCTTCCGCGTGCCGATCGCCCGTCTGGCCGCCGCGCACGCCGCCATCAACGGGAAGAAGGCCAAGGCCTGACACCCGGCAGTCCGCCGGCTTCGCCTTGCGTTGTGACCGCGGGGAACCCTTCCGGGTTCCCCCTTTTCGTTCAAGGAAGGGGCTGCGGGCGTGGCCCGGCCTGCAGGCGGCGCCTGGCGCGGGCCTTCACCCGCTGTCCCGCGCCGCAGGCCCGCCGCGCCCGGCGGAGGAAACCAGGGCGAGGGCGCGCAGCCGGGCGATGAGCAGGCTGAAGCGCGGCCGCGTCGGCATCACGCGCAGGATGACCTCCGGCGGCAGGCCGCCCGCCATCACCTCGCACAGCCCGCCCCAGGCGTCCGCCGTGTCCAGTACGCCCTGGTAGGCGTCCAGCAGCCGCTGGGCCACCGCGCCCCGGGCGCGCGCGCTGCTGCGCCACCCCCCGTCGAAGGCCGGCGCCGCCCGGCCGTTTGCCCCGCCGGGAGCAGAAGGTGTGTGACCCCGGTTCCGGTCCGCGTTTCCGTCCGGGTTTGGTTCCCTGTGTGACGGGCTGGCCGCGGTATATGCCCCGGCCCCGGCCGGGGGGCTGGCCGGCGGGTTGGGTGCCGTATTGCCGTCGCCCTCCGCCGTTTTTTCAACCGGCGCCGGGGCGCGCGCTGAGGCCTCCGGGGAGAGGTAATTGAGGCAGTAGCGCGGCATCAGGCTGCCCTTTCGCCCCGGCTTGTAGCGGATGAGCCCGTGCCGCTGCAGGCCCTCCCGCGCCCTGCGCATCCGGTCGCAGGCGGAGTCGCCCGCGCCGAAGGTGGTCTGGGCCAGCAGCCTGGCGTTGGCGACGGGCAGCCAGCCGTCCGGCCAGTGGGCGCCGCTGGCCTCCTGGTTGAACGTCTCCAGCAGCGCGTGCCAGAGCACAAACTCGTTGGCGGTCAGCCGGTTGCGGCTGGCGAAGGCCAGAAAGGCGCGGCACTCGGCGATATAGTTGACCCGGGGCATGGCGTTCCCTCCTTTCGGTGCTGCCCTGAGCATAGCAAAGCGCCCGGCGGACATTCACTGACATCTTTTTGCCGTGATACGAAACGAATGAGTAAACGCACCGAGGGGATGAGCATTTTTGATGGCTCCGCTCAGCCGAAAGAACGGGGCGTAGCCGGAGTCTACGCCAAGTGAAAGAGGCAACGCGGGGACGCAAAAAGGCCGTCCCATCAAAGCGTTTACGATTGAGTTTAGTATATATCCACCGGGCGCGGGCAGGGGCGCCGCACCCTTATTCCAGGTTGAACGCCTCCTCGATTTCCCGGACCTGGGCGTCGCCGATCTGCACCACGGCGCCGATTTCCCTTGCCGCGATGACCGCGCGGGCGGAGAACTCCAGCACCTCCAGGCGGTCGAAGGCGTTGAGCAGGTCGCGCCCGGTGACCACGACGCACTCGTTTTCGATGATGACCACCGGCACCCGCGGGGAGAAGGCGGCGGCCGTGCCCCGGATGTCGGTGGTGGAGCTGAGGAAGGGCAGCTTCTTCACCTGCCGCAGGCCGATGTAGCTCTCCGGAATCAGGCGGGAATCGAAGGGCGTGTCGGTGACGGCGAAGGCCATGATGGACGGCGCGTGGGCGATGAGCACGCTGCCGACGTCCGGGTGCGCCTCGTAAATCGCCTGGTGCAGGGGCACGGAGCGGCTGGGCGTCATCCCGGCCTGGCACATGCCGTCGCGGATGAGCACCAGGTCCTCGGGCTCCAGGTACATCCGGTCCTTGTTGTAGGGCGTGATGAGGAAGGCGCCGCCGTCCACGCGCTGGGAATAGGTGCCCTGGGTGGAGGTGAACAGCCGCTGGTCGTAGGAGCGGCGGATGAAGCGGCACATGTCCCGGCGGGCCGCACGCTCCCGGCTGGAGGCGACGCGGGGGATGAACTCGTCCATCGGGGAGTGCCGGGGGCGGGCGAAGGCGGCCAGCTGCTCCCCGCTCAGGGCGCGCGGCACGCCCAGCTTCAGCGCGTCAATTTCCAGCCGCCCGCTGAAGTCCAGCGTCTCGAAGGCCATGAAGGCGGAGAACAGGTCCTTCGCGCCGATGACGCAGCCGTGGTTCTCCATCAGCACGGTGTCGAAGCCCTCCTGGAAGCGCCGGGCGATGTTCTCCCCCAGCTTCTCGCTGCCGGGGACGGCATACTCTGCCACGCCCACGTCGCCGCAGATTTTCAGCACGTCCGGCACCAGGCGGATGTTGGGCACCCGGCGCACCAGGCTGAAGGCGATCATCGTGGGCGGGTGGGCGTGCAGCACCGCGCGCAGGTCCGGGCGGATTTTATAAATCTGCAGGTGCAGGGGCAGCTCGACCGAGGGGCGGTGCATGCCGGTTTTTTCCCCGTCCGGCCGAATCCGAATCATGTCCCCGCGCGTCAGGCTGCCCTTGTCGATGCCCGAGGGGGTAATCCACACGTCGCCGTTCTCGTCCCGGATGGACAGGTTGCCGCCCGAGGTCGTGGTCATCCCGTAGCGGTAGATGCGCTGCATGATCATCACCAGCTGGTCGGCGGGGTGCAAGAGGTCGAATCGCATGGGGAACCCTCCTTTTCCTGGGCCGCGGCAAGGGGGCCGCGCCGGCCTTATCTTACCCCATCCCGCGGCAAAGCGCACCTGCCCCGCCCGCCCTTACGGCGCCGCCGGAAGGCGTGCTATAATACCGCTTGAGAAACGGGGAGGGACAAGCAGATGGCAGACCGCAAGGCGGACATCATCCGGCTGCAGAACGAGCTCATCCGGGAGATGAGCCGGAAAAACCTGGACCGCGTCGGCAACGACCTGTGGGGCCGGCCGCCGGCGGACGGCGGGGAGGAACTGACGCCGCCGCCGGGCTACCCGGATGTGCCGCGCATCGATTTCGGCGGGGGGGACGCGCGGCAGCAAGCGGGCGCGCCGGAAGAGAAGCGGGAGGAGGCGCCGAAGGAGGACATCGAGGAGCTGAAAAAGGAGCTGCACTCCTACATCGGCCTGGAGGTGGTCAAGGCCGAGGTGGAAAGCCTCATCAACCTGGTCAAGGTGAACAAGCTGCGCAAGCAGCACGATTTGCCCACGGAGGACCTGTCCCTGCACATGGTCTTCTCCGGCAACCCAGGCACCGGCAAGACGATGATCGCGCGGCTGATGAGCCGGATTTACAGGAGCCTGGGCATCCTGTCCAAGGGCCACCTGGTGGAGGTGGACCGCTCCGGCCTGGTGGCCGGCTACGTCGGGCAGACCGCCATCAAGACCAAGGAGGCGGTGGACAAGGCATTGGGCGGCGTGCTGTTCATCGACGAGGCCTACGCCCTGACCACCCGGGGGCCCCAGGACTACGGGCAGGAGGCGGTGGAGACGCTGCTGAAGAACATGGAGGACCACCGGGACGACCTGGTGGTCATCGCCGCGGGCTACGTGGACCTGATGAACGCCTTCGTCCACAGCAACCCGGGGCTGGAGAGCCGCTTCAACCGCTTCCTGTATTTCCCGGACTACACGGTGGAGGAGATGCTGGCCATCTTCGAGATGCGCTGCGACAAGGCCGGCTACCGCCTGGACGGGGACGCCCGGGAGCCCCTGAAGGAAATCCTGGCGAATGAGAGCGAGGACAACATCGGCTTCGGCAACGCGAGGGGCGTGCGCAACCTGTTCGAGCAGGCCGTCTCCCGCCAGGCCAACCGGCTGGCGAAGCAGGAAACCGTGACGCGGGACGAGCTGATGCTGCTGAAGGCGGAGGACCTGGAGGCGCCGGAAGAGGACGCGGACGAAGGCGGCGGGCCGGAGGCGGACTGAAAGGCGCTCCTTGACCCACTTCTTTGATTAAGCAGGAACGGGAATTTCTGCCTGTTCGGCATCGCTATGCTTGCCTCACGGCCAGCAGAAATTCGCGGAAATGTTTTATCTAAAGCCAAAACCCGCGGCACCGCACATGTCGCTGCCGCGGATTACCATCAGAGGGCTTCGCCCTCCGATACCTCCCATGAAATGGTTTTTTGACAGCCCCAATTGTCTGCGGACACTTCTTTGCTTTTGCCGTGATGGCAGCTCCCCCCGCCGGGGAACCCCCTACAGCAGCGTGTAGCCGCCGTCGACGACGAGGTCGGAGCCGGTGGTGTAGGTGGAGGCGTCGCTGGCGAAGTAGAGGAAGGCGCCGGTCAGCTCGTCCGCCCGCCCCATGCGCTTTTGCGGGGTGGCCTCGCGCCATTGCTGCGCGGCCGGGAAATCGTCGTTTAAGGGATTGGAGATGTAGCCGGGGCTGACGGAGTTGACGCGGATGCCGTAGCGCGCCCATTCCACGGCCATGGAGCGCGTCAGGTGGAGGACGGCGGCCTTGGAGGTGACATAGCTGGAGGTCCGCTGCGGCACGTTCACGATGCGCGCGGAAATGGACGCCATGTTGACGATGGCGCCGCCCGTCCCCTGCGCAATCATCACCTTTGCCGCCGCCTGCGCGCACAGCATGGTGCCCACCAGGTTCACGTTGATGACCCGCATCCACTCCTCCAGCCCCGCCTCCTCCAGCGGGTAGAAGTCGACGACGCCGGCGTTGTTGACGGCGAAGTCCAGGCCGCCCAGCTCCTTCGCGCAGGCCGCCACCATCGTCTTCACGCTCTCCGCGTCGGACACGTCGCACTGCAGCGCGAAAACCCTGCGCCCGTAGCGCGCACGCAGGTCCCGCGCGACCTCCTCCAGCTTGTCCACCGACCGGCCGGTCACCGCGAAGTCCGCGCCCGCCTCGGCGAAGCCCTCCGCCAGCGCCTTGCCGATGCCGTAGCCTGCGCCGGTGATGAAGCCGCGCTTGCCGTCCATCCTGAAACGCTCCAGAATCCCCATGGCGCCCGCCTCCTTATGCATGTTTTTTGCCATTATAAGCCGGCGCCGACCTCCGGTCAAAGCGGGGCGGGGAACCTGGATGCGGGGGCTTGACAGGCGCCCCGGCACGGCTATAATGAACAGTGTTCAGTTTGAGGGAAGGAGGCCGCCGTGAACAAGTCCGTCACCTCCCGGGGGGACATCCTGCGCGAAAGCCGCCTGTTGGTCATGCGCGAGGGCCTGGGCGCCGTCAGCATGCGCAGCGTGGCCCGGGCCTGCGGCATCGCGGTGGGCTCGTTGTACAACTACTTCCCCTCCAAGGAGGAGCTGCTGCGCGAAGTGACCGGCGAGGTCTGGGAGGACGTGTTCCACGTGCCGGGCGACGCCCCCGACATCGGCGGCTTTGCGGAGGGGATGCGGTGGTTCGCGGGGCGGCTGGCGGCCGGCCGCGAACGCTATCCGGGCTTTTTCAGCGTGCACGCGATGAGCCTCGCCGCCGCCGGCAGGGAGGCCGGCCGCGCGAAAATGGAGGCCTACGTCAGCCGCATCCGGCAATGCCTGCTCGCCATTTTGCAGCGGGACGGGCGGGTGCGGGCGGACGCCTTCGCCCGGGGGCTCAGCGCGGAAGGGCTGGTCGGGCTGGTGTTCGACACCCTCCTGTCCCGCGCGATGCGGGGCCAGGAGGACCCGGAGCCTTTGATTTCACTGGTATCGCAGGCGATTTACTGACCGCCGGCGCCCCCCGCGGAAACGCGGGGTTTCCAGGCCCCAAACTGAACGTTGTTCAATATGCCGGCAACGGCCGGCCACATGAAGGAGGAACCCCATGCAAGCGATTTTCGAAACCGTTTTCGACGCCCTCTACCTGACCGGCGTCGTCACGCTGGGCATCCTGATGCTGAGGAACGCCGGGGGGCGGCGCCAGTCCCTGCTGTTCGGCGCGATGGCCGTGACCCTGGGCGCGGGGGACGCCTTCCACCTGTTGCCGCGCGCCTACGCGCTGTTGACCACGGGGCTTGCCAGCCACGCGGCGGCCCTGGGCACCGGCAAGTTCATCACCTCCCTGACGATGACCGCTTTTTACGTGCTGCTCTACCACGTCTGGCGCAGCCGCTACCGGGTGACGGGGAAAATGGGGCTGACCCTGGCCGTCTACGGGCTGGCCGCCGTCCGCGTGGCGCTGTGCCTGCTTCCGCAGAACCGGTGGACCAGCCCCGCGCCGCCCCTGCTCTGGGGCGTGCTGCGCAACCTGCCCTTCTCGGCGATGGGGCTGGCGGTCATCCTCCTGTTTTACAACAGCGCGCGGGAGCGGGGGGATGCGCCCTTCCGCCACATGTGGCTGACCATCGCGCTGAGCTTCGCCTTCTACCTGCCCGTGGTGCTGTGGGCGGACGCCGTCCCCGCGGTGGGAATCCTGATGGTGACCAAGACCCTGGCCTACGTGTGGACCGTCCTGATCGGCTACCTGGATTTGCGCGCGGCGACCCGGGTGTCCGCACAGGGCAGTGGGGCGGCGCCCGCCGGAAGCCAAGCGGCTCCAATCAC
>Ga0123335_1000661_pt1 | contig 58976 bp, 48 predicted proteins | sample BiotimSIPDNA_2_FD_89707 | JGI IMG/M metagenome (GOLD analysis project Ga0123335, IMG submission 89707) | Anaerobic biogas reactor microbial communites from Washington, USA - Biogas_R2 time_0 SIP DNA | ecosystem: Engineered > Bioreactor > Anaerobic > Unclassified | place: Washington, USA... | reverse complement strand
CGGATCGCCTTCCATCGCCTTCAGCGCGGAACCGCGGATAATCGGAATGTCGTCGCCGGGGAACTCGTACTTGTTCAACAGGTCCCGAAGGTCCATCTCCACCAGGTCGAGCATCTCCGGATCGTCCACCATGTCCACCTTGTTCATCCATACCACCATCGCCGGCACGTTCACCTGGCGCGCAAGCAGAATGTGCTCGCGCGTCTGTGCCATCGGGCCGTCGTCCGCAGCCACCACCAGGATGGCGCCGTCCATCTGCGCCGCGCCCGTGATCATGTTCTTGATGTAGTCCGCGTGGCCCGGACAGTCCACGTGCGCATAGTGGCGCGCGTCCGTCTCGTATTCCACGTGGGCGATGGAGATTGTGATGCCACGATCGCGTTCTTCGGGCGCCTTGTCGATCATCCCGAATTCTATAAGCTTGGCCTTGCCCAGTTTGGCCTGCACCCGGGTAATCGCGCTCGTAAGCGTCGTCTTGCCGTGGTCCACGTGGCCGATCGTACCCACATTCACATGCGGTTTGGTGCGCGCAAATTTTTCCTTCGCCATGGTGGCTCTCTCCTTCACACGGCGCCCCATGAGCGCTCGTGGTTATGTCGCACTCCTGCCGCGCCGCTTACGGCTGCCGCAAGGCACAACACCGACTCTGTTGCGTTATCGACTTATTTCAAGAGCGCGCGCCCGCCTGAAAGCGGAACGCGTTGCCCATCTTTTCCATAATCTCGTTCGCGGCATTTACCGGCACCGGTTCATAGCGCGAAAATTCCATTGCATAAGTTGCACGGCCCTGCGTCCGCGAACGCAGGTCATTGGCATATCCGAACATCTCAGCCAGCGGCACCAGGGCGCGAATTATTTGCGTGTTACCTTCGCTTTCCATGCCTATCAGCCGGCCGCGCCGTCGGTCAAAATCGCCTATAACATCGCCCGTAAATTCATCGGGCGTAATAACATCCATTTTCATCACAGGCTCCAGCAACACCGGCGACGCTTTCGGCGCGGCTTCCTTCACCGCCATGGAACCGGCGATCTGGAAGGCCATGTCCGAAGAATCCACTTCGTGGTACGACCCGAAAGTCAGCGTGACCTTCACGTCCACCATGGGATACCCGGTGACAATACCACTGTTCACGGCCTGCTGACAGCCTTTCTGCACCGCCGGAATATACTCCTTGGGTATCACGCCGCCGACCGTTTTGTCTTCAAAGACAAATCCTGAGCCCGTTTTGCCGCTTTCCAGCGTCAACACGACATGCGCGTACTGGCCACGGCCGCCCGTCTGCCGGACAAAACGCTTTTCCACTTCAGCGCGGCCTTGAAGCGTTTCACGGTAGGCCACCATGGGCTTGCCGACATTCGCCTCGACATCGAACTCGCGCTTCATGCGGTCAATGATGATCTCAAGGTGAAGTTCACCCATCCCGGCGATGATGGTCTGGCCGGTTTCCTCATTGACCCGGACCCTGAATGTGGGGTCTTCATCCGACAGTTTCACCAGTGCGCGCGCAAGTTTTTCCTGCTCGGCTTTGCTCTTGGCTTCAATGGCGATATGAACCACAGGCTCCGGAAAGTCCACCGACATGAGCGCGACCACTTTTTTCGGGTCGCACAGCGTGTCGCCGGTGGTCGTGTCCTTGCATCCGATTACGGCGCCAATGTCGCCCGCGTGCAGTTCTTCAATGTCCGTACGCTCGTCGGCATGCATTTCAATGAGCCGGCCAAGCCGTTCCTTTTTCTCCGTACGGGCGTTCACCACCTGCTGCCCCGCCTTGATCACGCCGCTATAAACACGGACAAAGGTCAGACGGCCAACATGGGGGTCGGTGACGATTTTGAAGGCCAGCGCGGAAAACGGGTCGGTATCTGTCGGACGGCGCTTCACGGTTCTCCCGGGCTGGCGTGGTTTCGTGCCCTCGTATTCCCCCATGTCCAGGGGCGAAGGCAGGTAATCCACCACCGCGTCCAGCAAAAGCCGTGTGCCTTTGTTGCGTAGGGCCGTTCCGGCGATAACGGGCGTAAGCCTGGAAGCCAGCGCGCATCTTCGTATCGCCGCTTTCAGTTCGCCGTTCGTGATCGTGTGCTCGTCGGTAATGTACCGCTCCATCAGCGATTCATCCACGGAAGCGACCGCCTCGATAAGCTCATGGCGATGAAGTTGCGCCTCTTCGGCGTACGCTTCGGGCACTTCCGTGACGATCTGCTGATTGTCCTCGCCGTCCTTGTCCCACATAATGCACTGCCAGTCCACCAGGTCAATTAGGCCGACAAACTGGTCTTCAGCGCCGATCGGCATCTGAAGGGGAATGGGGTGGGCGTCAAGGCGGGTCGTCATGCTGGTTACGGCCTTGAAAAAATCCGCACCGACACGATCCATTTTATTGATGAAGGCAATACGCGGCACACGATAACGCTGTGCCTGGCGCCAGACCGTCTCAGACTGGGGCTGGACTCCCGCCACGGCGCAAAATACCGCCACGGCACCGTCGAGCACGCGCAGACTCCGCTCCACTTCCGCGGTAAAGTCGATGTGCCCGGGGGTATCAATAACATTGATATGGTGCCCCTTCCATTCACAGGCTGTGGCGGCAGATGAAATGGTTATACCGCGCTCCCGCTCCTGCTCCATGAAATCCATGGTAGCCGCACCGTCATGGACTTCGCCCATGCGATGCACCCGGCCGGAGTAGTACAAGAGCCGTTCGGTGACGGTGGTCTTGCCGGCATCAATATGAGCCATAATGCCGATATTACGCATGTTCTCGATAGCTACTTTACGGGGCACGTTCTGTCTCTTTCTTCACCGCCGGCGCACCAGGCACGCCGGAATATGACCGCAAGAATGATGTGTCCACCGTTACGCTAACAATTCACGCTTCTCGAGAAGTACTGTCCGTTGTTCTCGGAATTTTGGCCCTACACTCTGCCTGATTCAACTGTCTGAATGCACGACAGAGGCGGCGCGCGAATCGCTAACGATGCGGCGCGTCACTCTCCATCGTATGTAATAATCAATTCCTTCATACTTTAAACCGAAGCACGCCTGCCCGCCTAGAAGCGGAAGTGGGCGAAGGCCTTGTTGGCTTCCGCCATGCGATGCGTGTCGTCTTTACGTTTCATTGTGGCGCCCTGCCTGTTGTAGCAATCCAACAGCTCGGCCGCCAGTTTCTGTTTCATGGTCTTTTCGCCGCGTTTCCGCGAAAACTCGATGATCCAACGGAAGGCAAGGGCGGTGCGGGTTGCGGGGGCGATTTCAACCGGCACCTGATAGGTGGCGCCGCCGACGCGCCGCGACTTGACCTGCAACAGCGGCTTGGCATTGTCAACCGCCGTTTCGAACACCGCCAGCGGGTTCTGATCCGGCACCTTGGCTTTCAGAATGTCAAATGCGCCGTACACGATACCCTCGGCAATACTCTTCTTGCCGGACTTCATCATGGTATTGACGAACATCGCCACCGTGGTGCTTCCATACTTCGGATCGGGCAACAGTTTACGTTTGACTATCTCACGCCGTCTTGACATATTGCTTTATTGACCTTATCTTCCATGCGGCGCCCGTGGCGCCCGCAATTTTATTGCCTGATTATTTCTTGGGTTTCTTGACGCCGTACTTGGAGCGGCTGACCCAGCGACCCATGTGCCGCTTTTTGCCGCCTTCGTCTTTGACCGATGCCGTGCCGCCCATGTCGCCCGTGGCATCCAAGACGCCACGGATAAGGTGGTAACGAACACCGGGAAGATCCTTCACACGACCGCCGCGAATCATGACCTGGGAGTGTTCCTGCAGGTTATGTCCGACGCCGGGAATATAGACCGTGACTTCCATCCCGTTTTTCAGGCGGACACGGGCCACCTTGCGCAAGGCCGAATTCGGTTTCTTCGGCGTAAGCGTGGAAACACGCGTGCACGTGCCGGAAGCCTGGGGGCACGCTTTCAATGCCGGCGACTTGGTCTTCTTCTCCATCTTCTTCCGGCAGTTACGCACTAATTGATTAATCGTAGGCAAAACACTATCTCCACACCAAGGGTTATATCGGGTAATAACGGGATTTCTGCGCAACACTTCCTGCGCAGAGAAAGGGATTGCGTACAAACAGAAGGGAAGTATAGCAAATAAAAATCACCAATGTCAAGCAATATGCCGGATATTTTTTCGCGGCATCCATGACGGAGAAAAAACCGTTATCTTCACAGCCAGCCTTTCTCCGATTGTCAATAATTAAACCTTTTTCAGGCGAAGCTGAGCATTGACCATCCGCAGGTGTCCCCGCTTCCGGAACAACGTCCCTTACACGCGTTTCACCCGCTGTCCGTCGGGCGTGTCTTCAATAATCCAGCCTTCATTCAAAAGCTGGTCGCGAATGGCATCGGCTTCGGCGAACCGCTTCTCGCGGCGGGCCTGTTGCCGGGCGGCAACGCGGTCCAGCACCTCCCGGGGCACGGTATCCTCCACGGGCGGCGCGAATATGCCGGTGACCTGGTTCAGTTGGTCTAGCAGGTCCAGGACATGGATGGCGCCCGCACTGCCTACACCACCGTCGTCAATCTTGCGGTTGACATCGCGGATGAAGTTGAACACGGCGCCCAAGGCGCCTGAAATATTCAGGTCGTCATCCATGTTTGCAATGAATTCCGCCTCGCAGTCCCGGCACTCCTGCAAGAGTTCGTCACCTTCGCCGTGGATTTCCTCGAGCCGGATGCGGAAATCCCGGATGCGGCGCAGCGCCTGGGAGGCTGCGGCCACCGCGTCGAAGGAAAAGTTGCTTGGCTGGCGGTAATGGGTGGCGATGAGGGTGTATCGAATGGCCAGGGGGTCAAGTCCTTTCGCAAGCAGGTCGCGCAGGGTGTAGAAGTTGCCCAGCGACTTGGCCATTTTCCGGCCTTCCACCATCAGGTGCGCGCAATGGAGCCAGTAGTTCACAAAGGGTGCGCCCGTGGCGCAGCACGACTGGGCAATCTCGTTTTCATGATGGGGGAACATGTTGTCGATGCCGCCGCAATGGATGTCAAAATGGGGGCCCAGGTATTTCATGCTCATGGCGCTGCATTCAATGTGCCAGCCGGGCCGGCCTTTGCCCAATTCCGTTTCCCAGTACACATCGCCATCCTGCTCGTCCCAGGCCTTCCACAGGGCGAAGTCCCGGGCCTCCTCGGCCTCGTACTCATCCGCGTCCACACGACCGCTAGCCCCGGTTTTTAAGTCCTCCAGGTTCATATGGCTCAACCGGCCATATTTTGGGAAAGTGGTGAGATTGAAATAAATGCTGCCCTTTTCTTCGTAGGTGTGCCCTTTCTCACGAAGCGCCTTGATTAGGTCCACCATTTCCGGAATATGGTCTGTGGCGGCGGGATAGGCATCGGCGCGCCAGATGCCCAGGGTGTCAATGTCCTCGAAAAAAGCGCGGGCGTAGTGGGCCGTGATTTCCTTGAGCGACTTGCCCGTTTCGCGGCAGGTGCGGATCAGTTTGTCCTCCACGTCCGTCAAGTTCATGATGTGAGTCACCTTGTATCCTCTGAACGTCAGGTAACGCCGCACCAGGTCCTCAAACATGTACGCCCGGAAATTGCCGATATGGGCATAGTTGTAAATGGTCGGGCCGCAGGTGTACATGCCCGCTTCATTCGGCTTGATAGCGTTAAATTCTTCTTTGCTGCGTGTAAGCGTATTATAAAACAGGATTGGCATAACTGATTTTCCCGAGTCTGAAATGAAAACTTCACCAAGGCCGATACCACGCGCCTTCGCATGGCCACCCACGTTTTCCGGCACAACTCCCGCCCGAAAAGACGCTGAAGCGGAAATAGCATAACAAAAGGGCCGTTCAAAGCCCAAAGGAGGAAACACACACAAGACATATCCGTCCGACATCGTCCGACCTGTCTGACACAAATCAGGACGGTGGTCCTAACCATATACCAGTTGAATACTTCCAGACGCTGTGATAGCATGCATTTTCTGGATAGTTTCCCCTGACAGATGGTTTTGGTACTCCGACTATGCTCTTGAACATGATAAAGCCGATGTTGTCACACTCACGTAACGCGAGACAGTTTATTCCATTCGTGTACGTCTTCATGCTGGCCGGGTTGGCATCCCACGCGGCCCCGCCCGTAAAGATCGCTTTCCTGGCCGCAGAACCAAGTCCGGAGGCGATGGGCCCCCACAACATCGCGGCATGGGAAGCGGCCAAAACGCTCGGCGACGCCGCGCTGCTGACGTACGACGGCACAGGCGGCTTTGTGGACAACACCGGCGTGCTTTGTCCCTTGTCGAAGTTTGATGTGGTCTGGCACCACCAGGGCGATTCTATTGACCGCACACCGCTTCACGGTGGTCCGGGCCTGCAGGCCATACGCGCCTTCGCCCAAGAGGGCGGCGGTGTTTTATTTTCTGGCGGGGCGGTGGGCATGATGGATTATTGCGGTCTGGAACCCCATGTGCGTTCCCAGCGGCACCAACTCGAACATCACCGTGATCCCGCGTTCCTTGTGCCTGAAATGCCTTCCCACCCGGCCTTTACAGGCCTGACAGAAACGAATGGGCGTATCGGACTCAGTAATGGCGGCTGTCCCGCCGTGGCGGATTTCTATTGGGGCGGGCCCGCCGAGGGCATGGTGCTGGGCAACACGCCCGCCGGCGTCGAACGGCCGCTGGTGGAATACGCCGTGGGTTCCGGGCGAATGATATTCTTCGGCTGGCGCTGGCCCGACTATGCCGACCTGGAAAACACCTACCGCGCCAACCTGTTGCGGCTCACGGCCAACCTGCTGGTCTACCTGGGCGACAAACAACACTGGCGGCCCATCGTCATACCCACCAAGTATCCGCCTGCGGCCTTTCCTGACGAACCGGGTATTGCCACACCGCGATGGCGTGCGCTACGCATGGCCATTGAAGACCTTTCGCAATCTTTTCCCGGCACCTATATAAACGGTAGCGCTTATCTTTCCGAATTGGACACCCTGCAAGCGGAACATGACCGGCTGGCACAGGACTCCGGGAAGGAGGCCCTTGCCCCCGTCGTGGCGCGCTTCGAGGCACTCCAGCGGCGGGCGTTGCTCGCCAACCCCCTGGTGGATTTTGAACGCCTCCTCGTCATCCGGCGGCGCGCGGACAATCCGGGCCTGCCCATGAATTATCACGGCAACACGGACATCGCCCCGACCGGATATGACAACACCCTGGAGTCGCTGCCGGCAACAGGCGGACAGCCCGAACTGCTGTTCCGTCCCGAGGGCGACCGCTTCATCGGCGACATGGACCTGCACTACGACGGCGAAAAACTGCTGCTGTCGATGCCGGACGCCGAGGGGCGCTGGGGCATTGCGGAGTTTGACCTCACCTCCAGAACGCTTGCACCGCTCCCACTCATCGACGATCCGGACGTACACAATTACGACGCGTGTTACCTGTCGGATGAACGCATCGTCTTCACCTCCACCGCCCCTTTTATCGGCGTGCCCTGCGTGGGCGGACGGTCCAAGGTCGCCAACCTGTATCTGCTGGAGCGGAACGGCCGGATCCGGCGCCTGACCAATGACCAGGACCACAACTGGTGCCCCACGGTCCTGAACAACGGACGCCTGCTCTACCTGCGCTGGGAATATGCCGACATCGCCCACGCCTTCACCCGCATTCTGTTTCATTCAGGTCCGGACGGCAGCGGGCAGATGGAATATTACGGCAGCAATTCTTTCTGGCCCGCGTCTCTTTTTTATGCCCGGCCTGTGCCGAACCATCCGACAAAAATCATTGCCGTGGCCGGGGGACACCACGACGCGCCGCGCCAGGGGGAGTTGATCCTGCTGGACCCCGCCCTCGGCCGCAGCGAAGCCGACGGGGTAGTGCAACGTATTCCGGGTTACGGGGAAAAGGTCGAACCGGTCATCCTGGACGGCCTGGTATCGGCCACCTGGCCCCGTTTCCTGCATCCCTACCCGTTGAACGACACGTATTTTATAGTTTCCTGCAAGCCGTCCCGGTCATCGCTCTGGGGCATCTACCTCGTGGACACCTTTGACAACTTCGTTCTGATCCATGAGGAACCCGGCTGGGCCTTCCTCGAACCCGTCCCCTGGCGAAAGACGCCCCGGCCACCCATACTACCCGATAAGACTGACCCGGACGATACGGAGGCCGTGGTCATGCTGACGGATGTGTACCGCGGGCCCGGACTGGCGGGCGTGCCCCGGGGTACGGTAAAGTCACTGCGGCTGGTGGGTTATACCTACACCTTCCATGGCATGGGCTGCGAACCGGACCGGGTCGGCCTGGACGGACCCTGGGACGTGAAGCGGATCATCGGCACGGTTCCCGTCGAGGAGGACGGCTCCGCGAACTTCCGCATGCCCGCATGCACCCCCATTTCATTGCAGCCCCTGGACGGGGAAGGCAAGGCCGTGGCGTTGATGCGCAGCTGGCTCACGGCGGCGCCGGGCGAGACGCTCTCCTGTACGGGCTGCCACGAGCCGCAGAACACCCTCGGCGAATTCGACGGCGCGCGCGAAGCCTTCCGCAGGGAGCCTTCCGCCGTCAAACCGTGGTACGGCCCGGCACGGGGCTTTTCCTTTGAACGGGAAGTGCAGCCCGTGCTGGATGCCTGGTGCGTGGACTGCCATGACGGCAAAGCGTTTAAGAACGGCGCCGCCAATATCGACCTGACCGCCCGGCCCGCCGAACGTATCCCGTCGGCGTTCCAGATGCACTTCTCGCCATCGTACATGGAACTGCGGCGCTGGGTGCACACACCCACGCTGGAGAGCGACGCCCACCTGCTGCCGCCCCGGGATTTTCATGCCGACACCAGCACGCTGGTGCAACTGCTGCGCGACGGCCATTACGGCGTAACGCTGAGCGAGGAGGCATGGGACCGGCTGATTACCTGGATCGATCTGAATGCACCCTTCCATGGCACCTGGCAGGAGGTGGTCGCCTCGGATCCGGTAAAACTGGCCGCGGCGAAACAGGGCGCGGAACGACGCAGGGAACTTCATCACCGTTATGCGGGTATTGACGTGGACGAAGAAGCGATCCATCCCGCCGCAACCCTCGAGGCGCCACCGGCAGCCGGAAACCGTGAATCCTGCATGCCCCTTGGTTTTAATGAGAGCATGTGCGTGAGCCCCACGGAACCGCCGGCCGGGGCGCCTGTTGTCCGCGTGGACCTCGGAAACGGAGTGGATCTCGAACTGACACACGTGGAACCGGGCGAATTTCTCATGGGCGCCGACCGGGGCTATCCGAATGAGCGGCCCGCACGGATCGTATCTATTGACACGCCGTTCCTCATCGGACGTTTCGAAGTCACCAATCGCCAATATCGGTGCTTTGATCCCGGCCATGACAGCGGACTGGAAACAGGCGAGGCCTACCAGTTCGGCGACGATGAACGGGGCTTCGATTTGAACCGTCCCGAACAGCCCGTGGTCCGCGTATCCTGGGAACAGGCGACGGCCTTCTGCGCATGGCTCACGGAAAAGACCGGGCGACACTTCAGCCTGCCCACGGAAGCGCAATGGGAATACGCCTGCCGCGCGGGCACCACAACGCCCTTATGGTACGGCACGCTGGACAGCGACTTCAGCGCCTGCGCCAACTTCTCGGACGTCACCCACCATACGGTCTACTACCCCCACGTGCCCGATGCGTTGCCGCCCTGGCGGCCCGCCGACACCCGCTACGACGATACCTGGCGCGTAGCCTCTCCCGTGGGCAGTTTCACGCCGAATCCCTGGGGACTCCACGACATGCACGGCAACGTGGCCGAATGGACCTCCTCCGCCTACGAATCAGGAACGCGCAAAGTCGTGCGCGGCGGATCCTGGCTTGACTGTCCCAAGAGGGGCCGTTCCGCCTTCCGCAACCACTACGAAGCATCCCAGGCCGTCCATGATGTCGGGTTCCGCGTCGTGTGTGCGCTATGAGCGGAAACAACCGCTTTCACCAGCACTTTTTGTCCGACTTCGTCAGATAGTGTCGGACTTTGTCAGACCCGGTTCGACTCTTCCAAAGCGACATTTCCACCCTCTTCAACCCCCCAAAAAATCCCCTTGTTTTTCCGCAATGTGTGGTATAATAATTGTGGAACGTCAAGGCGTTCTGGCGCGGCATCACCCGCATGAATGTTGGTTGGGTAAAAAGAGGAGATATGCCGCATGGAACGCGAGGGCGTATCCGCGATTGAGCAGGCCGTGCACACGACGGGAGTCGTGGTGCGAGCCAGGCCTTTTCGAAGCGCGCCCTGCAAATGTCCCGAGTGGGACGGTGGCGTTGTAAGCGCCCAATCAGCCAGTGCGGTCAAGTGCGCGCCGAAAAGGCGGCATGAATGTAGAGTCGTAGCGGTCACGTTGCGGCAGGTGTGTAGAGCGTGTAAGTTGCTGAAGATTTTTCGCCTGTCCCGTTGACCGTTGCGGCTCTTTTATTGTTCCTTGCGACAGCACGGGTAACGGCGCGAAAGGGATGACGTTCGTCTTGCACTTTTTCGGGCATTCCTGCTAGTATGAGATCAGGAGACAGCAGGTATTCCTGACAAGGGGGAAGGGGGGTGTTTCTGAAGCAGGAAACAGGAGCCGTATCATCATGAAAATCGCCATTATTGGAACCGGATACCAGGGGCTGGTAACGGGCACCTGTTTCGCAGAAAACGGCCATCGCGTGGTCTGCATGGACAGGGATGCGGACCGGATCGCATTGTTAAAACGAGGCATTCCCCCCATTCATGAACCCGGGCTGGAAGAGCTCATCATCCGCAACATGGAGGAGGAACGGCTTTCCTTCACCCCGGATCTTGGCGACGCGATCCGGGACAGCCTGATGATCTTCCTGTGCGTGGGCACACCCGCGGATGAAGCGGGGAATACGGATCTTTCCGGCATTTTCGAGGTGTCCCGCCACATAGCCGAAGCCATGGACGGCTACCGCATTATTGTGAACAAGTGCACCTGCCCCCCGGGCACCGCGGAACAATTGGAAGAGATTTTCCATACCCATACCGGACATCCCGTCGATGTCGTGGTCAATCCCGATTTCATGAAAGAAGGTTCGGCCGTCGATGATTTCCTGCGCCCGGACCGGGTACTTATAGGCTGCCGGGAAATCCGGGTGAACGAAATCATGAAGGAGATGTACGGGCCTTTCCTGAGGACCGGGAAACCCCTGCTGGTCATGAGCCCGCGCAGCGCCGAAATGGCCAAATACGCCACCAACGTCATGCTGGCCACGCGCATCTCGGTAATGAATCAGCTGGCGGATGTCTGTGAGCCATGTGGCGCGGACATTTCCGAGGTGCGGGAGGCTGTCGGCGCCGACGGCCGCATCGGCCCCACCTTTCTCTTTCCGGGCATCGGCTTCGGCGGTTCCGGGCTGCCCCGCGACCTGGCGGTATGTGAACGCCTGGCCGCCGAACACCAGGTGCCCCATGACCTGCTATCGGCGGTACGCGCCGTCAATGAGGGCCGCCGCGCGCGCTTTCTGCGCCAGATACTCGACTATTACGGTGACAGCATCTGTGAAAAGAAGATCGCCCTCTGGGGCGCCAGTTTTAAGGCGCGCACCGACGACATACGCGGCGCGCCCGCACTGTTTATCATTGACGGTCTGTGTCAGGCCGGCGCCGCCGTGACCGTGTACGACCCTGTGGCGGCGGGCAAACTGGCCGACCGCTACGGCGACGCCATAACCATAGCGGCCAAGTATTACGGCGCCCTCGAAGGCGCCGATGGCCTGGTTATCGTGACCGAGTGGAATGAATTCAGACGACCGGACTACGCGCGCATGGGGGAAGTGATGCGTGAAAAGGTCATCTTTGACGGGCGCAACCTGTATACGCCCGCCATCATGGAGGCCAACGGATTCCGGTATTTCAGCATCGGACGAAAGCCCGTATAACAGAAATCTGCCCAAAATAAAGCGCAAATCACGTCCCGGAGAATCCTATGCAGATCAGTTCCAAGTATGTGGGTGTCAAATGCCGTCCCATTGACGTGGAAATCACCCCGAAGCAATGTATGTATTACGCGGCCGCCACCGGCGACGGGAACCCCGCATACCTGGACGACACGCGCCCGGAGGGAATCATGGCGCCGCCCATGCTGGCCATTTCCCTCACCTGGCGAATCTCGGCGCGGGTGGCGGAATTCTGGGGCGATTCTGATTTTCCCGTGGACGTGCTGGCGCGACAGGTCCATTTCAGCGAAGCGCTGCACTGGTTGAAGCCCATGCGGCCCGGCGACCGGCTGCACATTGAAGGAGTCGTCGCCGCCATTCTCCCCCACCGTGCGGGCACACACCTGATTCTCGAATATACCGCGCGCGATCCGGGGGGCGACACCGTGTTTGTGGAACGCATCGGCGGCATCCTGCGGGGGGTGAAATGCACCGACGAGGGCCGGGGCGAAGACACCGTTCCCGTGCACACGCCGCCAAAGGACGCTCAGCCTCTTTGGTCCAGAACTTTGCCGATATCCCCGCTCGCTTCCTACATTTATGACGGTCTGGCCGACGTCCATTTCCCCATTCATATTTCGCCCGCCTTCGCCCAAATGGTCGGGCTCCCCGGCATCATCTTCCACGGCACCGGCACCCTTGCCCTGGCGGTACGCGAAATAATAGCGCTGGAAGCGGACAACGACCCCAGTCGCGTGCTCAATGCACGGTGCCGTTTTACGGGCATGGTTATGCCGGGCACAGATATCACGGTCGAGTTACTGGACAGGGAAGCGCAAGAACGGGGCACGGCATGCCATTTCATCGTGCGGAACAGCGCGGGCAAGGCGGCGCTTAGTGACGGATGTGTGACTGTGGCCGCGCCTTAAGGTAAAATAGGCGCGAAGAGGAAACCTCTCCGTCAGAACTATCCTGCGGGGGGTTGACGCGCGTCACCGACATGAAAAGTGTTTTAATGGACAAGCGAGCGAAATTACTGTGGCAATATGTTGATAAATGGGCCGCGAAGAAGCCGGATGCGGAGGCGATCGTATTCGGCGACCTGCGCATGACCTGGGCGCAGCTGGTCGAAGCGGTGGACCGCACCGCCCGGGCCCTCCTGGAACTGGGCGTTGAAAAAGGAAATTGCGTCGCCCTGGTCTCCATGGCACGGCCCGAGTTCATCATCACCTTCATGGCGGCTTCCAAAATCGGGGCCATATGGACCGGCCTCTCTCCCCGTTTCTCTGTCAGTGAAACCGGGCGCATTCTCCGGGATTGCCGTCCGACCGTGCTCATCACCCAGGACCGCCATGAAAATGCCAACCTGGTCGAACGCGCACTGACCTTCAGTTTTGAATTGTCCTGCATCCAGGAAATTCTGGTCATCGGGGACGCCCCCGGCGGCACACTTTCCTTCGACGCCTTTACGGCGGACCCCCGGCCGCACATGGACGCGCCGCTTAAGGAAAGGCTGGCGCAGGTTTCGCCCGACGATGAAGCGCTGCTCATGTTTACTTCCGGTTCCTCGGGCTTCCCCAAGGGAGTGCTGCACACCCACCGTTCCATCATCAGCAATGTAGAGCAGGAACAAGAACTGCTCGGCCTGTCCGGCGACACGCGCATCCTCCTGCATTTCCCCATCAATCATGTCGCCGCGGATGTGGAAATCGGGTATTGCGCGGTATATTCGGGGGCGTGCCTGGTAATGCAGGAGGGCTTCGACGCGGGAGAAGCCCTAAAAATTGTGGACCGGGAAGGCATCACCATGATCGGGCAGGTGCCCGCCATGTACATGCTCGAAATCCGCGATCCCGCCTTTGCTAAAACCTCCTGGAACTCGGTAAAAACCTTCGTATGGGGAGGCTCGGCGGCGTCAAAGGATTTGCTGGAAGCGCTGGAAAAAGTGTGCCGCAGAACCGGCGCGCACATGCTGACCGGATACGGCGCCACCGAAATGGGCGGCTTTGTAACGATTACCCGGCCCGGCGACTCGATGGAATCCATGCGCCTGAACGTGGGCCTGCCCTATCGCAACTGCGAATTACGCATTGTGGACGGCGACAGGAAGCCGGTCGAGGCCGGGGTCGTCGGGGAGGTGGCCGTGAAAGGGCCCTTCCTCATGAAAGGCTACCTCAACAGCCCCGCCCTGACGGAAGAAGTGCTGGACAAGGACGGCTGGTATTACAGCAGCGACTTGGGCAGCATGGACAAGCATGGCGTGCTGACGCTTCATGGCCGGCGCTCCGAAATGTTCAAGAGCGGCGGGGAAAACGCCTTCCCCTGCGAAATCGAAACCGTGCTGGAATCCCACCCTGCCGTACTGTTCGCCGCGGTGGTCGCGGTCCCGGATGATGTGTTCGATGAGGTCGCCCACGCCCATGTAGTAACCGTGCCGGGCACAAAAACATCCGCGAATGAACTCAAGGAGTGGTGCGCTGCCTCCTTGTCCCAGTTCAAGATACCCCGGGTAATCCGTTTCCACGAGACCATGCCCTTGCTTCCTAACGGCAAAGTCGACAAAATCAAACTGCGTAAAAACTCCCTCCGTTAAGCCTAAACCGCCGATTCTGCCTGTTTCACTCTGACACACCTGATTCCATAACGAAACAGGATAAACCCTCCCACACTCACAAATAGGTACTTTCCCCACGTTTTTTCATTGGCACGCTTCTTGTATGTCTCTAGGCAAAAAGGAGTGAAATATCATGATTCGAATGGACAAACTGACTATAAAAACACGCGAAGTCCTGGAAGACGCTCTGGAACGAGCGTCCTCCAGCGGCCACCCGGAAATCACGTCGCTGCACCTGCTTCGCGCGCTAGCCGTACAGGAGCAGGGCGCCGTGGCGTCCATCCTGCAGCGCATCGGTGTGCCGCCCGACCAGGTGGCCGGGGCAGCGGAGGCCGCCCTGGAGCGGCTTCCGCGCACAAGCGGCGGCATGCAGCAGCCCGGCTTGGGCCGCGACGCCAATAAGGCGCTCGACGCGGGCTGGGAAAAAGCGCAACGCCTCAAGGACGAGTATCTCAGCACCGAACATGTCCTGATGGGCATCCTCGAATCCGGCGGTGAAGCGGCGCGTATCCTGAAAGACCTCGGCGTGACCGCCCAGGCCGTTTTGGAAGCGCTGAAAGACGTGCGCGGCACACAGCGCGTCACCGATCCGAATGCGGAATCCACCTACGAAGCCCTGGAAAAATACAGCCGCGACCTGACCCAGCTGGCCCGGGCGGGAAAACTTGACCCGGTCATCGGACGCGATGAAGAAATCCGGCGGGTCATCCAGGTGCTGTCGCGCAGGACGAAAAACAACCCGGTCCTCATCGGTGAACCCGGCACAGGCAAGACCGCCATTGTCGAAGGGCTGGCGCAACGCATTGTCGCGGGCGACGTGCCCGAGGGCTTGAAGAACAAGCGCATCGCCGCGCTGGATATCTCGGCCATGGTGGCCGGCGCCAAGTTCCGCGGCGAATTCGAGGAGCGCCTGAAAGCGGTGCTTTCTTCCGTGCAGGAGGCGGAGGGCAAAGTTATCTTGTTCATTGATGAGATGCACACCATCGTCGGCGCGGGCGCGGCCGAAGGCGCCATGGACGCGTCGAACATGCTGAAACCCGCCCTGGCCCGGGGCGAACTGCACTGCATCGGCGCCACAACCCTGGACGAGTACAAAAAACATGTGGAAAAAGACGCCGCCCTGGAACGCCGTTTCCAGCCGGTGTACGTGGACCAGCCTAACGTGGAGAACACCATCGCCATCCTGCGCGGGCTGAAGGAGCGCTACGAGGTGCACCACGGCGTGCGCATCAGCGACGACGCCATCATAGCCGCCGCGACGTTGAGCCACCGGTACATCGCCGACAGGTTCCTGCCGGACAAGGCCATCGACCTCATTGATGAGGCGGCCTCGCGGTTGCGTATCGAAATTGACAGCATGCCCTACGAGATCGACGTTATCGAGCGGCGGTTGCGCCAGCTCGAAATCGAGCAGCTCGCTCTAAAAAAGGAAAAGGACCGCGGCGCGCGGGAACGGCGCGAAGCGCTGGAAGCGGAAATGGCCGAGCTGCGAGAAGATTTGAGCGCCAAGAAAAGCCAGTGGCAGACGGAAAAGGAACGCATAGAGGCCATCCGCAACCTGCAGGCCCAAATTGAGGACGCGAAACGCCAGGAGGAAATCGCCGAGCGGCAAGGCCAATATGACAAGGTGGCCGAAATCCGCTACGGCAAGCTGAATGAACTGCAGCACCGGCTGGAAGAGGAAACCGCCAAACTGGCCGAAGTGCAAAAGCAGGGCAGCTTTCTCAGCGAAGAGGTGACCGAAGAAAACGTGTCCAAAATCGTGTCAAGCTGGACCGGCATTCCCGTCGACAAATTGTTAGAAGGGGAAATGCAGAAACTGCTGCACCTCGAGAAGCAGATCGGCCTGCGCGTCATCGGCCAGGACGACGGGATCGGCGCCGTCTGCGAGGCCGTGCGCCGCGCCCGCGCCGGCCTCAAGGAACCGCAGCGGCCCATCGGCTCGTTCATTTTTCTCGGGCCCACCGGCGTCGGCAAGACCGAACTCGCCCGCGCCCTGGCCGAGGCCATGTTCGATGATGAAAATGCCATGGTACGCATCGACATGTCGGAGTACATGGAAAAACACGCCGTGTCGCGGCTCATCGGGGCACCTCCAGGCTATATCGGCTACGAGGAAGGCGGCCAGCTGACGGAAGCCGTGCGACGCCGCCCCTACAGCGTCATCCTGCTCGACGAAATCGAGAAGGCGCACCCCGACGTGTTCAACATCCTGCTACAGTTGCTGGACGACGGCCGCCTCACGGACAACCAGGGCCGCACCGTGGATTTCCGGAACACGGTCGTCATCATGACCTCAAACATCGGCAGCGCGGTATTCGATGCGGCCGAAGGCACCGAGGCCGAAAAAGCGGAAGCCGTGCGCGCCCTGCTGCGCGGTCATTTCCGGCCCGAGTTTCTGAACCGCCTCGATGAAGTCGTTGTCTTCCATCCCCTCAGCCGGGAACACATCCGGAAGATCGTGGACGTCCAGCTGGGTCTGGTGGAAAAACGCCTCGCCGAGCGCCGCCTCGAACTGGAACTGACACCCGCGGCCAAGGACCTGATCGCCGAACGCGGGTATGACCCTGTGTTCGGGGCACGCCCCTTGAAACGGGTCATACAGCAGATGGTGCTCGACCCACTGGCCTACAAGATTATTGCGGGCGAAATCAGCGACGGGGACAAGGTCCTCGTGGATGTCGATGGCGACGGGCTGACTTTCAGACAGGGGTGAGATTTATCGTTCTTTCCTGTGGCTCGTCCGCAGCGGGAAAAACGATCCCGGTGCTGATAGTGTTTTCGGGAGTCATGGACGGCATGGGCATTATGGACTTTTTCCCTGTCTATCTTGTCCATCCCGTCCATACTCCCAATACGCATTCTTCACCTGAAGTTCCCCAAGAAAACCTTACAAAAAGCCCCCCGACTGGTACCTCGATTCCTTGTTACACAGGGAATAAAGCAACGCATTACAGGGGTTTTGCTGAAGGTTGCACAAATATTAAATATCCCGTGCCGGGAACTTCGTTTTTGGAGTCCCGGCTACTGCAGGTACAACTTGACTTGAAGAAAACCCTGTGTTATAGTAGATCCATCGGGTTGTGGATGTATGTTGGAGAGGTGATTCCTGTACAAAATTCACTGCCGAATAGCAATGCACTGTGTATCACGAAAAGACACACTATCCAGAGTCGAAAGGAGGGATGAATACCTCGGGAAGCGTAATCCGCTCTGTGTGTCATACCGTGAGTTTTACCATAGTAAATAAAGAGCTTCCTGTGAACAGGGAGCATTCCGCAGGCTTGTCAGTCATGGCATGCGGAACTGTAACTTAATGTTAAAGATATTTTTAAGGAGTTTACCCTATGCGTTTTAGAACTTTACTTGCAGTAGCCCTTATCGCCAGCCTTGGCGGCATGGCTTTTGCCGAACTGCAGAATGTCGAAATCGGCGGCAGCCTCCGCATCCGCGGCAACTATTTCAGCATGGACAGCATTGGCGACACCAGTTACGTTGAACAGCGCACGCGCCTGAATGTGAAAGCCGATTTCACCCAGGATGTGAGCGCCTTCATCGAACTGGATTCCTATGATGTCTGGGGCGAAGATTTTCGCTCCGTATATCTCACCGGCAGCGACTTTCGCGGCGGTGACAATGTCGACCTGTACCAGGCCTATATCGAAGCCCGCAATCTTTGGGGCTCCCCGCTGACCGCCCGCGTTGGCCGCCAGGAAATCACCCTTGGCAACCAGTTCCTCGTCGGCGTGAAGGACGTTTCCGCCGTATTTACCGGCCTGTCCTTTGACGCGTTGCGCCTGACCTTCGCCAACGACGTAGTGAGCATTGACGCTATCGCTGCGAAACTGGCGGAATCCTATGGCGATTTCGGCGATGATGACGTTGATCTGTACGCCCTCTATGGCAGCTACCTCGGCATCGAGGATGTCACGCTTGACGCTTACTGGATGTTCGTGCGCGACGACCAGGGCCTGCTGGCCAACTACATTGACGGCACGACCGTTGACCTGCATACCATTGGCCTCCGCGGAGCTGGTGTGATTGGCGGGTTTGATTTCGAACTTGAAGCGGCTTACCAGTTCGGCGAAGTGGACGGCGTGCCTTCGGCCTGCCCCTTCGGCTTCGGTGAAGCGGACGTTGATTACGACGAATTCGCGATCAATGCCGAACTCGGCTATACCTTCGATGCCAGCTGGCAGCCCCGCATTTTCGCCCGCTTCGCCTATCTCGGCGGCGGCGACCCCGACGACAGCTGCTGGTCCAACGACTATGACATGCCCTTCAACCGCCTCTTCTCCAATGTGGAGTACAGCGAATTCATCGACCAGACCGCCCTGTCCAATGTCCTGGTCTACAGCCTCGGCATGCAGGCCATGGTAACGGAAACCCTGGAACTGAAACTGGTGGGTTCCTATTATCAAGCGGACGAGGATTATTTCGGTGTTGACGATGAACTCGGCTGGGAAATCGGCTTCTATGCCGACTATCAATACAGCGAAGACCTGGCCATCCGCGCCGGGTACGCCCACTTCTTCGGCCAGGAAGGCCTGAATGCCGCCCTGATCGCCGACAACGGCCTGACCTTCTGGCCGGGCAATGAAGACGATGATTACGACTACGTGTTCCTGGAAACGGAAATTTCCTTCTAAGGAACCGGTATCACCGTCCTAAGTGACAGATGAACAAAATCCCCGCAACAGTCCGCTGTTGCGGGGATTATTCTTTTTTTTGTATCCTCTTGCGTATTGCTGTCGTTATACTACAAAGAACACTATGCGGACAGTCGTAACCAGAGCAGATTCAGGACATGGCCAAAGAGGTCAAATTCCTTCTATATAATATCCGTTATGGAACCGGTGCCGGCGTGGGATACCACCTGCCGCTGCCGTTTACCGGATATTTCCTTCCCAGTTTGAAAAACACGGAACGTATCGTCCGTTTTATCAAGCAGGAACACCCGGACATTATCGGGCTTGTCGAGGTAGACGAAGGTTCCTACAGATCCGGGCGCACCAACCAAGCCAAGTGGATTGCCCAGGAACTCGGGTATAGCCATGTCTACGAAAGCAAGTACGGCGAAGAATCAATGGTCCGACGCATGCCCGTGCTGAAAAGCCAGGGGAACGCCTTTATCACCAATCAGGCCATCATGGCGCGCCACTTTCATTTCTTCAAAACCGGCATTAAAAAACTGGTCATCGAACTGGAGTTCGACACCTTTGTTATTTTCCTGGTCCACCTGTCCCTGAAGTTCCGCCACAGGCAACGCCAACTGGGCGACCTGCACCGCCTCTTCGCCTCCGTGAAAAAACCCAAAATTGTGGCGGGCGATTTCAACGCCTTTTGGGGGGATTACGAGCTGGAACTGTTCATGGCGGCCACCAACCTCGTCAATGCCAACCAGAAGGGCCTGCCCACCTTCCCGAGCATTACGCCCTCCCGGCAATTGGATTTTATCCTGCATAGTCCGGAAATCAAGATGCACAACTTCAAGGTCTGCCCCGTCAAGTTTTCGGATCACATGCCCGTGTTATGCAAATTTGAAATGCCGGAAAAAAACTGATTCGCGGACCGCAATGCCCTCTACATGCGGGAGGCCCGGCTGCCAAGGGATAAACACCTCAGAGGGAGGCGTGATATTCCTGCAGGGAAAGCAGTTTTGGATCACTCACCCGCATGCGCTCAATCGCCGCAATGCCGGCACGGGCCGCGGCCAGGGTAGTCATCGTGGGCAGGTTTCTTTCCAGCGCGGTACGTCGGATGGCGCGCTCGTCTTCCTTGGTATTCATGCCCAGGGGCGTGTTGATAATCCACGCGATGTCGCCGTTGATGATGAGGTCGACTATATTCGGGCGGCCTTCGCCGACTTTGTGAATTTCCTCCACAGGGATGTCCAGCGCGCGCAGGCGCGCCGCCGTGCCACGGGTGGCTACGAACAGGAATCCAAGCCGGTGCAGGGCCTGCGCGACATCCGCCATCTTGTCCTTGTCGCGATCATTCACACTGAGGAAGACCTTGCCCTTCATGGGCAGCCTGTTTCCGGCCGCCAACTGGCTTTTGGCAAAGGCAAGCCCCATGTCCGTATCCATACCCATGACCTCTCCCGTGCTACGCATCTCCGGTCCGAGCAGAATGTCCACGCCCGGAAACTTTATGAAGGGTAGCACCACTTCCTTGGCGGAAACGCAGGTGGGGACGGGATCCTGCGCAAACCCCAGTTCCTTCAAGGTCTTTCCCGCCATGACCCGCGCCGCCATTTTGGCGAGGGGCACGCCGATGGCCTTGCTGACGAAGGGAATGGTCCTCGATGCGCGTGGATTGACTTCGAGCAGGTAGATTTTGTTTTCGCGCACGGCATACTGAATGTTCATCAGCCCCACCACATGCAGGGCCTTCGCCAGCGCCCGGGTCTGCTGACGGATTTCCTCGATCAGGGTCTCGGGCAGGTCGTAGGGAGGCAGAATGCACGCGCTGTCGCCGGAATGGACCCCGGCTTCTTCGATGTGCTGCATGATACCCGCCACAACCACCGTATCACCGTCGCTGATGGCGTCCACGTCCATTTCAATGGCCGCCTCAAGGAATTTGTCGATGAGAATGGGGCGTTCCGGGGAGGCCTCCACGGCGCTCGCCATATATCGCTGCAGGGAGCCGCGATCGTAGACGATTTCCATGGCCCGTCCGCCCAGCACAAAAGAGGGCCGCACCACAACGGGATACCCAATACGCTCCGCGATCGCTTCCGCTTCTTCAAAGGTTACCGCCACGTCATTGTCCGGCTGCAGCAGTTTCAGGTCCTCCACCACGGCGCGGAAACGCTCCCGGTCTTCGGCGCACGCGATCCGGTCCGGCGAGGTGCCTATGATGGGGGCGCCCGCGGCCTCCAGGCGTTCCGCGAGGTTCAGCGGGGTCTGGCCGCCAAACTGCACGATAACCCCCTTCGGCTTGACCCGGTCGATAATGTTCATCACGTCTTCGAAGGTGACCGGTTCGAAAAAAAGACTGTCCGAGGTATCGTAGTCGGTGGAAACGGTTTCCGGGTTGCAGTTGACCATGATGGTTTCATAGCCGTCGGCCTTGAGCGCAAAGGCCGCGTGCACGCAACAGTAGTCGAACTCGATGCCCTGGCCGATACGGTTGGGACCGCCGCCCAGGATGATAATACGCTCCTTGTCGCTGAGTTTCACCTCGTCCTCCCCATCGTAGGAGGAGTAGTAATAGGGGGTGTAGGCCTCAAACTCCGCCGCGCAGGTATCCACCAGGCGGTAACCCGGGGTTACCCCCCGGGCAAGGCGCAGCGCGCGCACCTCGTCTTCAGTCTTATTCCAAAGCACGGCCAGCTGTACATCACTGAAGCCCAGTTGTTTGGCGCGCCGCAGCCCCTGCGCATCCGCAGGTGGATTGCCACGTAAGCCCTCTTCTTCCTGAACGATTTCAAGCATTTGACGGATAAACCAGGGGTCGTATCCCGTGGCTGTATGAATATCCTGGACCGATGCGCCCTTGCGCAGGGCCTCGGTCACCTGGAAAATGCGCTTGGGCGTGGGCGTTTTCATCAGGTCAAGCAGCGCGGCCAAGGTCTGGGCGCTTTCCACCTTGTCCTTCCCGTCGCAGCCCAGGCCGAAACGCCCGATTTCAAGGCCCCGGATTGCTTTCTGCACCGACTCCTTGAAGGTGCGCCCGATGCTCATGGTCTCGCCGACGCTCTTCATCTGGACGGTAAGAGTATCCTGCGCGCCGGGAAACTTCTCGAAAGCCCAGCGCGGGATCTTGGTCACAACATAGTCGATGCTGGGCTCAAAGGACGCCGGGGTTTCCCGGGTGATATCGTTGCGGATTTCATCCAGGGAATAGCCGACGGCAAGTTTCGCGGCGATCTTGGCAATCGGGAACCCGGTCGCCTTCGAGGCCAGCGCGGAACTGCGCGAAACGCGCGGGTTCATTTCAATAACCACCATGCGGCCCGTTTCGGGGCACACGGCGAATTGCACGTTTGACCCGCCGGTATCCACGCCGATCTCGCGCATGATCGCCACTGACGCGTCGCGCATGACCTGGTATTCCTTATCCGTGAGCGTCTGCGCAGGGGCCACCGTGATGCTGTCGCCCGTATGTACCCCCATGGGATCAAGGTTTTCTATGGAGCAGATGATGACCACATTGTCATTGAGGTCACGCATGACTTCCAGTTCATATTCTTTCCAGCCGATGACGGATTCCTCGATCAGGACTTCGGTCACGGGACTGGCGTCCAGCCCGTAAGCCACAGCGCGTTCGTATTCGTCCTTGTTGAAGGACAGGCCGGCGCCTGAACCGCCCAGGGTAAAGGCGGGCCGTATGACCGCCGCATAGTTAACCGACTCGCCGAAGGTGCGCGCCTCTTCGACGGAATGCACCACCTGGCTGCGTGGAAGATCCAGCCCGATCCGCTCCATGGCCTCCTTGAACAGGCCGCGGTCTTCCGCCTTCTTGATGGCGCCGAGCTTGGCTCCGATCAGTTCGCAGTTGTACTTGTGCAGCACGCCCTGTTCCGCGAGCGCCACGGCAAGGTTCAGTCCGGTCTGCCCGCCCACGGTCGGCAGCAGGGCGTCGGGGCGCTCCCGGTCAATGACCCGTTCCAGGAAATCCACGGTCAGCGGTTCCACATAGACCCTGTCCGCCGTTTCCGGGTCCGTCATGATGGTCGCCGGGTTGCTGTTGACCAGCACCACGGTATAGCCCTCTTCGCGGAGAGCCTTGCAGGCCTGGGTGCCGCTGTAGTCGAATTCGCAGGCTTGCCCGATAACGATGGGTCCGCTGCCGATAAGCATTATTTTTCTGATGTCCGTACGTTTGGGCATGATAAGTTCCGTTTCCGTTATGAAAACCTGGACGGCGGCACAGGAACGAAGCCGGCCGCCTTACTGCGATCCGCCGGACTCCACTACCCGTGCACTTCGGAGTATGATTTCGACGCACGACCCGGCAGAAAATCTCGTGTCATTCGTAGTTGATTTCGAGCAGTTTAAACTTCATGGGGCCCGCGGGGGTTTGCGCGGACACTTCTTCGCCCACGGCCCTGCCGAGCAGAGATTTCCCCACCGGTGATTGGATGGATATCTTGCCGAGCATGATATCCGCTTCGGCCTGACCGACCAGCATGAACGTGGTTTCGCTGTTTAGATTCAGGTTCATGGCGCGCACCGTGGCACCCAGAAAGGCCTTACTGGTGTCGCGTTCCTGGTTGTCCAGGACCACCGCGCGGGCTATTTTATCTTCCAGGTCGTGGATTTTCGCGTGAACAAGCGCCTGTTCCTCTTTGGCGGAATGGTACTCCGCATTTTCGCTTAAGTCACCCAGGCTGCGGGCATGCTCAATGGCCGTCGCGACAACAATGCGTCGTTGACGCAAAGCGGCCAGATCCGCTTTCATCTTTTCCAGCCCTTCGGCTGTTATGTAGAGTGTATCTTGTTTCATATTCTTTTTGGGATAAGACCTTTTCAAGAACAGGAATACCCGGGGAAAGGTCCGGGGCCTGCGGGTTACGGCGCCTCATAGCACTTTGGTGCCCACGTTTCCCGTGAATTGAGGCAGAGTATACCAGAAACGGAGGATATAGGAAAATAGAGGTGCGAGACGTTTCAGTGGCCGTTGATGAGGTCGAGAATCTCCGCCGCGGCGCGCTCGGACGCGCCCGGTGGCCCAAGGCGCCGTTTGACCTCCTGAAGGTTGAGCAGCATCAGACGGCGCGTCTCCGTGTCTTCGATCAATTCCCGCATTACGGGAACGATTTTGGCCGCGACGGCATCGTGTTGTATCAATTCAGGAACGACTTCCCGGTTCAACAAGATATTGACCAGCCCGATAAACCGGATGCGCACCAGGAGCCGCGCCAGCCAGTAACTCAGGGCGTTGACGCGGTAGACGATGCACATGGGCACCTCAAACAAAGCCGTTTCCAGGGTGGCGGTTCCCGAGGCCACCAAGCAGCAGCGCGCCCGCCCTAACACCTCGTGCATGCCACCCACCAGAATTTCCACCGGAAGCCCCCCCATGGCAGACCGTATCTGCGCCCCCCGCTCCTCATTCAAACAGGGGGTCAAAAACCGTAATCCGGGGTAGCTTTCCAGCAAGACGGCGCCTGTTTCGGCCATGACCGGCGCGATACGTTCAATTTCCTGGGGCCGACTGCCTGGCAGCAGGCCGACTACCAGGCGGTCCTCTTCATCGGGGTGCGATCCACGGCTGGACGCAACCTCATCCAGTAGCGGATTGCCCACATAAACACAATATACCCCTTTGTCGCGGTACAGATCTTCCTCAAATGGTAATATGACCAGCATCCGGCTGACCACGCGGGCCAGCGTGTCCAGGCGCTTGCGTTTCCACGCCCAGACCTGCGGGCTTATGTAGTAAACCACCGGTATGCCAAACGCATGCACAGCCTTCGCGAAGCGAAGATTGAACCCCGGATAGTCGATAAGCACAACACAGTCGGGCCGCTCGCGGCGCACTCGGGCCAGCGTGTCCAGGAAAAGACGACGCAACGGCAACGCCTTGCGCAGCACCTCGACAAAGCCCATGACCGCGTCGGCCGCGAGATCGTAGTGAAGTTCCATGCCCGCCTGCTCCATGCGCCGACCGCCAAGGCCTGAACAGCGCAAGTCCGGGTCTGCGGCACACAGCGCCTCTACCAGGTGCGCCCCGTGCATGTCCCCGGAGGGCTCTCCCGCTATCAAGAATACATGTTTCATGACTGCCCCCGAATCGCCTCGAGGATGCGCCAGGCGACTTCCAGTACCCGCAATCCGTCCTCTCCGGACACAAAGGGCGGATGATTGGAGCCGACTGAATTGACAAAGGCTTCCAACTCCAGTTTCAGGGGCTCATCCTTGCACACAGGCAAGGCCGTTACGGTAATCTGGTCCATGAAATTGCCACCAGCAGGCGGCGGGCCCGGCTTCCTGCGATACACCAGCACCTGCTGGGCGCTGTAGTCCGTTGATATATAGGCCTCGGGGTCAAAGATGCGTATTTTGCGCATTGATTCCATGGAGGCACGGCTGCTCGTTAGATTTGCAACGCATCCGGATGCGAAACGCAGGCGCGCATTCGCGATATCCTCCTGGTCGGAAAAAATCGGCACACCCACCGCGTCCACCTGAACAAGGTCTGTCCCGGTCATTTTAAGCACAATGTCGAGGTCGTGAATCATCAGGTCGAGAACAACGCTCACATCGCCGCCCCGCCCGGAAAACGGACTCAGCCGGTGACATTCGATGAACCTGGGGGTGATGCCGGACTCGAACAGGGCCTTGACGGCGCCGTTAAAGCGTTCAACGTGGCCGACCTGCAGCAGGACGCCCATCCGGCACGCGGTATCGACCATGGCGCGCGACTCTTCCACAGTGGCGGCCATCGGTTTTTCCACCAGTACGTGAATTCCGGCTTCCAAGACGGCCAGCGTGATTTCCGCGTGGGTGCCTGTCGGTGTCACCACGGATACCGCGTCCAGACCCGCCGCCAGCAATGCCCGACTATCCTCGTAGACCGGAACCTCAAAGTCCCGGGCTATGCGGTCGCGTGCTGCCGCCGAAATGTCCGCCACCCCTGCGAGTTCAACACCGACCATGTTCCGATAAAGGCGTGCGTGATGATAACCGAGGTGGCCTGCGCCTATAACACCGATTCTTTTTTTGCTCATAGAAAATAACAACCGCTTACCAAGTAGGGGTAGGTATGTAAATTTAACGGGGTTCCCGCATCGGGCTGTATTGTACAGGTCATTCGCCTGCGGTTCAAAACAGTGAGCAGCGGGGGGGTGCCATGCCGGACGCATGTGACATCGGCCTCACGCCCCGTAATAACAGGGACATGGCCTTGTGAGACGAAGCCTCCTCCGCAGAATGATGAAGACCAGGTAGTTGTTCGCGCTTCAGTATGCCGACTGTGAACTGTCAGGGTGCGATTTTGTTGGTAAACCCGGCATGAAAAAGCATGAACAACATGTGACTTTGCAGTGCGTTACATCCATTAACCTCCTGTGTAATGGTTTGTGACAACCCCAACACAATTCTATCCGACTCTTATTTTCCGCCGGATTTATTTTCAGGCAAGATTGTGAGAGCGCAAGAATGCGCCGCGCGTGCAAAGCGCATGGGCTGGATATGCTCCCTTAAGGGGTGTCCCCATAATGCGAAGCATGTTACGCCTGCCCTGCTGCAGGGAGATTATAGTAGATTTCTTTAAATTTATTGAAGATTCGTGCCTGAACAAGACTAAATAAAATATTGACAGGACAGGGTTTATTCGGATATACTAACGGCATCTTGAGATTTGTGTTGTGACGACAGGATGTATGAATGGCAAAGCCGCTCTTTGCAAATAGAATAGAGACGCCGCGGCCCTGCGGTTTCCATAAGATAGCCCCACATTCCAACCATGCTGCTGTACGACCCCAAATAGGTGATTGCGCGGTAATGCGTTGTGTTTCGTAGGGGTTTTCCTTTTCATACCTCCCTGCCGTCATTTGTGACAGGAGAATTTTGAATCCCTTTAATGGGTAGGGAGGTTGTGTATGGTACTTTATTTACCGATAGGTTTGATTGTTGGCCTTCTACTGGGGGTGTTCGCTTCTTTTATCTACACCCGAATACGCGCCGGCGGCTATCTGAGCAGCGCCCGCCGTGAAGCGGCCCAGTTGCTTTCCGACGCTGAGCGGGACGCCGCCGCGCACATCAGGGATGGCAAAACCGCGCTCAAAGAACTCGAAATCAACCTGCGCGCCAAATTGGAAGACGAAGGGCGCGAACTCCGCAAGGAAATCGCCGGCATCGAAAAACGGCTCGCCTCGAAGGAACAGGGTCTTGATAACCGCGCGCAGTCACTCGACAAAACCGCGGCCACGCTCAATGCCCAGGAACGGCAGCTGGTTGAGCGGGAAAAAGAAAATGAGAAAGAGCGCACCAAGCTGAACGCCGCGATAAAAGAGCAGATTTCCAAACTGGAGGGCATTGCGGGCATGACAGCCGACGCCGCCAGGAAAGAACTGTTCACCCGTCTTGAAACGGAAGTCAAGCGGGATTGCGCCATGGAACTCAAGCGTGTTGAAGACGAGCTGCGCGAAAACGCGGAGAAAAAAGCGCGCTGGATCATAGGCGAAGCCCTGCAGCGTTGCGCAGCGGATCACGTTGTGGAAAGCACCGTGTCGGTAGTGCCCCTGCCGAATGATGAAATGAAGGGACGCATCATCGGCCGTGAAGGCCGCAATATTCGCGCTCTGGAAAGCGCCACGGGCATCAACGTCATTATCGACGACACGCCGGAAGCGGTGGTGCTGTCCGGTTTTGACCCGGTGCGCCGCGAAACGGCGCGCATCACCCTGGAACGGTTGATCGAAGACGGGCGTATCCATCCCGCGCGCATCGAAGAGATGGTGGAAAAGGTGGGCCAGGAGATGGCCGCCTCCATCAAGGAGCGCGGCGAACAGGCCTGCCTGGAGGCGGATGTGCACGGACTGCATCCCGAACTGGTAAAGCTGCTCGGCCGCCTTAGTTTCCGCACCTCCTACGGACAGAATGTGTTGCGCCATTCCTTGGAAGTGTGCCATCTCGCCGGCATCATGGCCGCCGAGCTGGGCGTCAATATCCAGGAGGCGAAACGCGCGGGCCTGATCCACGATATCGGCAAGGCCCTTACCCATGAGGTGGAGGGATCCCACGCGGTCCTCGGCCACGATATCAGCCGCCGCTACGGGGAAAATGAAAACGTTGCCAACGGCATCGGCGCCCATCACGCCGAAATGCCAATGAACAGCATCAACGCTGTGCTGGTCCAGGCGGCGGACGCCATGAGCGCGGCCCGTCCCGGCGCGCGCAGTGAAATGCTCCAGAATTACATCAAGCGATTGGAACAGCTGGAAGACCTGGTGAACGGTTTCCCAGGTGTCGAAAAATCCTATGCCATCCAGGCGGGCCGGGAGGTGCGCGTGGTGGTGCAGCCGGACAAGGTCAATGACGCCGAGGCGGCACAGCTGTCTCGCGACCTTGCCCGCAAGGTGGAAACGGAGATGACCTATCCCGGACAGATCCGTGTTACCGTGGTGCGGGAAACACGGGCGGTCGAAATCGCCAAATAGCCGCTATATTAAAGACACTGTCCCCGCTTCCCCGGCGCTTCGGTGCCGGGGAAGTTTTTTTTCATCCCGAAAACGGTAATAGGCCTACACGCTATACCTTATATAACTAGAAAATTAACAGTTTAATTTGTAAAAAGAGTTTACAATGGTTTCGCGCTTTCAACCCTTCTTTTGTCCATGTAGTGCATGAAATTTGAAATACGCGCCCCAATCCGTATATACTCCCTTGCAGAAACAGGCAGATTTACAGGAGGTGGCTGAAGCAACCTGCTGAACAGATGGACCGGTGACCTCCAAAAGCAGGCGGTTACCGGTATTTTTGTATCTGCCTGAAACATATATGCCCTGTTAGTCAGTCCTTCAGACAGAGCGCATATATGCCGCATTAGAATAGTGCCCCGCCAAGCCGGGCCCTTATTGATGCGACCATTAATGATATTTGTTGGAATCCGGAGGAACGCCCGGTCGCTACGCTTGTATCGGGAACGGTCTCGGCAATGAAAGGGCTGCGGATCGTTTATAATCGGATATCGCTCGCCAGCATCTTGCCGAGGGCGGTTATCAACACTGCCGGGTGGTTTTGGATATCCACGGCACCGACGAAACAGGTCACGGCGAACATACCGAATAGAGAGATTAACCCGCGAAAAGGAAGTCATGATGAGCAACCCCTATCTTAAAGCACTGCAGGCAAAACTGGACGAACGCAACTATTCCCTTGTTGCGGCAATAGAAAATGAGAATCTGCACAAGTTTTTGGCAGACGCCGTGGAACTCTGTGAGCCCGATTCGGTATGGGTGAGCACAGACTCCGCGGAAGACATCGCCTATACCCGTGAAATGGCCTTAAAAACCGGTGAGGAGCGCGTCCTGAATATCGAGGGACACACCATCCATTATGACGGTTATGATGACCAGGGCCGGGACCGCGAAGTCACCAGATACCTGGTGCCGAAGGGCCATAACCTGAGCAAGGCGCTTAACCAGATTGACCGCGAAGAGGGGCTTGCAGAGGTGCGTGGTTTGCTCAAAGGCGCCATGCGCGGGCGCATCATGGCCGTGCGATTCATGGCGCTGGGCCCGAACGCTTCCGAGTTCAGCATTCCCTGCGTTGAATGCACTGATTCCTTCTATGTGTCCCATTCACTGAACCTGCTGTACCGGCTCGGTTACAACGAGTTCAAGCGGCTTGGCGCAAAGGCGCATTTTTTCGCCACCCTGCACTCAAGCGGCAAAGTGGACGAACGCATGGTCAGCGCCGAAGTTGACAAGAAACGTATTTATATCGACCATACCACGGACATCGTATACTCCGTGAACACCCAGTACGCGGGCAACACCGTCGGCCTCAAAAAACTCGCCCTGCGCCTCACCATACAAAAGGCCAACCGGGAGGGCTGGCTGGCCGAGCACATGTTCCTGATGGGCGTGCATGGCCGGGGCGGCCGTAAAACCTATTTCGCGGGCGCCTTTCCCAGCGCCTGCGGCAAAACCTCCACAGCCATGCTGCCAAATGAAAACATTGTGGGCGACGATATCGCCTTTTTCAGGGCGGTCAATGGCAAGTGCATGGCCGTGAACGCGGAGGCCGGTATTTTCGGCATTATCCAGAATGTGACGGAGAAGGACGACCCGGCCATCTGGGACGTGCTCAACAAGCCGGGTGAGGTCATCTTCTCCAATGTGCTCATCAAGGATGGCAAACCCTACTGGCTCGGCATGGCCGTCGACACGCCTGAAGATGGCGAAAATTTCTCAGGTCCATGGCATAAGGGCAAAAAAGACGCGAAAGGGAACGAAATTCCCCTGGCCCACAAGAACGCGCGGTATGCCGTCACCCTGCACGCTCTGCAGAATTGCGATGAGGAACTGGAAAACCCCGCCGGCGTTGAACTGGCCGGGATCATGTACGGCGGACGCGACGCGCTCGCCTATGTCCCCTGCCAGCAGGGTTTCGACTGGGACCATGGAATTATCGCCTACGGTGCCAGCCTCGAAACAGAGACCACCTTCGCCACCATCGGCAAGGAAGGCGTGCCCGAAATCAACCTGATGAGCATCCAGGACTTTGTCGCCATACCCCTGGGCCAGTACATCAATAACAACCTGGATTTTGGGAAAAAAGTACAGCGCCCGCCCCTGGTCTTCGGTGTCAACTATTTCCTGCGCAACAAGGAAGGCAAATTTGTAAACGGTGTGCGCGACAAGCACGTGTGGGTAAAATGGATGGAATTGCGGGTGCACGGCGAGGCGCCTGCCGTTAAGGCACCTACGGGGCTCATCCCCTGCTATGAAGACTTGGCGCGCCTGTTTCAGGAAGTGCTGGGCAAGGAATATACGCGTGAAGACTATGTCGAACAGTTTACCATCCGGGTCCGTGAAAATATCGCCAAATTGGACCGGGTGGAACAGTTCCACCGGGAGCAGGTGCCCGACGGGCCCGCCAAGTTGTTCAAGGTTCTTGAAGAACAACGCGAACGCCTGCTGGCCGCGGAAAAGGAATTCGGGCCCTACGCCTCGCCGGAATGCTTCCCGCTGGCGGACTAGGCAGTTCGGTCACGTTGTACTGCGGCCTGCTTAAGCGGCCCTCTGGGAACATGTCGGCTCCTCGCGAAAGGGCGTGCTTTTCCCGAGGGAAGAAAATACTTGACAAAAAATTGCATTTATGGTATTAATACTGCATAATATAAAGTGATTGTGGTAAGGGTACGTGTTGTACCAGAACATGATTTGACGAAGATTAACCGGTCCTGAGGATAACGACAGTGTCAGGAGTACCAGGTATGAAACATCATAAGCCGGTCACCCGCAAACCGGAACTCTCCCAACTTTCAAATTTTTTCATTTGGAAAGAATTCTTGCTGAACTCGCTGGATCAGTTGATAGAGTTCGTATTTATTCTAACCCGCTAATCAGGGAGCGAAACGACCATGCACACCTTCAAACATCTTTCACTGGTCACGCAACGGCCTGAACATGCCCAAATCAGTAACTTTCAAATCAAACTTGAATTTACCACGGCTGTCATTGACCGCCTGCTGTTGGCGGACCGCCAATCGGCATGGAAGATCGTCCCGGGAACCGGGACGGATACGGATACGGGAACGGACACGGGAACGGACACGGGAACGATAACCTACTGAGTTCCCCGCGACAACCAATCATCAACGACCTCGGGCACGCGTACATCATCGCCGATGATGCGCGTGCTTGTTTTATGCGTCGGGGAACACCTGCGCACCTGAACCGGAAGCATTTGCACCCGCCGGTTGAAAGGGCTGCAAAGATGCCCGCGCCTCCCGGAGCGCCTGCACGGCCTGGGCAGCCCCGATCACAAGCAGTTTGTCGGCGGCGGCAAGCAGTTCGCGGGGACTGGGTGTTGTAATTTGCTGCTCTCCCCGTTGTATGCCGACCACCGTGACATTGTACTTCTGCCGGAATTCCAGGTCGGCCAGTGTTTTGCCGGCCAGCTCCGGACTGTCGGCAAGATTAATTTCCATCACCTCAAAGGAATCTCCGGCAGGGGCCTCCTCCCCGGGTTGCAGTTGCCCCAGTATCTCCTCCGCGTGACGCAAATCCTCCGTGGTGCCGGCAAGTACCAGCCGGTCATTGGGATAGACTTGGAAATCCGGGCCCGGATCCAGATGCACTTTGCCGGCGCGGGTCACGGCAAGTATGGAAACGCCCGTGGCCGCCCGCAACGGAATGTCGCGGATTTGTTTTCCCGCGAAGGCGGCGCCGGACTTGATGCGCACTTCCCGGAAGGCAATGGGCCAGTTCAATGTTTCGGGCAATACGTCCATGGCGTGGCTCAGAGAGTCCGCCGCCTGTTCGGCGGCGTCCCTAAAGGGACGAAATACAACGTGGACACCAAGGTTGGCATAGGTTTCCCCTTCCGCGTCGCTCGTCGCGGTCAGGGCCAGTTTACCCCGGTATCCCCGATCCCGCAACCTGTTTACCAGTTCCAGGTTCAACGTTTTTGACCGCACGGTGCTGATGATCCAGCGTGCCCGCGCCAGGGGCAGTTGCTCATAGATACCCAGGTCGGCGATATCACCGTAAAGCACGGACAAGCCCCTCCCGCGCCAGTATTCGAGGGCGGCAGGATCGAAATCCACACCTAAAATCTTCATTGAACGGTGCCGCAGAAATTCACACAGACTGGAACCGTATTTGCCAAGGCCCACCAGAATGACATCGAGTTCCGGGAGCGGGTGCGCCGAATCAGCGGCCGCTTCCCGATACGGATTTTTCCGCTCAAATATCGCCAGCGCCCCCGAAAGGGCGCGGTATAACGGTTCCGAGTACAAGATCATGTATGTGGAGACAAAAATAGTCACCACACCGACCAGCGTGATGAGGCCCATGGTCTCGGGGTTGATATGGCCCAGGTCCAGGCCCAGGGCGGCCACAATAAGCGAGAACTCACTGATTTGGGCGACCAGCAATCCAGCCATGAACGAAGTGCGACGGCGATACCCCATGTATCCCATGATGATCATCACGATGACGGGGTTGCCCACCAGGACAAAGAAAGAGAATACCAGGGACAAACCGACCTGACTACCCACCGTGGACCAGTCCAGGCGCGCCCCCAGGTTGATGAAAAAGAAGAGCAGCAGAAAATCCCGCAATCCTGTTAGACGCGAGATGATCGGATCACGATATCCGGTGGAAGCCAGGGAAACGCCGGCAAGGAAGGCGCCCACCTCCTTGCTGAAGCCCAAATACTCACTGGCCGCGCCCAGAAATACCGCCCAGGATATGGCGAACAGGGCAAGCAGTTCCTGCGACCGGGACATCCGGCGGGACACCGCCGGCAGGACATAGCGCATCAGGACGCCGACCACCGCCAGTAACCCCGCACCTTTGACGACAATCAACACCGAATCCAGGATGGCGGAGCTTTCCGCTGAAACACGGGATCCGAATGTGGTCAGGACAACAAGGGCCAGAATGGCCGCGATGTCCTGCACAATCAGAAAGCCTATAGCGATCTGACCATGCAGGGAGTCGATCTCGTTCTTATCGGACAACAACTTGACAATGATGATGGTGCTGGAAAAGGTGAGCGCCACAGCGACATAGGCGGCATTCATCGGCGCCATTCCCAGGAACAGCGCCAGCGCCAGGCCGACCGTGGACGTAAAGATAATCTGGCCGAGCCCCGTGGCCAAGGCAACCGGCCCCGTAGTCCGGATAAGATGCAGATCCAAATTCAGCCCGACAATAAACAAAAGCAGGGCGATTCCCACCGAGGCGAGCAGCTCAATCTGGTCATAACTCTGGACAATGCCCAGGCCTGCCGGACCGGCAAGAATACCTGCGGCAAGAAATATGATGACCATGGGCTGGCGCAGTTTCTGCCCGACAAAGCTCAGCAGCGTGGCCACGCCCAGGATAGCCGCTATTTCGTAAAAGGCGTTTCCATGCATTGTCTGTTTTCCTTAGAATCCCTGTACCCCGCACGAACACACACTGTCCCCATGCGTTTCACACGTTAATCGCCTTCCTGACAACGAAACGTCCCCTGTTTGTCAGTGTACCAGAAGGTAATATTGACCTTCAAAGGGGTCTGAAAAATGGACGTTTAAACCATAAGCCCCATAAGCCCTATAGGTCCCATAGGTCACACACGAAAAACCTGGCGACCGCGACATCCTTGAAATACACAAAGAAGGCGGGTTACACTTTGCACACCTCAAAAACAAGGCGGCAATCCCTATGCAACTAAGTAACATTCGCGCGTTTCTGCTGGACATGGACGGCACGGTCTACCTGGGCCCGAATCCCATTGAAGGCGCATCCGCGTTTATAGACTATCTCCAAACCTCCGAAACACCCTTTTTGTTCCTGACCAACAACCCCTCAGCGGACGCCGCCTATTACCGGGACAAGCTGGCGCGGATGGGCATTCAAGTGGACGCCTCCCACATTCTCACCGCAGGGGCGGCTACGGCGCGCTACCTGCGTGAGAAAACGCCCTACCGGCGCCTGTGCGTGTTGGGCACCCCCAGTTTTGAAGAGGAACTGCTGCGCGCGGACATGAGGCTGGACGGAGACACGCCGGACGCGGTGGTAATCGCCTTCGACAAGACGCTCACCTACGCGAAACTCGAACGGGCCTGCCTGCTGGTCAGCGCGGGGCTACCCTATATCGCCACGAACCCGGACCGGGTCTGTCCCACCGAGTACGGCTACATCCCGGACTGCGGCGCCATTGCCGCGCTGATCGAGGCCGCCACGGGACGCCAGCCCGACTTTATAGGCAAGCCGGAACCCGCCTTCGCACGGCTGGCGCTGGATGTTCTGGGCACGGAGGCCGCCACTACCGCCATGGTGGGCGACCGTCTGTACACGGACATGGCCATGGCGAAAAGAGCGGGTATGCCCGGCATTCTCGTGCTGTCCGGGGAAAGCACAGCGCAGGACGTTCAAAACACTCCGGAACCACCCGACTTCGTGCTGCCTTCCGTGCGCGAACTACACCGGGCGCTGTTGGAAACACGCTGATATCGCACCTGCGCTCAGTGATGGGAGAAGCAGCGTTCCAGGGTGAATACCATGGCCGCCTGCACTTCATTGGCGGCCACGATGGCGTCATAATCATTCACGCTACCGCCCGGCTGGGCGATCGCGCGGATGCCCGTGCCCGTGGCGGCATCCACCGCGTCACGGAAGGGGAAGAAACCGTCCGACGCCATGACGGCGCCGGTCAATGACTCGTTGCCCTTGTACTTAGCCGCGGCCTTTTGGACGGCCTGCTGCACGGCGCCGACACGGTCCTGCTCGCCGGTGCCCACGGCCAGGGTCTGGCCGTTACGCGCGATGACCACGCCGTTGGACCGCACATGCAGATTCACGCGCCAGGCGAAAAGAAGATCGTCCAGTTCCTGCGCCGTCGCCGCACGCGCGATGTCAACGCGGCCCTTCTTGGGATGTTCGTTGTAGGCGGGCACAAAATCTGCCACGGACCGCAGCCGCGACAGGTACGGCTGCGCGAGCACAATGGAGCCGTCATCGAAGACCTTCATCTCCCAGGCGTTCGGCGTGTCACCGATATACTTGGGCAGGCCTTCAAAAGACGGGGTGAGCACAATGCGGATATCTTTGTTCCGCTTGAAACGTTCATGGTTGTTGAAGTTTTCCAGGGCGGCCTCGGAAAAACCGGGCGCCACCACCCCCTCCACAATGGTCTGCATGATCTCTTCCGCCGTGTCGCCGTCCACCTCCGTATTGAAGGCCACCACGCTGCCGAAAGCCGCCTGGGCATCGGCGTCGCGGGCTCGCTGGTAAACCTCCACCTGCGGCATGCCTTCATGCTCGATGGCCACGCCCGATGGATTGCAGTGCTTCATGACGGCGCAGGTCGGCCGTTCCATGTACTTCAAAATGCCTATGGCATGATGCATGTCTTCCAAGTTGGTCTGGGACAGGCCGCTCTTCCCGGTCTTGAGCATTTTATAGGAACCCAGGACCAGCCCCGCCCCGCCCGCCGGGCGGTAGAACGCCGCCGGCTGATGGGGGTTCGTCCCGTAACGGAGGTCTTCCACTTTCTCATAGTCCCGCCCAAGTACGGAAAAGACATCGGGAAACGCGCCTTCCGTGCGGGTGCGGTACATGGCTTTCAAATCTTTTTCTGACATGGTTGTATTCCTTTCAGCGTGTTCGCGTGAAGCGGTCGATCCGATGCGGGCCTTCCGGACGCGGTCTGACCCCGTCCGACTCTGTCCGAAGATGTACTGGCTGAATGTCTTGAAAACACGCACCCCGCGCATCTCCACCGCAAGAGGCCCTATTTTACCCCAGAACAGGGCAATGACACCAACCATGGGGAGGGTTGGAATAGCCGCCCCGTGGATCGTGTTATTTAAGCGCGGAGCATTGTTTATGAGCGAGAAGAAATCCAAAAAAATAAAAATCGAAGTCTGCACCGGGTCTCATTGCGCTGAAAATAAAAGCGGGAAAATAGCAAAGCGGATGAAGGAGTGGATCGAGGAACACGGCGCAGGCGACACGGTGTGCGTCAAGAAATGCGACTGTCTGAAGCAATGCAAGAAGGCCGCCGTGGTAAAGGTTCCGTCCAGGGATCTCACCTTCGAGAAGGTGAAACCCGGCGACGCCGCCCGGATATTGAAATCCATCCTGAGCTGAATGAAGGAGCCCGTGTACCGGTGCTCCCGGCAACACCCGGTTGATTTATCCGAGAAGCAGGTACTACCATAGCCGAACGGGAACGATACAAATCCTCAGTCCAAAGGGTATGGAGTATACTGCGCGGCCATGCACGCCTCTGCTACGGTTGACGAAACCACCCGGCTTTCCCATGAACAACAGGTATGGCGGATAAGAATACTGGTGTCCACTTACTTGGGCTATGCCGGGTTCTACCTCGTCCGCAAAGTGTTTACCATCTGCAAGAGCACGCTGGCGGCGCCCGTAGACGAAGGGGGCTACGGCATGGGTTTCGAGGCCGTCGCCAACATCTGGACGGCCTACCTGATCGCCTATATGCTGGGCATGTTCATCAGCAGCTTTATCGGCCGCAAGTGGGGCCCCAGGGTGCTGCTCCTGGGCGGGCTCGGCCTGTCCATGATCTGCAACATTGTGTTCGGATTCGCCAATTCCTACGCCACGTTCCTCGTATTCATGTTTTTCAACGGACTGGTCCAGTCGGCGGGCTGGCCGGGCACCGTGGGCGCGGTGGCCGAATGGTTGCGCAAGAAAGAGCGCGGCACTATCATGGGATTCTGGTCCACGAATTATGTGGTGGGCAACATTGTTGTTAAATCGCTCGGCGGGTTTCTCCTCGCAACCTTCAGCGTCCGCTACGGTGGATACATGGGCGTACGCTATTCCTTTCTCGGGTGCACCCTGCTGGCTTTCGCCATCTGGTGGCTGCTGTATTTCTGGCAGCGCAACCGGCCCCAGGACGCGGGTCTGGCGCCCATTGTGAACCTGGATGGGGAGGCGGACCGGAGCGTTAGGGCATCCATTGCCGAGCGGGTGACCTTTAAGCAGTACCTGGACCTGCTGCTTAACCCGGTGGTTCCGCTCATGGGCTGCTGCTATTTCTGCGTGAAATTTCTGCGCTACGCGCTGGATTCCTGGCTGCCCACCTTCCTGGACCTGCAGGGCATGGATGTGGGCCAGGCCGCCTACTATTCCTCCATTTTCGACTGGGCCGGGCTGGCCGGCGCCATCATGGCGGGTGTCGCCCTGGATAACGTGTTCAAAGGACGCTGGGAACGGGTGTGCCTGGTCATGAGCCTCGGCACCGCCCTCGGCTATCTGGCCGTGGCCCGCTTCGGCGCGAATCCATACATGCTCGCGTTCACCTACGGGCTGGTCGGTTTCATGCTGTACGGTCCCGACACGCTGCTCTGCGGTGCGGGCTCCGTCATCGTCGCCGGCGAGCGGAATGCCGTGGCCGTGGCCGGCATCGTGAACGGTATGGGCAGCATCGGGCCCGTCATCCAGGAACAGGTCATCGGCAGGATCATGGCAGGGCGCGAACCAGCCGAAGCGGTAACCATATCCAATCTGCTGGGCCTCTCGATCAGCCTGCTGTTCGTCCTGTTCATGGCGTGTATCGCATGGCAGGTCGCAAGAATCCACAGGAAACAGCAACAAGCGCCTTCAAATTCTTAAGGGCAACAGCATAGTTCGGAGTGTAGGGCATGGCAAAACGACTTCTATTGACCGGACATGGCGGCTTTGTGGCGGGCAGTATCCTTTGGCATGCCCGGCAGGACTGGGAGGTACACGCCCTCTCCCTGACGGAGCCGCCAGGCGTAACGAAGCATCTCACCACCTACCAGTTTGATCTTCGGGACGCGGAACAATTGCGGAACGTTTTCGAGGCGGCCCGTCCCGATGCCGTGATTCACACGGCAGCCCTGGCGGATATCGATTACTGCGAGGCCCACCCGGAAGACGCCATGGAAATCAACGTGGGCGTCACCGCCTCCTTGGCCGCGCTATGCCGTAACGCCGGTGCGCGCATGATCCTCTGTTCCACGGATAGCGTCTTCGATGGCAGTAAAGGTTTTTACACTGAAAACGACGCGCCCAACCCGGTAAATATTTACGCTGAAACCAAAGTCCGGGCGGAACGGGCCGTGCTGGATACCGTGGACAATGCCGTGGTCACCAGGCTTTCCCTGGTCATGGGCCTGCCCGTGCTGGGCGCGGGTAATTCCTTCCTAGCAAAAATGCGTATCGCCCTTGAGGCGGGAAAACAAGTCCCTTTCCCGCAAAATGAAGTTCGCACGCCTGTGGATGTGATCACCCTTGGTCGCGCGTTCCTCGAACTGGCGACCTTGGACTACACAGGCATCCTGCACCTCGCGGGCAACACGCGCCTCAACCGTTATGAGATGGCCTGCCACATCGCGCAACGGCTCGGCTTCTCCTCCGACCTCGTTATCCCCACCGATTCCAACGCCATGGCCGGCCGGGCGAAACGACCTAATGATGCGTCCCTGGACAACACACGGGCCAAGACCTTGTTGGCAACCCCGATGCGAAGCCTGGAAGACGCGCTGGACTTGATACTGGAAGTGGAGAAGGGTATAGGGTTTAGGGTTTAGGGTATAGGGTATAGGGAATGAAGACATATCGAGAATTGGAAGTTTGGAAGAAGGCCATGGACATGGTCGTTGCCGTATATAAAATGACCGCAGCGTTTCCTGAAAAAGAACGATACGGATTAACCAGCCAGATACAACGGGCGGCCGTTTCCATTCCGGCAAACATTGCCGAAGGATACGGTCGGGTACACCGCGGCGATTATCTCCATCATCTCAGCATCGCGCGCGGATCACTCGCCGAATTGGAAACCCATATCACCATTGCCGTACGCTTGAATTTTGTTCCCCGCGAACAGGCCATGCCTATATGGAATATGACCCAAGAAGTAGGCAAAATGTTGACCACAATGATCCGTACCCTGCAAAAGAAACCCTGATAACTATGCACCCCTATACCCTATACCCTATACCCTATACCCTATACCCTATACCCTATACCCTATACCCTATACCCCATACCCTACTCCCGAAAGACCACGATCATGGCAACACCTGAAATCAAACACGACCTCTACATTCAATTCGGCAACGAATACGGCCCGGAAGAAGAACAGGCCGTCATAGATGTGCTTCGCAAGAACGCGCCCACCAGCGGCGCGGCCTGCGTTCAGTTCGAAAAGGAATTCGCCGCATATTGCGGCACCACCTATGCCCGCTGTGTCAGCAACGGCACAGCCGCATTGTTCCTGTCCATGGTCGGCATCGGCATCCAGCCCGGCGACCGGGTGATTACCACACCGATGACTTGGATCGCCACGGCGGCCGCAGCAGCCACGCTGGGTGCGGAAATCGATTTTGTGGACGTGGATCCGGAAACCTTCAATCTGGATCCCGCGCGCATCGAGGAGAAAATCACACCGAAGACCAAAGCCATTATACCCGTTCACTTGTACGGGCAATGCTGTGACATGGACGCCATCCTGGACATTGCCGGCCGGCATGGCATCGCGGTGGTGGAGGACGCCTGCCACACTGTCGGCGGCGCGTACAAAGGACGCAAGGCGGGATCTTTCGGTGTTACCGGCTGTTTCAGTTTTCATGAACAGAAAAACATGGCCACCCTCGGCGAGGGCGGCATGATCACCACCAGTAACCCGGACGTTTTCGAGCGGATCGCGTTGTACCGCTCCCATTGCACCCGCGTCTATGGGACCAGCACCAAGTACTGTTCCCTGGACGAAACGAGGTTCCCGAAGGGGAAACGGTTCTGGTGGCAGGATTTTGACGACACGGGGTACAATTTCCGCATGACCGACATCCAGGCCGCCGTGGGCAGTATTCAGCTCCGAAAACTGGATGACTTCAACCAACGCCGCATCCGTAACGCGGCCCGCATTACAGAAGGGCTTCGGGACGTGCCCGGCCTGCAGCTACCGGTCGTGCGACCGGAATGTCTGCACGTGTTTCACCTGTACCCCGTGGTGCTTGACCCGGAAAAGTTCGGTGTGAATAAAGAGGACTTCATCTATCGGATGCTTCACGAGCGCGGAGTGAAGGTCGGCGCCCATTACATTCCCCTGCACTGGACCACCGCCTTCCGCAAACGCGGCTATGGGCCGGGACAGTTCCCCGTCGCGGACCAGGCCGGAGAGCGGCTCGTTACCCTGCCCATCAACCCGCGTATGACGGATGAGGCCATTGACTACCTGATCGAAAGCGTCCGCGCCATGCAGGGCTGATGAGCCATAAACCGGGAAAGGAGCGGTCATGTTTGAAAAACTGCTGAAGAAACTGCAGGCCATGGGCAGGCCACCGGTTGTTTTTGACCCGGCCCGCTTCAACGATCCCCTCGCCTTGCAGACGGAGTGGTCGCCCCTGCGCGCCGGCGGCACCAATTTTCGAACCCACAAACTGGTCACTCTTCATGCCGACCGCCTGGAATTCCAGGCGGCGACGGGCGCAAAACTGTTCTGTGTTTTCTTTGCTCTCGTCGGAGCGCTTCTTCCGTGCGTGTTCCTGGCCCTCCTATTTCTGAACGAGGAATTCGCCGTCGACATGGGGCCCGTAATCATCGTTCCCCTACTGATGGGACTGATTTTCCTGTCCGTCGGCGTCGGCATGTATTATTACGGCACCGCGCCCATCGTGTTTGACAAGTTCCGGGGATGTTTCTGGAAGGGCCGAAAGGCGCCGAACGAAGTACTGGACATCAGCGCCCTGAAAAACGCCTGCAGGCTGGAGGACATTCACGCGCTGCAGCTGATTTCCGAATACGTCCGGGGCAACAAATCCGCCTACTACAGTTATGAGATGAACCTGGTGTTAAACGACGGAAAGCGCCTGAACGTTGTGGATCACGGTAACCAGGCCAAACTCCGCGAGGACGCCCAGACACTGGCTACTTTCCTGAACGTGCCCGTCTGGGATGCCACCTGATCAGGTATTCTGCCTGCCGGTCGCCCGACCTGTGCTAAACAACGGCATACCGCGAAGAGGTGTTATGTTCAGGTTAAACAAAACATTGTCCCAACGAAATAAATAGGCACCTATTCCCTTTTTGCCTCATAAATGGGCAATTTGTGTAATATAACTGTATCCGAAGCGATAATTTTTAGGAACAGGCGAATGACACATGTAAGTAACAGAAATACCGCTTGACATACGGTCCCATTTTTGTTACACTATAACTAAACAGTAACTGCATTACTTCAAGTATTTTTTCACAAAGTTGAAAATGAAAAAACGCCACGGAGGACTGGCATCCAGCATTTCCGACACAGTCCAGCAGATTGAAAGACATACGCCCGGAATAAAACATCTATGAAATGGACCTTAAAACAACTGGTGAAGCGCATGCAGATGGGCTATCAGTCCCGGCAGGCCGTCAAGGCGGATGCCGGGGGCACCCACTGGCTGATCCAGATGCGCGACCTGCAGGAGGACGGCACCCTACGGCGCGAGAGCCTGACCCGTTTTGTTCCGGACCGCACCCCGGACCCATATATCGTACGCGAGGGCGACGTGCTGTTCCAGGTGCGGGGCTGGAATCATTGGGCGGGCGTTGTCCGGGGCCTCGATGATTGCACGCTGGCGGCAAACCATTTTTACATTCTCCGCCCGGATACCGGCCGTGTACTCCCTGAGTACCTCGCATGGTATATCAATCAGACGGAAGCCCAGCGCTATTTTCAGAAAGGCGCCCACGGCTCAGGAAATGTCACGGTCGTGCCTCGGGCCATCTTCGAGAGTCTTGAGATCCCCGTACCACCCCTCGCGGTGCAGGAACACATCATCGCCCTGGACCGGCTCCAGTGGCGGGAACAGGAAGTGACAACACTACTGCAGAAAAAGCGCGCCCAGTGGCTGCACGCCCTTAGCCTGCGCGCGGCCAAAGGCCGTTCCGGAAACAAGGAGACTGATTTATCATGACCGACGCCCAAGTGGTAAAAGACATCCAGAACATCGTCTGGCGCGCCTGCGACACCTTTCGCGGCATTATCAATGCCAGTAATTACATGGACTACATCCTTACCATGCTCTTCGTGAAATACCTGAGCGACGTGTGGCGGGACCGCAAGGAAACCTACGAGAAGAAATACGGTGGCAACGCCGAACGGGTTCGCCGCGCGCTGGAACGGGAGCGTTTCGTCATGCCCACCATCGAGATCCGGGACGCTTCGGGCAAAAAAATCACCGACGCCTTTCCAGCCAGTTTCGACAGCCTCTATGCGCGCCGGGGCGCGGACAATGTCGGCGAACTTATCAACATGGTCCTGGCCGCGATTGAAGATGCGAACAAGGCCAAACTGGAGAAGGTGTTCCGGGACATTGATTTCAACAGCAACGTGCTGGGCGATACCCGGGAACGAAACCGGCGCCTGGTCCACCTGCTCCAGGATTTCAACGATCCCAAACTCGACCTGCGCCCGTCGCGCCTCCATGACCGCGATATCATCGGCGACGTGTACGAGTATCTCATCGGCAATTTCGCCGCCGGCGCCGGCAAGAAGGCTGGCGAATTCTATACGCCGCCCCAGGTGTCCGCGCTCCTGGCGCGGCTCCTCGCGCCGAAGTCCGGCGCGCGCATCTGCGACCCCGCCTGTGGATCAGGCTCGCTTCTGCTCAAGGTGGGCCGCCAGGTGGATGACGGCAATTACGCCCTCTTCGGACAGGAACTCAACGCCAGCACTTGGGCGCTGTGCAAGATGAACATGTTCCTCCATGAAACCGACAGCGCCCGCATCGAGCGCTGCAATACCCTGACCGATCCGGCCCTCATCGAAGACGACCGGCTCATGAAATTCGATATCGTCGTCGCGAATCCACCCTTCTCCCTGGATAAGTGGGGCGCCGAAAACGCCGCTGCCGACCGCTATGACCGATTCAAGCGGGGCATACCCCCGAAAAGCAAGGCGGACTACGCCTTCATCCTGCACATGATCGCCATCGCCCAGGCCGACACGGGCAAGGTCGGCGTCATCGTGCCCCACGGCGTATTGTTCCGGGGAGGCAGCGAAGGCAAAATAAGGCAGGCCCTCATCGAAGAAAACCTGCTGGACGCTGTCATCGGCCTGCCCGCCAACCTCTTCTTCGGCACACCCATCCCCACGGCCATACTCGTCTTCAACCGTGCCCGGAAAACACGGGACGTCCTCTTCATCGACGCCAGCCGGGAGTATCAGGACGGCAAAAACCAGAACTTCCTGCGGGAGGCGGATATTGAAAAAATTATCAAGACCTTTAAGGCCTATAAGACGGTCGAGAAATACGCCTACCGCGCCGCCTTCGACGAGATTCAGGAGAACGACTTCAACCTGAACATCCCCCGGTACGTGGATACCTTTGAGGAGGAGGAAGAAATCGATATTGCCGCGGTACAGCAGGAGATTGAGGACTTGGAGAAACAACTGGCAGAGACAAGGAAGGAAATGGCGAAATATCTGAAGGAACTCGGGTTTATAAAATCATGAAGAGGGAATGTATGGTTTTGTATCACCACAGAGACACAGAGGACACAGAGAATAAAAAACTTGAAATGCAATTAATCTGTGCCCTCTCTACTTTTGTGATAAATCTTATCCCTGCCTTTCTTCTCTGTGTCCTCTGTGCCTCTGTGATGAATCTTATTCCCGCCTTTCTTCCCGGTGTCCTCTGTGCCTCTGTGGTAAATCTTATTCCTGCCTTTCTTCCCTGTGTCCTCTGTACCTCTGTGGTAAATCTTATCCCCGCTTTTCTTCTCTGTGTCCTCTGTGCCTCTGTGGTAAAAGTTTCGCAACCTGCAAGAGACGAAGGAGATGGGTATGCATCCGCCTGAATCGGAAATTCTGATTTATCAACCCGAAGATGGGAAAACCCGGATTGAAGTCCGACTGGAAGAGGGGACGGTCTGGTTGAACCAACTGCAACTGGTCGACCTGTTCCAGAGTACCAAGCAAAACATAAGTCTTCATATAAGAAATATTTATGCGGAAGGGGAACTTGCCGAGAACGGAACTGTCAAGGAATACTTGACAGTTCAAAGCGAGGGGACCCGGCAGGTGGAGCGTTCGATTAAATACTATAACCTCGATGTCATTATTGCCGTCGGTTACCGTGTGCGGTCCCAGCGCGGCACCCGGTTCCGCCAATGGGCCACCGCGCGCCTGAGCGAGTACCTGGTAAAAGGTTTCGTGATGGACGATGTGCGGCTCAAAAACCCGCCCGGTCCCGGCGTTCCGGATTATTTCGATGAAATGCTCGAGCGCATCCGGGATATCCGGTCGGCCGAGCGGCGCATGTATCTGCAGGTACGCAATATTCTCGCCCTTGCCGCTGATTATGAACCTGGGGAAGAGGAAACGCAGCAGTTCTTCCAGGTGGTCCAGAATAAACTCCACTATGCCGCCACGGGCAAGACCGCCCCGGAACTCATCGCCGAACGGGCAAATCACCTGCTTCCCAACATGGGACTGACCGTGTGGAAAGGGGACGTCGTGCGGAAAGGCGACGTCACCATCGCAAAGAATTATCTCAACGAGAACGAGATCACCGAACTCAACCGTATCGTCTCCATGTTCCTCGATTACGCCGAAGACCAGGCGCGACGGCGCAAACAGATATTCATGCGGAACTGGCGCGAAAAACTGGATTCCTTTCTCGCATTCAGTGAGCGGAATATCCTGAGCCATTCCGGACGGGTCTCACGAGAAGAGGCCGACCGCACTGCTCAGGAACAGTATGAACACTTCAACAAGCGACGGCTGGAGACAGCGGAAGAACAGGCGGAGGAACGGTATATCGAGGATTTAACAAAAGCAGCGAAAAAATTGGAGAGAATACCTGCAGACAAAAAGAGGGGAAAGGGGAAGAAGCAAAAATCAAAGACAGGCGATGAGAAAGGGTAGTTGATGGGTAAACCAACAAAACCAAGACTGGCCATTTGTTATGACTTTGACGGCACATTGGCGGCGGGAAACATGCAGGAGTACGATTACTTCCCCCAGTTGGGAATCAGACCAAAGGATTTCTGGCAAGACGCTAGAGAACGGGCTAAAAAATACGGAGGCGATGAGATCCTGTCCTATATGTGCCTTATGCTTGAGAAGGCAAATATGAATCCAGAATCAGGTGTTAAGATAACGGAAAAAGCCTTTGCAGAATATGCCAAAGACGTACCTTTATTTAAGGGCGTTGAAGACTGGTTTAAGCGAATTAATGCGTATGCAAAAGAATCTGATCTTGTTATAGAACACTACATAATTTCATCGGGTATACGTGAGATGATTATGGGTACTTCTATTGCCAGGCAATTCAAAAAAATTTACGCCTCTGCTTTTCAATATGAACAGCATGGGGTAGCGAAATGGCCTATTCTTGCTATTAATTACACCACAAAAACACAATTTCTCTTTAGAATTAATAAGGGACAGTTAGATGAATGGGATAACACAGCCATCAATGCTTTTCTCGCCAAAGAGGCACGTCCCGTACCTTTTGAACGCATGATTTACATCGGTGATGGTTCTACAGATGTGCCATGTATGCGATTAGTCAAGGATCAGGGAGGACATTCAATCGCTGTTTACAAACCTAAGAGTAAACAAGCAAAACAAACAGCTCAACGTCTTCATGAAGAAGGACGTGTTAATTTTGTTGCGCCGGCTGATTATAGCGAAAACAAAGAACTTGATAAAGTGGTAAAACTTATTGTTAACAAAATTGCAGCAGATACTAGGATTCAAAAGGTAGCAAGATTTTCAAAAAAGGCTATTGGCAAAGGCAAACAGGGCGAGACAAATAAAGCGGCAATCACAACGGAATTATCTGAAATAGAAGACGTTTCGATCAGCCTACTGCCTGAAGAGAGGTAGGGATTCATATGAGCATATGGAAAAAGGGGCTTCTTCGCGATGCCGGACAATGGATTGGAGGTCTGACTCCAACCATGGCTAATAGACAATTTTGGGATAACGGCATAATACCTTGGGCTAGCCCAAAAGACTTTAGAGGATCAGTAATATCGAAGACTAAGTGCATGCTTACAACAAAAGCACTAGACGAAACAAATCTAAAATATATTCCAAAGGACAGCGTGATAGTTGTTTTTAGAAGTGGGATTCTCAGGAATAGATTTCCTGTTGCTACTACCGGCGTTCCATTAACAATTAATCAAGACATAAAGGCATGTCTTGTTTCAAAGAATGTAAATCCATATTTTTTGGCAGACTATCTTAGATTGAATGAATCGAGTATTTTGCGTGATTGTGCAAAGGTTGGTACGACTGTTGAAAGTATAGATCTTGAAGCATTTCTCAACTTCCCTATACCCTTACCAGAGAAGAAGGTTCAGGACTGTATAATCGGGTTACTCTCCACCTGGGACCGGGCGATAGAGCAGACGGAGCGGCTGATTGCGGCGAAGCGGCGGCGCAAGCAGGGGCTGATGCAGCAATTGCTGACGGGGAAACGGCGGTTTAAAGAATTTGGGAAACCATTGTCCAATTCAGATAAGGTCAATGATTGGCCTTATATTAAAGTCAAGGCTCTTTTCGGAATCCGTTCCACCAAAGGGAATCCCAATCTACCTGTACTATCTGTCACTCAGGATCAAGGTGTAGTATTGCGAAGTTCCCTTGAACGCAAAATAAACATGTCTGATGCGAATACGGGTGGATACAAACTTGTTGAGCCCGGGGACTTCGTCATAAGTTTACGTTCATTTCAAGGGGGCCTTGAATATTCCACTGTTCGTGGCATTGTGAGTCCAGCCTACTATGTTATATCCCCAAAAGATCCTATTTGCAGTTCCTTCTACAAGCACTTTTTCAAATCCAAGTGGTTTGTTAAGCATCTTGCTGCAGTCATAATTGGTATCCGGGATGGGAAACAGGTCAATTATTCCGATTTCGCATCCATGAAAATCCCATGCCCAAGTCTGGAGCAACAACAGAAGATAGCGGACTGTCTTGACAGTTGTGACCGTGAGACAGAGGTTCTTTGCCAAAAACTCGATACGTTGAAAGAACAGAAAAAAGGCCTGATGCAGCAGTTATTGACGGGTAAAGTAAGTGTAAAGGTATGACGCTACTGGATATTTACCACAGAGGCACAGCGTACACAGAGAAGAAGGAACTCGGTGTTCTCTGTGTCTCGGTGGTGAAACACCTTGAATATCTTAAGGAGCACAGTTATGAAACGTGACATGGACTTAATTCGCAAACTTCTGCTGTATCTTGAAGAAATGAATCCATACAACAGAGAAGTTCCCATTCGCATTGACGGTTACGGGCAGGACCAAATCGAGTATCACGGTTTTCTTCTGGTGGATGCAGGTTTGGCCACGGGGGTGGATACAACTACTTTTGAGAATCGTCAGCCCGAATACTTTCTTACAGGGTTAACCTGGGCGGGTCATGAATTTCTGGATGCCGCGCGGAATGAAACCAACTGGAAGAAGGCGAAGGAGAAGTTCGCGGGTGTCGGTGGTTTTTCATTTGGAGTGTTACAGGCCTTACTGATAGCCCTGATGAAAGAGAAACTTGGTCTATGAAGAACCTCTGCGTTCTCTGTGTCTCGGTGGTGAACTAAAACCAACAATCAAAGGACAATCTTGATGGAACAGGACGCACTTACGGGCAAGGTCATCGGGTTTGGGATTGAGGTACATCGGGAAACAGGTCCGGGCCTGTTGGAATCGGCCTACGAAGAATGCCTGGCGTATGAACTGAAAGTAGCAGGGCTGAAGTATTCCCGCCAGTTGGAACTTCCCGTGAAGTACAAAGGTATCTTGCTGGACTGCGGTTACCGTATTGATCTGCTGGTGGAAGAGAACCTTATTATAGAATTGAAAGCGGTGGAACGACTATTGCCCATACACGAGGCGCAATTATTGACCTATATGAAACTGTCCGGAGTACGGAAGGGATTGTTGATGAATTTTAACGTGCCTGTTTTGAAAGATGGTATAAAGCGATTTGTTTTGTGATGAGAATGCACCACAGAGACACAGAGGCCTCAGAGAAGATAGTATGATGAAAATAAATATCACAGAGGTACACGGGGCGAAAAAAAAGATGACGTTCTCTGTGTACTCGGTGCCTCTGTGGTAAATATATGTAAGGACGCATAAAAACGATGAATTATGCACATCTGGATGAACTTGCGGAAAAGGCTTTCGACGTTTATTTCCGGGCGGTGGATCAGGGACAGCCGGATCCTCCCCAAAAAGGGTTACCCGATGTTGAATGATCCATCAAGCACCTATGCAGAGGTTACCCCGCCCCTGGACGAAGACCGCGCCAGCAAGCTGCAGGCGCTGCATCTTCTGCAGCAGATGGACTATGTCTACCTGACCCCCGACGAGGCCGATCGGTTGCGTAACCGCCGGCGTTCGGAAGTACTGCTTTTCGGCATCCTGGAAAACGTGCTGCCCCGCATCAACCGGATACGGTACAAAGGCGAGGAACAGCCCTTCTCCGGCGGCAATATCGCCGCGGGTATCGCCGCGCTGCGTGATGTGCTCTATGACGGCTTGGTCCGGACCAACGAAAAGGTCTATGACCTGCTCATGCTCGGCAAGGAATTGCAGCAATCTGTCCTGGGGGACACGAAAAGTTTCAACCTCCAGTATATTGACTGGGAGCATCCCGCGCGGAACATGTTCCACGTGGCGGAGGAGTTCGCCGTGGAACGCGTCAACAGCCGGGAATGCTATACGCCTGATCTCGTGCTGTTCGTGAACGGGATCCCGCTGGCGGTCATCGAGTGCAAGCGCGCGGTGCTGGGCGGCCAGACGGAACCCGTGGACCAGGCGATCTCGCAGCATCTGCGGAACCAGAAGGACGACGGGATCCCCATGCTGTTTGCTTACAGCCAGCTGCTGCTGGGCGTGGCCCCGGCGGCAAACCAGGCCAAGTACGCCACAACGGGGACGGCGGCCAAATTCTGGGCCGCCTGGAAGGAGGAACAGGGCAAGGATCAGGACGATGAAACGATAGCGGAACACATCAACACCCCGCTGAGCGAGCAGCAGAAGGACAAGGTGTTTGAATCACGGGCCCCCTATGTGCGCGAGGAGTATGAACGCTACGGTACGGCGGAACGCCAGGTAACGGATCAGGACCGGCTCCTGTATGCCCTGTGCCGTCCCGAACGGCTGTTGGACATTACCCGGCGCTATGTCGTCTTCGACGCCGGCGAAAAGAAGGTTCCCCGCTGGCAGCAATTTTTTACCGTGCAACATCTGCTCACCCGGGTTCATGAGAAGGACACCACCGGCCGGCGACACGGCGGTGTGGTGTGGCATACCCAGGGCAGCGGCAAATCCCTGACCATGGTAATGCTGGCGAAGGCACTGGCCCTCGAGCCGGGGCTGCACGACCAGCGCATTCTCCTGGTGACGGACCGCACCGACCTCGACGATCAGATTCACAATACGTTCATGCACTGCGGGCTGGCGCCCGTGCAGGCCCAGAGTTCCGCGCACCTGGCGCGTCTGTTGAAAGAGGGCAAGGCGCGGGTAATAACCACGGTCATCAACAAGTTCGACTCCCTGGGCAGCGTGAAGAGCACACTGCGCCAGGACGACCCCAATATCTTCGTGCTGGTGGACGAGAGCCATCGCACCCAATATGGCACCTTTCATGCCAGAATGAAGAAAGTGCTCCCGAACGCGTGCTACGTGGGATTTACCGGAACCCCGCTGATGAAACAGCACAAAACAACGGTCGGTAAATTCGGCGGATTTATTCAACCGGTGTACACCATCCGCGACGCCGTCGAGGACAAGGCCGTGGTGCCTTTGCTCTATGAGGGGCGCATGGTGCCGCTGGACGTGAACGAGACGGCGATTGACTCCTGGTTCGACAAGATCACCGCCAATCTCAGCAAGGCCCAGGCCGCCGATTTGAAGCGGAAATTCGCCACCTCCGACCACGTCAGCCGCGCCGAACAACGCATCATGGCGGTTGCCTGGGATGTGAGCTGCCACTTCCGGGACAACTGGAAACATACTGGATTCAAGGCGCAGCTGGTGACGCGACGGAAGCAGATGGCGCTGCTCTACAAGAAATATCTGGATGAGTTCGGCATGGTCAGCTCCGAAGTGCTTATCTCGGGCCCGGATGAGCGGGAAGGCCACGAGAGCACCCAGGAGAGCGAGGAGGATCTGCAGGACAACCGGGATCGCCGCGTGCTGCTGTTCTGGAAAGACATGATGGCCCGCTTCGGCACCGAAGACGCCTATAATAAAGCCATTATCAGCGCGTTCAAGGGCGAGGGCGACCCCGAAATCATCATTGTGGTGGACAAACTGTTGACGGGCTTCGATGCGCCGCGCAACACGGTGCTGTATTTGGACCGCGACCTGAAAGAGCATACCCTGCTTCAGGCAATCGCCCGGGTTAACCGGCTTTGGGAAGGCAAGGACTTCGGCTATATTCTAGACTACCAGGGCGTGCTGGCCAACCTCGATGGCGCGCTGGCCTTGTATGAAAAGCTGCCCGGTTTCGATCCGGAGGATCTCGAGGGCACCCTCACCGACCTCAGGGAAGCCGTGAAACAACTGCCCCAAAAGCATTCGGACCTCTGGGAACTCTTCGAGACTATTGCCAATAAATACGACCGGGAAGCCTATGAACGGCTGCTGCAGGACGACGCGGTACGCCACCAGTTCTACCAGCGCCTCAGCGAATACCTGCGTGCGCTCAAACTGGCGCTGGCCAGTGTGGAGTTCCAGGAAAAACAGGCCCACCGCATCCCGAAATACACCCGTGACGCCAAATTTTTCCGCGAGCTGCGCGCCTCCGTGGAACGGCGTTACTCGGATACGGTCAACATGTCCGAGTACGATGCGCGCATCGAGAAACTGATTGACCAGCATGTCGGCGCGCATGAGGTGGAGCAGGTGACGGAGCTGGTCAATATTTTCGAGCGAGAAGCCTTCGAGGCGGAAGTCGAACGGGTCGTCGGTGAGGCCGCCAAAGCCGATACCATCGCGTCCCGTACCTTGAAAACCATTACCGAACGCATGGACGAGGATCCCACCTTCTATGAGAAATTCTCAAAGCTGCTCCGCGACGTAATAGAAGCGTGGCGCAAGCGGCGCATGACGGATTCGGAGTACCTGTCCAAGGTCAAGAATATTGCCGAACGGGTGCGCACCCGCACCGGCGACGAAGTGCCGGAACAACTGAGCCATTCCGACACGGCGAAAGCCTTCTTCGGCTTGGTGCGTGAAGTGTTTGAAAAACACGGCGCTGTCCAGGATGCCCCGCGCCATCACTTGGCCGAACTTGCCGTTGACATCGAGAAGGTTATCGAAAAACGGGCCATCGTCAACTGGGCCAACAACAGTGACGTGCAAAATCAAATGAAAACGGACATTGAAGACCTGCTGTTCTCGTTTCAGGAAGAAAATAGTATCGGATTATCCTATGAAGAGATTGATTCCATCCTGGACCGTTGCATCAGTACGGCAAAGGCGCGCACAAAGTGAGCCCGAAGGAGTTGAACTTAGAGGACGCGCGTCAAGAGACCGTGTGTTTTGGGAAAACAACCATCCCGTTTTCGGTGGAATTCCGGCCGCGCAAGCATATGGGAATCACCGTGCACCCTGATCTGCGCGTGCATGTGGCGGCACCTATAGGCACGGATATGGAGGAGGTGCGTCGCCGCGTGCTGAAGCGCGCTCCGTGGATCCTGAAACAGCTGCATTGGTTCAATTGTTTCCGGCCATTACCGACGCCGCGCCAGTATCTGAACGGTGAAACACATTGGTACCTTGGCAAACGGTATCGTCTGAAAATTCTCAAGGACGACCCCACAGGGGTAAAACTACGGGGCGCATTTCTGGAAGTGGCAACGGATTTCCCGAAAGACAATGAGAAAGTGCGCGCGCTGGTAAAGACCTGGTACAGAGAACATGCGCGGGCGCTGTTCCAACGACGCATGGATGTATGTCGGGCGCTGGTGCCGGGGCTGAAGCAAGCGAATCCACCACTTCTGGTGCGGAAACTTCAGGGCCGTTGGGGCAGTTGCAGTAAGGAAGGCCGTATCCTCCTCAATGTGGAACTTGTTCGGGCTCCGGTGGCGTGTATCGACTATGTCGTCATACACGAGCTATGCCATCTCAAGGTGCGGAAGCATTCCCCGGAATTCTACCGGCTGCTTTCAAAGGTAATGCCTGACTGGGAACAAAAAAAAGCCAAACTGGAGCACTTCCAGTTTTAAGGGCCCACGCTTACCCACTTATCCGAAAGGATTCGCGCTATGCGCCATCCATTCCCAGCCCTCAGTACATGATGCCAAAAAAAATGGAAAACCCGGAACACAAACAGGTTCCGGGTCAAAAGAAATCATACGCGAGGCGAGGCGAGATGATTCACCCCTCATGCCTGTTCACCTGGTGGTAAACCACCTGCTGGCATTACAGGGGAGCATTCGCAACCTCAGCCCTGGCGCACCTTATACCGGGGATTGATCTTGTTGATGATATAGACACGGCCTTTCCGGCGCACGATCTTGCAGCCCGGATGGCGGGTCTTGGCGGTCCTTAAAGACGATAATACACGCATGATACAAACTCCTGTAAAAACAAAATTCGGGTTATATACAGAAACACCCCTGCGTCCTGTCCTCTGCACGGACGGTAATCATACAAAAACTTGGCGGCGCATGTCAAACTCATGTTCGGGACGCAGAGAGCGCTGTCGGTCGTAACATGAAGCGCCCGCGGCATGGCGGGAACCGCGCCGCGGGCCATGGGGCATGCTTTTACCAAAATTACGGTGCTGTTTCTTCCGGAAGTTCTTCTACGGTAATCTTATAGGCGCCCGCACCGTCCGGCTCACTGTTCAGCCAGGTAAAGGCATCCTTCGTCACCGGGCTGAAATACACATTCAAGTCAACCAGACCCTGGGTGACAATGTAACTCTGCAGCGGTTTGCCGGCAGTATCCGTTTCCTGAACCAGTCCGGTCCCGATTAACCAGAACCTGTTGGAATCCGTGATGGACACACGATAGCGCTTGGGAATAATCTGCTCCAATGGCATCGCGGGCAGCGTCACATAGAACACGTCCGTATCCTGTTCGCCAAGATATCCCTGGGCACTGCCGCCGATGGCGATTTTCGTTGCCGTTCCCAGCGTTGGGATGGCGCTGTGGTCATCCTGCTGTACCCGAAGCCCATATTCTGAATAGCCGAATACACCGCCCGGCCCGTCAATCTTGAGCAGGAAGGTTCCATCATAGGGTGCCACAAAATACATCGCATCAGACAAGGGCGTTCCATACTGGTCCATCCAGACCGGGCCGGTAACATCATCAATCCGACGTTTTTGCACCTGGTAGATACCGCCTTGTTTCAGGGCAACGCGATGATACACGGTTTCATACACTTCAATCAGCGTATTGACAAAGGGCACTGCGGCGGCTTGCGCTTTCACGGGAATATCAGCGCCTTGGGGATTGAACGGCGTATAGGCGTACTTGACGGCAACGCTGTACACCAGGGTGTCCGAATAGGCGTAGGAATTAACCTGATCGTTGCCTTCCGTGTTCACATAGCCTTCAATGGAAATATAGTAGTCACCGGTTTTCGGGGCAAGAAACTTGTCCACCGCAAGCTGTTTTTCATAATACATCGGATAGTCTTCGCAGCCGCAGCAGCAGTCGTTTTCATTGCTGAACTGCACGAATTCATCCGGGTCATAGTGGCGCTGCCACATGAGGGACTGTACGTCATCCTCAACCAGATACACGGAAAAGATAACACCCACCGATGTCCTGATCTCGTCCGTTTTTAAGATAAACGCGTATTCCTTGCTGCCTTCCAATCCGACCATGTACCACTGGATACCTTCCGCCTGCAGGGCCGCCGTGGCGGACTCCCCGCCCACCGTCAATTCGAGGGCATCCTTGATGGAATTTGAAGGACACCCTGTAAGCAAAAGAATTCCGCCAAGACAAAAAGAAACCAGCACCATTCTGAACATAATCACGTTCTCCTTTGTAACTGAGTTTACCGACACAGACCCTCGCATTGTCACGGCGACAAACGGTGTCTAAAATACCATTATAGACAGCAATAAGATTGAAAGCAAGCAGACCACAATCTGTCTCAACGGGGGTGACAAAAATTGAAGGCTCTTTAAGAATAACCTCCCGCGTTGAATTCCGGGGATATGTTCGAATGGCACTAACTGAAGGCGTTTGCTAGTTGCTAATCAAAGTATACAATGAAGCAAAGGAGGGACATATTCCCAAGTTCACGTTCATGCTCGGGCACTGTAATTATGACTTCGAGGACGATTGGGAAACGTGTCCCCGGAATTGAAAATCAGGTCCTGCCTCTTGGCACAATAGCCTTGGCAATGCACACTATCCCAAGGACCAAATTGCAGACCCCACCGCTTTCCCCGGCACGAGGCAAGGAGAAAAAAGGCTAGGGCGTTGGGGCCTCTTCCCCCTTATCGGCGGAAGGCTCTTCTTTTGCATCCGGCAGGCGCGTTTCCTCCACCGCTGGTTCCGGCACGCTGATCAACGCGTTACAGGCGTCACACCGGTCCTGAATGCCGTCCTGGCGCTTGGGGACGAACGGCGCCGCCCCGCAATGGGGACATTTGTGCTGTGTCATAGCCGCGATCTCCCTTTACTTACCGTTAATTATATAGAATGAAAACACAAGATACAAGTTTGGATCTTGTATGGCAACTGCTTTTGTTTTGGACAACATGCGTCTTCTCGACGGCCATTGGGCCGCCAAAGCCGCAACCGTCCTGCGCCTGAAAATGATTTACGATCCGAATTAGCCTGGGAAAATTTTTTCAATGACCCGTGAGTTGATATGCTATGCGCAGCTTCGAAACGTCGTAAAGTAAAAAATTGGTTCTCGAGATAGGATACCTGCCATGGAACATACTGTGCCCGGTGATGCGGGGCTGGAATCCCGGCCGGGCAAGCCGCGGGCCCTGCTGGTCGCCGATGCCATTTACCTGCTGCTGGTTTTCGGCTGGATGCTCGCCCTGACGCCGCTTGGTCGGGACTACGCGGCAATGGCTGATCCGGACCTGCTCGGGCCGGTGCCGGGCCGCCTGTTTTCAGGCATGACGTACCTCTTCGGTAGCCACGCGTTCCTGTATTACCTGGCCAATCTGCTGCTGCTGTACCTGTGCATGGCCTTGATCCTGGCGCTTACCCGTGTGCTGGGTAACAGCCCCTGGTGGCTGGGCTCTGTGGCGGCGGTGTTGTTCATGGCCAACCCCGTAAAAACGGAAGCGGTCCTCTCCCTGGGCGGCATCCAATATCTGCTTCCGTGCCTTTGCGGCCTGACCGTGCTGCTGGTCTACGCCGTCTACCGCAAGGAACACGGACTGCTTTCCCAATGGCTGCCGCCGCTTGCGTATATCGCATCCATCCTGATCTGTCCGGATACCATTCCCCTCTTCCTGGTGCTTGTCGTCATGGAAGCCTGCTTTTTTCGCGGGGTCCCCGGCGGACGCAAACGCTTGTGGCTTATAACGGGTGTGGGCCTGGTGGCTTTCCTCATCAGCGGGCAATGGGCCTTTGAAGGGGCGTTACAACCCGCGAACATGGTTATGCCGCTTTTGCTGATCCTGTATCCCATCGGGTTGCTTCCCGACACGGTGGCATTCTTTGGCGCTTGGCCAGTTTTGGGCTGGACCTGCGCGCTATGCCTGACAGCGTTAGCCGTGTATCTGATACGTCGCGCAAATGATCCACTCTTTACCTTCGGACTGCTGGGGGCCGTGGCTTTTCGTCTGCTGCAGGGCGGCCGTACCGTGGACCCCGTCACCCTGTCCGGCGGCGGCGCGCTGTTGATCCCGACAGCGTTGTTTGCCCTGTCCGTGGGCGCCGCTTTTCATACGATGATGCGCCATCCCCGGTGGCGTTCTACGGTGGTGCGCAATTCCACCCTGCTCTGCGTGGTCGTCATGCTATGCCAGGGCTGGGTAAACTGGCACTGGCTGCAGGCGGGCCGGGACGTGGGCCGGTTCCAGAAGGCGTCGGCGGAAACCGCCGCACAGCATCCGGGACAGCCCTTGGCCGTGGTACCGGACCTGCAATATGTCAGCACCGCGCCCGTCATGCAGACCCGATCCGTGCGTTACCACACGCCCTTCAGCACCGCCCTGCCCGTGGTGCCGCTGATGCCCCTGTCAGTGCTGTCCCCGGCGTCTGTTGAAGTGCTTTCCTATTCTGCTGAGGAAGCCGTGATATCCGTGAGCGGCCTGGCAATGCCCACCGTAAATCCCCCGCCCCGGTTTTCACGCGCCTGGTGGAAGCAGCGTCACCAGCCCCAAGGCCCGGTGACGCTTGAACTGGAGACAGGGGCCCATCCCTTTCCCGAGGTCCGCATTCCCCTCCATGAATCCAAGTGGGTTCAAATGCGCTAACCTGCCACAAAGCGCGAACAGGCAATGTTTGGTTGTCACGTATGGTTTCAGTAGAATACAGGCGAAACGCGATGCACCATCGCCCCCGGGCAACGGCCGCCGCCGGGTTAATCCTGAGTACAGGGTGGAGAACCATAGATGATTCCTAGACGCTGGGCGCAAATGGAACCGGGTGAATATGCGGAAGTACACCGCTGGATGAAAGACGCATCCGCGCAGGACGTATCTATCATACGGGAGTGGGAAGACCGAATCGCCGCTTTTATTGGCATGCCGGCCGCCGCCGCGGTGAATTCAGGCCGGCAGGGGTTCCGGATCGTGCTGGAGCGGCTGGGTATCGGTGCCGGGGATGAAATGATTGTGCCCGCCTATACGCTGGGCGAGATGCTGCCTTTCGTTCAATCTCTGGGGGTCACACTGGTTCCCGCCGACATCGACCCGGACACGTTCAATATTACCCCGCAAACAGTGGCGCGCCGGATCACGGCAAAAACGAAAGCCATTCTGGCACTGCACATTTTCGGAGCGCCCTGCGACATTGAGGGCATTCTGGCCCTGGCCGAGGGACAGGGGCTGCTGGTGATCGAGGACTGCGCCCACGCCCTGGGTGCCACCGTGAACGGCAAGCCCGCAGGATCCTTCGGCGACGCAGCCTTCTTCAGTTTCGAGGTCACCAAGATGGTTAACACCTTCGGCGGCGGCATCGTTATCGCCCGGGATGATGCCATCATCGAAGCCACCCGCGCGTTCAACACGGCCGAGCCCGACGGGTACGTGTCCCTGTCGCGGAAGCTGGACGGCACACTCGTGGAACAAGGACTCTTCCGCACGCGCCTCATGTACCTGCCCCTTTACCTGCTGGCATCACCCCGCTGGCAGCCCCTGATGAACCGGCTGTACCGGGGTTCGCAGCACACCCAGAAAAAGCGGGAGCGCTACAGCCCCGCCCAGGCGCGCCTCGGCCTGAAGAAAATGGACACGCTCCCGGAACGGCTGGAACTGCGCCGCCAACGGGCCGGCCTGTTGACTTCCCTGCTTAAGAAAGAAATCCACCCCCAGAAAATACTGGAGGGCGCCGAATCCACCTTCTACTTCTATGTGGCGCTGATGCCTGACCCGGCCGCGCCCATACGACAAAAGCTCCTCCTGAAAGGGATCGATGCGGGTGCCGGCAACGAGATCATGGACAATTGCGCGAAACAACTCGGGTACGATGACTGTCCGAGCGTGAACGAAATTTTCGACCGCGCCCTGGCGTTGCCCATGTTTGATGGCCTATCCGAAAAGGCATGCGAACATGTGGCGAAAACCTTGAACCGGCTGGTGTAACGCGGTCCACTGGACCCGGGCTATGTGAATGACACCTATTCCCCAATAAGCAGACATTCACATTCCTTCTTTATCTCCTCAACCCCGTGGACTACAATGCTTCATCAACTCCCAGAGTTGTGGTACAGGCATCCTGCCTGCTGTTCTACTCTTTTGTGGTGCAGGCATCCTGCCTGCGGATTTTTCCTTAATCAGTGCCGGACCGGCAGGCAAGATGCCTGCACCACAAAAGCAAACAGGATTACAGGCAACGCCAGTTTTATCTAAATTAGCTAATAATCACAATGAGATGCGATATCCTTCGCTCTGCAAAAGATAGATTGTCATTGTGTACATTAAAAACAAAAAATAAAGTATTGACATTTATGATGTGGTGATATATACTTAAGCATAACGTCGTGTTTCATTCGTTGAGGAAGTCTTTAGCAACAGGAGATTGCCTTGTGATGCTGCCCTTGTCACACTGGAAGAGGGGATGGCGGTTGTGAAACGGATTCTGTTTTACGTGTGGGGACTGCCCGTGCCCGCCTATACCTTCTTCTTGTGTTTCAGTTTTGTCTTCTGCATTCTTGGAATGGTGTGGTATGATCGCCGTTCAGCAACGCCACT